>Ga0209396_1005802_pt1 | contig 11551 bp, 10 predicted proteins | sample GOMGulsemesocosm_6_FD_184638 | JGI IMG/M metagenome (GOLD analysis project Ga0209396, IMG submission 184638) | Methane-oxidizing microbial communities from mesocosms in the Gulf of Mexico - GOM8C Gulf of Mexico (SPAdes) (version 2) | ecosystem: Environmental > Aquatic > Marine > Cold seeps... | reverse complement strand
GGTAATTCATAATAATTTTTCAGGTACGCCATACTGACACGCCAAAGCTCACCAGCACTATCATATTGATCCGCTACCGCAATACCCCAGGTATCTTCATCGATAAAGAAACGACGCTTTTGATAAACGTGACGAGCACCTTCCTTCAAGTTCGCTTCAACAACCCATACACGGTGTTTTTCATAGCGAGTAAAATCAGGATTTACGTGACCTGGTTTAAGCAGCTCTTCATAGGTTAGGTTATTACTGGACAAGTCATAGTTGTTATAAGGGATAAAAATCTCTTTTTTGCCAACCAGTTTCCAATTATAACGATCAGGAGCACCATTATACATGTCAGTATCATCGGCGTAGCGCAAACCATCCGCTGCTGCAATAGGCGTATCATAGGCTAGGTTAGGAGCACGACGTACACGGCGCTGGCCGGCGTTATAACCCCACGCCTGACGAGCTTCTTCAACCTGGTCAATCGTTTCATGCACTAATACCGCACCACCTGCTAAGCGCGCAGGAGCCTTAGTGAACGAAAGGTAGTAAAAAAGAATGTTATTCAGTTCATCAATGGTTGCATCAGGGTTATAAAAGTTAAACAGTACGTCCTGTTGCACGGTCACCAACGAAAAATCACCATCTTTATGAACCGCGACTTCAGAAGATCGGCGACTAAAGAAGGTTCCGCGCCAGCGTGTAATATGGTTCCAAATGGCTTCTAAGCCATTTTTCGCGATAGGGAAAGGAATACCACCATAGGCGTAACGTAAACCCGCACCGTTTTCGTTTAACTCAGAACGGATCGCATTCTTATAGGTATTCTCATAAATCCATTCAGGAGCCGCCGCAGTTCGACGAGTCTTATAGATCGGCATCTTGAAAGTTTTTGGGTAGGTATCAAATAACGCAATCTGACCATCGGTTAAATGCGCTTTATATTGATCTTTATTCGCAGAGGTAATTACAAACAGAGGCTTATCTTGTGGATACGGATTCGGGTGATGCTGACCCGCCTTCTGATAGCTCAAAGTCGGAACCGTTAAACCACCACGCCATGGCGGGATATCTTTACCATTACCTGCTCGTTCGGCACCCAAAGGCGTCAACTCGCCTTTCAGTCGTTCAGCTTGCTGCACAGATACTGCTGCGTTGGCCATCTGGCAATACGTCGCCAAAGCCAATACCCCAGCCGCGACCCAATTATTCTTTTTCATTCTGCGACCTCTAATTAAACCAACTGATGTAGGTTATCTATGCCCTTAGCATAAAGAAACTTAGCCCTAGGCTCAATGCGCCTAAGGCAGTTAATTAATCTAATGGTTAAAAAACTACTGATTCTTGCCTAAAAATGCCCTACTCCGCTGCTAAGCTCTTGCTAACAACCTCATAAACATCTTTGGATAAGTCTTCTTGAGCCATAATTCGCTGCAATTGTTTCTTCATTTGCACCCCTTGGCTCGCAACATAACGACGCCACTTACTTAAAGGTGCGACTAAGCGGGAAGCAATTTGCGGATTCAAAGTATTTAATAAAATAATCTTATCCGCTAATAATTGATACCCTGCACCATCTACCGCATGGAAATTGACTAAAGATTGCCCTGCAAAAGTGCCAATAACGGAGCGGACCTTATTAGGGTTTTTAATATCAAATGCTTCATGGCTCAATAGTTTATTTATATTCTCTAAATTACCGTATTCAACCGATCCCGCTTGCACCGCTAACCATTGATTCACCACTAACGGTTCTGCGCTCCATTGCTGATAAAATTCTTCTAGTGCAATACTCGCTGCCGTTGAATAAGCTGAATTTACTAAACTGGATAACGCCGCCATACTGTCGGTCATATTGTCATTAGTGCCAAACTGATTAACCGCCAACTGACAGTACTGCGGGTCTGATGACTTCAACAGATACGCCAATGCCGTATTTTTCAGACCACGCTGAGCCATCTGCGCAGGCTCTGGCAAATATGCCGTTTGAGTATTCAGCTTTTCATACAAGCACAACAGATCTTCTGCTAAAGCATCGGCTAATATTGCCTGCACCTGACTACGAGCATTATTAATTGCATGAATATCAATTTCAGCCTGTGTTTCTGCAATATATGAAACGCTGGGCAATAGCATTGCCTTGGCTAACATCGCGTAATCAAGGCCGCTTTGCTGCAATAATCCTTGATAGGCTGTAATTAACCGCTGATCAACTGTAATTGGTTGGCCATTTTTCTGCTGCTGCATAACTTCAAAAATAACATCTAACGCTAAGTTCTGACCGGCATCCCAGCGATTAAATCCATCGCTATCGAATTGCATCAAAAACAATAACTGATCACGGCTATAAGCATAATTTAATTTGATCGGCGCGGAAAAATCACGCAATAACGACGGCACAGGCTCTTCAGCAACATCGGAAAAGATTAAACTTTGCTCTGTTTCGGTTAATTGAAAAAGCTGACCATCATAGCAATCCGCTTTATTTTCAGCACAAGAACTTAAACTAGCTTCGAGAACCGAGCCATCTTGTGCGATCAAACCAAGCTCAATAGGAATTAAAAATGCTTCACTGGTGGATTGTTTAAAATCTAAACGATAGCTTTTCGCTTCGGCATCATAATGACTAACGACATCTACCCGCGGCGTACCCGCTACTTTATACCAACGCTTAAATTGCGTGAGCGAAGTATTATTGGCATCTTCCATCGCACTTACAAATTCGTCGATGGTGACCGCTTGCCCATCATGGCGCTCAAAATATAAGTCAGAGCCTTTACGGAAACCTGCGTCACCCATTAGTTTATGGATCATGCCGACAATTTCAGCACCTTTTTCATAAATCGTAACAGTATAGAAGTTTGATATTTCGATAAACGAATCAGGCTGCACTGGGTGCGCCATAGGGCCGGCATCTTCAGCAAATTGAACGGTGCGCATAATAGCGGCATCTTCAATTCGCTTAACTGTTTTTGAGTTCATATCCGCAGTGAATTGCGCATCTCGATAAACTGTAAAGCCTTCTTTCAAACTCAGCTGAAACCAATCACGACAAGTTACTCTATTGCCCGACCAATTATGAAAATACTCGTGAGCAACAATGGCTTCAATTCTCTGATACGCGGCGTCCGTTGCCGTTTGCGGATTGGCTAATACACAGGATGAGTTAAATATATTAAGGCCTTTATTTTCCATAGCCCCCATATTGAAGTCATCTACGGCGACGATCATAAAAATATCTAAATCATACTCACGACCGTACTTATCCTCATCCCACTTCATTGAACGCTTTAGCGCATCCATCGCATAATCGGTTTTATCAATATTTTGCGGTTCAACAAAAATTTTCAGTTCAACCATACGACCACTCATCGTCGTAAAGCTACCGTCTTTCACCATCAAGTCACCCGCGACAAGGGCGAATAAATAGCAAGGCTTCTTATGCGGATCATGCCAAGTAATACTGTGACGGCCCGCCGCTAATTCGGCTTGAGCAACCGCATTACCATTGGAGAGCAATATCGGATAACGGGCTTTATCAGCGATCACTTCTGTGGTGAAAATGCTCATCACATCAGGGCGGTCTAAATAGTAAGTAATGCGACGAAAGCCCTCGGCTTCACACTGGGTGCAAAACATACCACTCGATTTATACAAACCTTCTAACGCAGTATTATTTTGTGGCTCTATACGATTTGAAATTTCTAATTCGAAGTTATTAGAAACTTTATAGATGGTTAATAAATCACCCTCTAATAAGTAATCCGCAGAAGTCAGGAGTTCGCCATCCACTTTAATGTCCAATAGCGCTAACTGCTGCCCCACCAAAACCAAAGGCTCATTATTATTTTGATGCTGCTGACGATTTCGACGCATAACCAATCGACTATCTACCTGGGTATAATCTTCAAATAGATCAAAGCGTAAATGAGTTTGATCTATCAAAAATAACGGTGATTGATAATCTTTTAAATATATATTTTTAGGCTGTGCGTCACGCATTATCAAGTCCTTGTTTTGACTTTGTTTTATTACTACTGATTAAAAGTGATGAGTGCTTAATAGGTAAAATCAATATGGTAAGAAGTGAATTTTCTTAAGTTAATTACACCACAATCAAGCAGCAAATACTGACCTTTAATGCCCATCAACTTCCCTTCGATCTCAGGGGTTTTATCAAAATTTAAACTTGATACTTTAGTCGGGTACTCGGTAACAGGGTAATTAAGTTCAACCACATCCGCTTCAGGCAAATGACTAATAGCACCGGGTCCATGCTCTAGCTCAATCTGCTGAATGCCATCAGCATATTGCTGATAAAGTTCATCTCGCAGCGCTAACAAATCAATCGTTTCAGCATTACCTTTAAGCATTGCGCGCCAATTAGTTTTATCTGCCAACGTTTGTTTAAACAAGGTTTCTACTAATCCAGACAGTAGGCGGTTACGTACTCGAAAAATTGGTAGACCTTGAGTCGCCCCTTGATCACACCAACGTGTAGGAAGCTGAGTTCCTCGAGTAATACCGACTTTCAGCGCCGAAGAGTTGGCCAAATAAACGAAATGATCCTGCATACAAAAGTCGTCACCCCAGCTCGAATCTCGACAAGTACCCAAGTGATAATGGCACTTCTCTGGACTCATAATGCATAAGTCACACTGAGGGAGTTTTTTAAAACAGGGATAGCAATAGCCCTGACTGAAGCTTTTGTTAGTTTTACGCCCACAATGACTGCAATGAATTTCACCCACGTAATTCATCTTGATTGAGTGCCCTATCAGCGGATTCAGGTCGAGTTTTTGCTCATTTAGAACCAACTGATATTGAACTTGATGACCCTCTTCAGCGTTTAGCTGAGTCGCCATTTTACTAAGATGACCTGATATTGTTGGCATACGTTCTATTCAACCATTACTGAATTGTGAGTGTTTGCGTATCATCATCTTTCGATGATTTGCACGCAGACTCCATGTAACCGATACGTTGATCCGCTGGCATAGCCGTTAAATTTTCATAACGAATCAAAGCTTCCATGCAGATTACTTTCTGGTCCGCATCGAGCTTGCGCCCATCAGCCCAGCGACTCAGTTCTAAAGCACTTTTCATATTACGATAGATATCGGGTGTCATCGCTTTGATTAATTCTTCAACCGTCATTTTCATCACCTTTAAATTCTTTATTCACATGCAGGGATTTATTTTTTGGCCATAACACAGCCATTAAGAGCCCTATAACAGCCCCAGATAAGTGAGACTCATGACCAATCTTCATTTCTGTAATCGTGCCATCGGCAAACATCATCAGTACCATCGAGATCATCATAAACGGAAATAACCAACTCGGTAGTTGATAGTGAGTCTGCTTAAATGTCTGCCGTCCCCATACCCAGCCCATAAGACCATAGGTCACCCCAGAGAAGCCCGCAAAATAAGGGCCTACCGCTAAGTACTGGGCAAAAGCAGCACCAATAGAGAGTATTAAAACCAAAAGTATTAAATTATAACGACTATCATGGGTTTCGATTTCTTTGGCCAATACCCACCACCAAAAGCTATTCATCAATAGATGCATAAAAGATAAATGGATTAATGCGGGAGTCCACCAGCGATAGAGTTCATTTTGCCAAAAACTGACATAATCAAATTTTTCACCCGACCAAAGGCTTGTCGAAAGCAACCAATCTTCGAGTTGAACGATGCCTAATTGCTGCAAGGAAAATACGCTAATTAATACCATTAGCATGGCAATCGTAACCGGAAAGCGACTGCTAAAAATTAGCGCTTTTTGAAATTTTAGCTGCCAAGGTATTTGTTCTTGGGTATCAGGTTTAGTCGCTAGCTGTCCAGCCTGCCACTCTTGAACCCATATTTTCACTTGTTCAGCATCTTCAATGCGAGCAACCCAAAGATCTTGACTGTTTTCATTCATCACTACGCGATGAGGTATTTTAGCTTGCCATAAACGTTCAGTAATGGGGCTTAAATTAATGTCAGGATTAGCTTGAAAGACTAAAATCGAACTCATCAATATTGTTCCGTTTTTTCAACTCGCACCCAAGTAAACTTGCCATTATTTAAATGACTCTCTGAATCCATACGGTAAGCGACTAGGCGACCGTATTTAACGGCACTATAATCAAGACAGGCAATATTGGAGCGAATCACTGCTGGAACGCCTGACATCCAATAATGACCAAAGAAAAGAGGCTTTTCATTCTCGGAATAAAATAGTAATTTTGCTTTATCTTCAGGCGTTAAGCGAGCGTGAGTCAAATCCGCTGGTAAGGGATCTGGCTGAAAAACGACATCGTTAAAAACCTGAGGATTTCTAGACCAAAATTTAGTGCGGAAGAACTGACGAACCATACCGTCTTTTGCGGTCATAGTGCGATTATCGGGCAATTTTAACGAGGTACCGCGTAAAATTCGATCTAAGAATTGAAAAAGAAAACTTTCCGGATTTACCGATTCAGATAACAAATCTTTATGTATTTGATTGCCACCGTGGCGGCTAATAAACTCATTGATGAGCGCATGATCCCAACAAGCATGAACCACTCGAAAATGATCAAACTCCATAAATAGAGGCAACTCAGTGAACCACTCAAGATAGTCTTTGAAATCTTGTTGATGGTTGGCAAACTGGGCAACCGTCTGCTCAACGATAAAGCTATTGCGCTCGGTATGAGGCCGTAAATAAGGTCGTTCGACACCCGCAGGGGCTGGTGTCATATAGGTTACAAGATTATATTCGTGATTCCCCATAATCATATGCGCATGACCCGCATCAACCATAGTGCGCACAATTTCACACGCCAATCTTATATGCGGCCCACGATCAATAATATCTCCCAGAAAAACAACCTTGCGGCTTTTATGCTGGTAAATCCCATTAATCTTACGATAACCCATTTGCTCTAAAAGCAAGACTAGAGTTTCGCCACAACCATGAACATCACCGATTAAATCGTAACCCTGCTGCATTAGTTTGCCGATGTCTCCCAACCCAATTTAGTTCGACAGATTTCGTAAAAGTTATGATCCTTTGGATGAATTAACTTTAACTTGTGCGGTTTTTTCCGAATCGATACCACATCCCCTGGCGCACAAGGAAGGTGTTTTTGGCCATCACAACTTACCGTTGGATAGGTTTCATTGCTTTCGCCAATAACCAACTTAATTTCGCTATTACCGTCGACAACAATCGGGCGACTAGAAAGGGTATGGGGAAACATAGGCACCAATACAATAGCATCCAGTTTCGGATGCATAATCGGGCCACCACCCGACAAGGCATAGGCCGTTGAACCGGTAGGTGATGCTACGATCATCCCGTCAGCACGTTGATGGTGCACAAACTGACCTTCTACATAGAGATCAAAGGCAATCATGCGGGCCGATTTACCAGGGTGCAATACCACATCATTTAACGCTTCGCTGGTGGCTATCGAAACGCCGTTACGTTTAATTTCTGCATCTAATAAAAAACGCTGCTCTTCAATATATTCGCCGTCCAAAACAGCCTGAATAGCCTCTTCCATACCTTCATTCGGGCTAATATCGGTTAAGAAACCTAAGCGACCACGGTTGATGCCTAACACAGGGGTATTGTGTTTGGCTAAGGCGCGAGCCGCACCTAACAAACTACCATCACCACCCACGACAATCACTAGGTCACAAATCTCTCCTAGCAACTTCTGCGTGCTGACTTGCATACCGTGACCCGGCATACTCTCGGCAATGCGATCTTGCAGGATTATATGATACCCTTCTTCAATCAAGTAGCGCTTTAAGCGACGCACAGTCTCAATTACTTTTTTACTGCCTAATCGACCAATTATGCCGATATTACGAAACTCTTCCATTTCGATGGATCCAAAACATTCTTTGGTTCAACTTATACCATAATTGTCTAATAAAGGCTTGTTCGATATGCACAACAGCATCAGCCAAGGAGATGTATTTAGTCTTAAACATCAAGCTGTTAGGGATCTAGCATGGAGCCTTTGGGGAAGACCATTTTTCACTCAAGCTATACCCAACGATCAAAAATCGAACTTCTTCCCACTCGATTGGGACTGGATAATGGTATTAGACCAGCAACCAGATAGATTGCATGATTATTTAGAAAGACAAAATACCCGCTTATTGGGAACCTACTTCGAGGCACTTTGGACTTTTTATTTTAGTCACCACCCTAACTTTGAACAAGGCTATTTCAACCTACAGGTAAGTGACAACAAACGAACCCTAGGTGAATTCGACATACTGGTCAAAGATAAACAAGGTCGCTATTTCCACATTGAACTGACTTGCAAATTTTACCTACAGTGGATTGATAAACAGCGAGAAACTCTCTGGATTGGACCTAATTGTGGGGATCGTCTCGATATTAAATTTCATAAAACCTACAGCCAACAACTACCTCTACTGCATAGTCCATTAGGCCAGAAAGTATTTAGACACAAGTTTATCGGGGCCGATACTCAAGAAGTTCAACAGATCGCAATTTGGCGAGGTATGCGCTTTCCTGACTCTCAATGGTTTCATGCAGATCAACTAGGGCAAATCCCAGTACAAGATGATAACCAGTTACGCTGGCTTATTGCGGACAAGCAATTGTGGTTATCGCCCGTGCTAATCGAAGACGCCGCGAAACTTAACTCTTTTGAGCAGATAAGGAAACAAGTAGAAAACCATTTTCAGCAACAGAGGCCATTCACGCTGATGCTGGTTGGCCTGTCAAAGCAACCAGAAAATAACCACTGGCAACAAGATCAACAGTATTTCATCACTCCCAATCATTGGCCTCAAGGTAAACTATCTGATAGCGCCTTAACACCTCTTCGGCCCTGCAAACCACCACTATGAATCAACAAGTAGCGTTTATTTGAATCCAGCTCCCCAGCAAGCCACGAACGTTCGAAGGCATTGACTAGTTTTGCGGTATAGACAGGATCAAGGGGCAAACCTAGAGCATCATAATCACGAATTAAATCGCTTAACTCTTCAGGACAGCGGCCAAATCCACCCAAATGATTATCACAGTCTATTTCAGCATCAACATCGCTGCCATCAATTTGCTGCAGCAGCTCGTCTTTTAAAGCCTGCCCTCCTCTGATGGCCATAATCCCTTTAAGCTTAACTCCCCCCCTAAGAGCTGCTGCCACACCTAGAAAAGTACAGCCAGAACCAATGCTCAACCAAACTTCATCATAACCCTCGCACATCGCAGCAATTTCAATACAGCCTTGCTTACCCTGGGCATTATTACCTCCCTCAGGAATCCAGTAGCTCTGATATTGTTGAGCTTGTTGCTGGCACCACTGGTTGTCGTAACGCAGCCGGTAGGTTTTTTTATCAACAAACGTCAATGCCATCCCCATACGCTGACAATCTTCTAATGTTGGCGTCAGTGGTAGATTTTCGTACCCACGCACAAGACCGCGGGTATTAAAGCCAAACACCTGGCCGGCAGCCGCTAGCGCGTGCAAATGATTGGAGTGAGGCCCTCCGCAAGACAGCAAGGCATCAAACCCCTCCTGCTGTGCAGATTCTAGGTTATATTTTAACTTGAACCATTTATTGCCAGAGATTAGCGGGTGTAATTGATCGAGGCGCAGAACAGACACCTGCTTTAGAGAATGAGCGCATGCTAAGCGATCCCCAAGCGGAAATACTCCAACCTCCCCACCGGCAACCTTATCCAACTCCAATGTCTGCTTCACTGAACAATAACTCCACTGATAAACGGCGCAATTATGCGCTAATTATTATTTACAATGAAGTCGCAGTCACCTGCTCGAGTTGATCTTTTAATTGTTGATTTGATCTTTTCTCTTCAGCAAGGGCTTGCTGCAAAGTACCAAGTTCTTCCTCATGCACTCGCTTAAGTTCTGCCAGTTCACTACTAACCTCATGCGCGTCAAGTCGACGCTGAGCTTTTACAGTCAGCTCCTTTTGGCGCTCAATTTCATTTTTCAATTGCAACAATTGACTTCTATATGCCTGGGTTTCTGCCTTAAGCGCTTGTTTTAACACCTCCACATCTGGGTCTTCATGGCGTTTTGATAGAGCACTTGCAATGCCAATACCGACAGATTTGTTCTGTAAACCAGGCTTAGAATTGGCCTGAGAGTTAGCCTGAGAGTTAACCTGAAGAGGTGAATCTACAATATTCGCAGCAGCAGGCGCCTTCCCCATGAGGTTATCTCTGATCGCCTTACGAATCGCCATAAAATCACTGGTAACGGGCTCCCACATAGAATCTTTATGCCAACTAATAGAACATTGACTGGTACACGTTAGCCGTATTCGGCCATCTCCCATATTCGGCCCATGACCACCACCATCCCCTAGTCGACGCAAGGGTAAATACCAGCCTGAATCAATATAGCCTTGATCATTTACCGGTAAATTGAACAAAACCATTGCTTGAGCAAAGTCTTCTGCGCCAATTAAAACGTAGGCCGCTTTGACCACCTGATTTTTAAATTCACCGATTTGCGTCTGGTTTTTCACCTTACGCTCAAATTCTGACAACCAAAACCCTTGGCTAACGGCATTACCTGTAAACAGATAAACGGCCTCTTTTGGACTAATACTACTCACAAAGTCACACCTTACTGCTAGGATTCAATAGTTATTTATTCTTATTTTTAACAACATGCCGTGAATTTAATTAAATCTCAAGGGCTTATTTGGCCAATTTATTCAACCAATTTAAATCAGATTAAAAATTCTGCTTGGTATCTTGGTTGGGGTCGGTTGGAAAACCATGCTCATCTTTATCGGAATCAGCCTCTTTCGACAACTCTTTCGCTAGACTTCCTTCATCATCCCCGCCATTAAATAGACCTGCAGTTTTCTTTGCCAAATCTCTTATGCGTTGATTTTTCTCAGGATATTGCATATTGAAATCTATAAGTATTTTTCTCGCCGCCTTATAGTACCCCCCTGCTGTGGTGACATCCCCACGCTGAGAAGCAACATCTCCCTGGGCGGTAAACGAATCCACTTCCATCTCTAGAATTGAAATACGTAAATATCGGCGAAATTCTAAGATGGTCGCTTCTGAAGCCGTTTTGTTTTTTACCATAGGACCAAAAGATTTTAGAATCTTGGCAAATTGTTTTTTTGCATAGCGTATTTCACGATCGCTTTTCAGAATACGCTTTTTCTTTCCACCTGCAGCGACATTCTTTTGCAAATCTTCTAAATCAATAGCACTAGCGCCTTCTCGTAATTTTTTCGGCAATATCGCGACGTAGCGCTCATTAAGTTGCTTAATTCGTTCGAAAATAAGGCTCTGAATTTCAGTTTGATTATCGACCCTGATCAAGAACTCTAATGCTTCTGCTAATTCAATCACAAAGTCCTTAACCGCTCTGGCTTGACCTTTCTGCGAAATAGTCTTTTGTTGGCGCTTACTAACAAATACAGCGACCGCGAGCAGTATCAAAATGGGAACTGCTATGGCAATAACCAATCCTATTGATGACATTTATTTTCCTACTTTATTGATTATTCTTAATTTCCAGCTTAGCTAATATTGATGCTAATACCT
>Ga0209396_1005801_pt1 | contig 11552 bp, 10 predicted proteins | sample GOMGulsemesocosm_6_FD_184638 | JGI IMG/M metagenome (GOLD analysis project Ga0209396, IMG submission 184638) | Methane-oxidizing microbial communities from mesocosms in the Gulf of Mexico - GOM8C Gulf of Mexico (SPAdes) (version 2) | ecosystem: Environmental > Aquatic > Marine > Cold seeps... | reverse complement strand
CTATTTAGAAGATGCACAAAGCGATTTAGCTCCAGAGATTTTAGAAAAAGAAAAGGTGTTGTTAGTGATTGTCTATGACTTGCAAAAAGCAGATGTAAACGGATTCAAATCAATCAAAGAAATTACCGAAAAAGCAATAAAAGAAGGCTATACAGTGTACGGAGCATCTGCTTCTTTTACAGACGAATTAATTCTTGCTAAAGAAAAACATAACTTGCCTTTTGATTTTTTATTCTGTGACGGAACAACCTTAAAAACCATGGTAAGAGCAAACCCAGGGTTAATGATGTTAAACAAAGGAACCATTACAGGAAAATGGAATTGGTCTGATATTGATCAAATTAAACTATAAAGCAAATAGGATACACATATGAAACAACTACTCTTGGTTTTTATTGGCGGTGGATTTGGAAGTGTTTTGCGATATGTAATTGGAAAATACTTAAATAATCCAGAAACAGGAATTCCGTATGGAACCTTCGCTGCAAATATTTTAGGGAGTTTGTTTATTGGAATTATCTTAGGATATGCTGCTAAAAGTAACACATTAACAGAGAGTCATACCTTAATTTTGGCAACTGGTTTTTGTGGTGGATTTACGACCTTTTCAACCTTTGCATATGAAAATCATGTGTTTTTAAAATCAGGCGATTTTGCAAGTTTTGCATTGTATACCATTGCCAGTTTTGTAGTTGGGTTTTTAGCTGTTTTTACAGGGATGTATATGATGAAATAGTTGTTTCAATTGAAACTTAAATGTCAGATCGAGTGATTTATTTGTAGATGGGCATTGTTGAAATTAAAAAGAAATACGTTGATTGAAAGTAGCTTGGAAACAAGTCGAAATCAAAAATAAATTGTACCGAGAACGAATAAATACGATAGATTATGAACGAAGTTGTACAGTATAAAAGTGAAGAATACCATGCGTTAATTACTATTTCCAACGGAAAAGCAAACGCTATTTCTCATGAAGTAATAGCAGGGTTACATAATGCGTTAGACAAAGCTTTAGAAGAAAACAAAGTTGTAATCTTAACGGGTCAACCTGGAATATTTTCTGCAGGGTTCGATTTAAAAGTAATGACAAAGAGCCCTGAGTCAGCAAAAGAGTTAGTAACAAAAGGATCACAACTATCTTTAAAAATGTTGTCATTTCCAAAGCCCATAATAATTGCCTGTTCAGGACATGCCATTGCTAAAGGAGGCTTTTTATTGTTGTCTGCTGATTATAGAATTGGGGTAGAAGGTGATTTTAAAATTGGCTTAAACGAAGTGCTAATTGGAATGACAATGCATCATGCAGGAATTGCAATTGCAAAAGGGCGTTTGACTGAAATCTATTTAAATAGAAGTGTCAATAATTCAGAAATATACAATCCAATCAATGCCGAAAAAGCAGGGTTTTTAGATGCAGTTGTTCCAGGAAATCAGTTGCTTCCAACCGCAATTAAAGTGGCAGGAATGTTTTCTAAATTACACAGGAAAGCACATGCGGAAACGAAGTTAAAAGTAAGGAGATCACATTTAGAATCCTTGGCAATTGCGATTCAATTAGATTTAAATGAAGAAATTGCTATAAACCCTTAATGTTTTTTAAACACTTTTACCCCAGCTTTTAATGCAATACTTACTGTGTTTTCTTTTGGAGTTAAGGGACAAGAATAGTTACTGTTATAAGCACAATATGGATTGTACGATTTGTTAAAATCGATTGTAATTGTTCCGTCTTTATTTTCATCTGTAGTAAGTACATCCAAATAACGACCACCGCCATAAGATTCTTCACCACTCGTTTTATCTGTAAAAGGTAAAAACAAATAATCTCTGTATTGCGGGTCTCTATCAAAATCTTTATTCTGGTAAATTGCTAAGGTTTGCTCTTTGCCATCAATAGTAAAGCTTAAGGTACCATATTTAACATACAAAGGCTTTCTGCTAGTGGTTGTTTGCATTTCAAAAACAACCGGATCTTTCTCTTTGACTAGTTTTGCAGATACTTTAAATTTTTTATCAATTTTATAAAAACGCAACGCACTAAATTTTTTCAAATCTTTTGCTGTTAAAGGAGACGTCTCTTTGTTGTGAAACTTTAAATTCTGTTCGTACTGATACGTCATGATTTCTTTGGTATGTATATCTTGGGCGCTCATACCGAGTGCCGTAAATAAAAACAAAACTAGCATTGAAGTTTTCATAGTGAAAATAATTTAAAAAATAAAAGTACAACATTACAATTATTTTTATAGCTTTGTCGAATCAAAAAAGAAAAAATGAGGATAGTCTATACATATACATGTCAGAAGTCGATTAAAAATCGATCCGGTCGCATATCTTATGTATTGTAATTATATCTAAATAAAATATAACTATTAACAAGAGTCCGACTTCACAGTCGGACTCTTTATTTTTGCACTAAACTGAAAATGTATAGGTATGTAGTGCAATCAAAATAACATTGAATCAACAACCAATAAACAATAACAGGCATGAAAAAATTATACTTTAACTATCTCGACACCTTTAAAGGACTCTCTAAAGAAGTATGGTGGTTGGCGTTAATTACGCTAATTAACAGAGCAGGAACCATGGTGATTCCATTTTTATCATTGTATTTAACAGAAAGCCTCGATTTTAAGCTTTCTGATGTAGGATGGATTATGTCGTGTTTTGGACTTGGGTCTGTAGTTGGTTCTTGGTTAGGAGGGAAGCTGACAGATAAATTTGGGTATTATAGAGTTATGTTTTTAAGCTTATTGGGTACTGGGATTGCTTTTATATTGATGCAATTTGTAACTACTTTTATAGGTTTCTGTTTAGGTATTTTCGGATTAATGCTCATAGCTGATATGTTTAGACCCGCAATGTTTGTGGCCTTAAGTTCTTATAGTAAACCCGAAAACAAAACACGTTCTGTTACCTTAATTCGTTTGGCAATTAACTTAGGTTTCTCTGCAGGTCCTGCCGTTGGTGGATTGATAATTACATCTTTAGGATATGCAGGCTTGTTTTGGGTTGATGGAATTACCTGTTTATTCGCAGGGTTTTTATTACTACAAATTTTAAATCCTAAGAAAGCAAAAGTGCTGGATGAAATAAAAGTAAAGAACCCAGTTTCTGCATATACAGACAAAGCCTTTTGGGTGTTTTTAATTGGAATGATGTTATTTGCAACAGTATTCCTACAGTACTTTTCTACAATGCCGTTGTATTATAAAGAAGTGCATTATTTGTCAGAAATGGAGATTGGATTATTGTTGGGGTTAAATGGTCTCGTTATTTTTTTACTAGAAATGCCATTGGTAAAATGGTTAGAAGATGGGAAGTATACAAAATCAGGATTGATGGTGTTTGGTGCTATTTTAACTGCGCTAAGCTTTATCGTTTTAAATTTAACTTCTTGGGTAGGCGTGTTAGTGGTTGCCATGATGTTGATGACCATTGGAGAAATGATTGCATTTCCTTTTTCAAACGCCTTTGCAATGGATAGGGCTAAAAAAGGAAACCAAGGAGAATACATGGCCCTGTATAGTATTGCATTTTCGTTTGCGCATATTTTTAGTCACAATTCAGGAATGCAATTGGTAAATTCCTTAGGCTTTGATATGACGTGGAATATAGTATTTGGAGTGGCCATAGTATGTATTATATGCTTGCTAATTTTAAAAGTAATGGTTAAAAAAGAAAAACAAACAGTATGAGATTAAATCAATTGACAATTCCGTCTTTAGACGTAGAAAAATCAGTGTCATTTTATAAAAAACTTGGGATGCAGCTAATTGTAGATGCATCGCCTAGATATGTTCGGTTCGAGTTACCAGATGGAGAGGCAACTTTCTCGATTCATTTAGTAGAAAAATTACCAACAGGTGATGGAATTACCATCTATTTTGAAGATGACAATTTGGATGGACTTGTAATAAAATTGCAAGCAAAAGGGATTTCCTTTACCCAATTACCAGTCGATCAAAGATGGTTGTGGCGAGAAGCACATGTATTAGATCCAGATGGAAATAAAATTATTCTGTTTTTTGGAGGTGATAATCGAAAGAATCCGCCTTGGCGAGTTAATTAAAAGTCTAAAAAAAAGCACTACAAATTGTAGTGCTTTTTTATGTGGCTATTGTTTAACTTTTATCAAATTTTTATCTTTATTAAATACTTTTTCCCAGTATTTCATCATAGTTTGTCTTAGATGATACGATGTGTTTCCTCCTCTAATTCCGTGATCTCTATTTGGATAAGACATCATGTCAAACATTTTATTGTGTTTAATTAGTTCGTTTGCCATTCTTTCAAAACTTTGGTAATGCACATTGTCATCTCCAGTTCCGTGAATGATCATTAAATCGCCTTGTAATTTTTTTGCATGAGTAATTGGAGAGCCTTCAATATAATTTGCTTCATTATCTTCTAGTAACCCCATATAACGCTCTTGGTAAACATTGTCGTACAGGCGTTGGTCAGCTACAAAAGCAACTGCCAAACCAGCGGTATACACATCTGGATACCTAAACAAACAATTCATAGTCATTTGACCACCGCCACTCCAACCCCAAATACCAACCTTATTGGTATCAATAAAAGAATAGGTTTTAAAAAGTTGTTTTGCAGCTGCAGCTTGATCATGTGCTGCTAATATTCCTATTTGTCCATACACAGATTTACGCCAATCTCTTCCTCTAGGTGTGTTTGTTCCTCTATTGTCAATGCTTATTACCACATAGCCTTGTTGTGCTAAATATTGATGCCATAAATCTCCACCAGCCCAATTGTCTTGTACAGTAGCCCCCCAAGGTTCACCATAGACAAAAAATACAATAGGGTATTTCTTATTTGGGTTGAAGTCTTTGGGTTTAATCATCCAAGCATCAAAAACAGCATCACCAATATCAACCTTTAAAAATTCTTTTGGTGTTAAACTTAAGTTAGCAACTTTCTGTTTGATTTCGGTATTTGCTTCTAAAACACGAATCGTTTTGTGTTTTTGTAAGTTGATTAAAGAAATAGTATTTGGTGTAGATGCATTCTGAAATCCATGAATTGCAAATTTTGCATTGGCAGAAATTTGATATGAATGTTGTCCAGACTCATTAGCTGGGCTTACTCTCTCTGGCTTCGATCTTCCGTTTATTTTGCTTCTATACAAATAACGTTGGGTGTAATTTTCTGGTGATGCTGTATAATACACATAACCTCCTTTTGGATCAATGCAATTGATCCGTACAACATCAATATTTCCAGTAGTAATTGTTGTCATTTTTTTTCCGTCTCTAGAGACTTTGTACAAATGCAAATACCCATCTTTTTCGCTAGTCCATGTAAAATATTTTTCATTTTCTAACCACATAATATTGTCATGAATATCTAACCAAGCTTCCTCTTTATCAACTAAAATAGTGTTTAAAGACATGGTTTTTGTGTTTCCTACTCGAACGGTATTTGTGTTTTGCTTTCTATTTAATTGCTGAATCATTACCTCATTAGAATTCGGAATAAAATCCATTCTAGCCAAATAATTATTGCGTGGGTCACCAGGAATATCAAACCATTTTGTAGTTCCGCCATTGGCACTAACAATACCAACTTTTACAGCAGAATTTGTAGTTCCAACTTTTGGATAGGGTAACGGAATTGGTTTTGAGTAAATAGAATCTGTATTGTTAATCATATAAAATGTACCAACACCTTTGGTGTCAGATTGCCAATAGGCAATTTGTGTTCCATCGGGACTCCAACGAAAACCATCTCTACAAGACAATTCTTCTTCATAGACCCAATCAAAAGTTCCGTTAATAATAGCAGTGCTACCATCAAAAGTGATCTGCGTACTCTTGCTAGAAGCAATGTTTTCTATATAAATATTATTCTTACTCACAAAACCAACACGAGTTGCATCAGGAGAAAATTTAGCAAACATCATAGTAGTGCGTTCAATAGATTTTCCAAGTTGTGTTAGTTTGCCTGATTTCATGTCCAATACCCAATAATCCCCACGAGTGTGATACCTCCAAACTTTTCGAGTATTTGTGAAAATTAATAATTTTGAATTGTCAGATGACCATGTGTAATTTGAGATTGACAAAGGTTTAGATTGCCCCTTCGGAATCAATTGTTTTGCAGAAACTAATACTTTTCTTTTACCAGATTTTGCTTCGTATTTGATAATATCTCTACCGTTAATAATGGTGTTTCTTTCAAGAGTAGAATACCCTTTGTTGTCTTTCATCCACCGAACAGGTCCATACCCTTTAGAACGATAGGTTCCGTTTTTATAAATATCTTCTAATGTAAGTGTTTCTTGAGACCAAGTAACAGTTGAAAATAGAAAAGCAAAGGCGAACAGAATTATTTTTTTCATGAATAAAAAATTAGTTAAGTATGCAATTTAATCATTTCTGATTGTACAGAGTATCCTACTATTGATGCTTTTTATTCCTGTTAGAACTGATTATTCTTGAGTATCAGCAATAAGGTTTCGAACCCAATCATTCGGAATCATATCTATCGTTAAGTTTACCCGCTCTGTACTTCCATTATTGATAACTCTATGAGGATCTGTTAATCGCATATACCAACATGCTCCTGGTTTCATATTTAAAATGGTGATGTTTTGATACTCATCGTAGATTTGATAATTTATCATTTTTTTTGATTTAAATTTTTATTCCTATAACAATTGGGCTAAAAAGCGTTTTAATGATTTTTAGGTTTTGTTATGGGCTTTATCTTGCATATTTAACTTAGTGATAATATCACCTAATACTTTCGTTTCTCCTTCACCCTCAATTGGTGATCCCCCACTGTTTATAATGTTCTTCACTTCTGTGTAACCGCTTCGATCCGTATAAATTGCATTTCCACCTTCTTTTACTTCAGAACTTATAATATCACCATCGATAATGGTTTTGCTATTTCTATTAGTAAATACGCCAGCACCTTTTTTGATATAGTACCCACCACAATTAATTATATTGCCATTGACAGTAGTATTTGCAGAGTTATACACTCCAGCTCCTTCACGGGCACGACATTCAGTGATAACTCCTTCAAAGTTCGTAGTTGCATTACCATCTGTCATTATCGCCCCTCCTTTAGTCGCACTACAACTTCTTAAACTGCCAATTATAGTACTTGTAGCACCGTAACCAGTATAAATGGCTCCACCTTTACTCTCTTTATAATTAGGCCACTCAATATCACTTGCGAAACACGCTTTGATATTTCCAGTCATGTGTACATTACCGTAATTCCGAATAGCCCCCCCCCGTGGGCGCGAACTATAAGCATATATATCTCCAACCATTGTCAAAGATGATTCTGCACTAATAATAACAGCACCTCCAGCACTCGAACCCGTAGCACTCATATCACCAGTAAAATCGAGATCCGACTCTCCATCTAAAAAAACACATGCACCCCCTACTTCATGAATTCTTCCACCCTCGAATTCACCATTTAGTTGGCAGGACGCATTAAACATTGCTATTCCAGCTCCACCTCGCGCCTCGCAAGCAACTATAGATAGCCTCAAATCTGCCTTACTCCCCTGACCAAGAAACACTCCACCACCCCGACCTTCTCTTGCATTTCCCTTGAGCAATGAGCCATTTGCCGTTATATTTGCATATTCGGTATATATACATCTAGAAGTCCAGTTACCTTCTATTTGCACATTGATGAGCTCAACATTTTTTTGATGACCTTCGGCTCCTTTTATCGTTATGATTGTATTTTCATTAGAAGTATCTACGTCTTCTCCTGCATATAATTTTACACCATCACTGAACTTGATTTTGATAAGGTCCCAAGAGTTTGTAGTTGTTAATATCTCAAAACTCTCTTTCCATTCCATATCTGTGCCTACTACTAAAATACCTCCTTCTACTGTTTGGGCCAAAGCACTTTGGATAGAAGGAAGTACCGTGGTAATATCTTTTAGCCAATCAGGAGGAAAATCACCCAGTATAGTATATTTATAATCGCCTTCTTTTAGTTCACGGATGAGATCATGGTTTATTTCTTTAGTTAATCTTGTTGCCGCATTGTGTGTCTGATTTTCGGTTCTGAGTTGTATTATCCTCCGTTGATTAGCCTCTTCTTCTTCTTCTTCTTTAGTATAAATATTTTCGCTTCCAGCATATTCTACGTAGCGAAGGTCATCCTGTTGTTTACTATCTATTTCTTGTTTCATAAGAATCTCTTTTAGTTATAAGTTACGTTTAATTAGTTATAGGCTTTCTTTAGTTGCCTATAACATGCCGCTAAACTATTTAGTGGTCTTTATTTTTAAAGTGGTTTTTTATCACCTTATAAAGATGTTATTGAGCCACTATTTTTGTTTTAATGGTTTACTAAATTTCTTTAATTTTTAAACCAAAATGGTATTTGTTATATAAACCACTAAACTCTTTAGTGGTCGTTTGTTGGTGTCGACAAGTCAAAAGTCAGAAATTTATGACGTAGATGTATACCCAGTAACAGGTAGATTAGAAAAATACCCGGAAGTAGGTAGGGAAAATAACTGAAACAGAAAGGCAAGCACTGTTTAATGAAGTGCACAACATAAACCTATTCGTAATACAGGTTTGTGCTCTGTTTGATCATTCATTACTAAATCTTCCAATTGTGTTTTTGAAATTCCTGAACACCCAAAAAGTGCCTAATCACCCTACATACATCTTCGCTACAAAAAGAAAGCAGCTAACCTTTCAATTAACTGCTTTCTTTATCTATCCTTTTATCCAACCATTTCACTGTAAGAAACAGCTCGATAGCCACATACGTGGGCATCAAGGTCACTCTTTATACCCTGATGATCGGCTTACTATGCATGGTACATTTAAGTTTGAAGTGATGTGTCCCATCCACCGTTATCATCAAGCGGCAGTATTTGCCGTTACCAAGTGGTATTTCTTGACACATATCATCTACAATGTCAATACCTAGTACCTTAAGGTCTTCTCTGGATTTTACTTTACAGCTAGACAACCACCAAGTGCTTTTCCCTTTGGTGTCAATACCAATGGTGACTCCCTCCCACTTGATCTGATACGGGGTTCCTTCATCGTTGACGGTCATGTTGATTGTAGGGGTAAGAGCAAAACGCATTTGGGGTGGCCAAGGAGTGCTTTCGCGTGAAAGTGAAAAGGCAGAACAACTTTTATCCTTGAACCATTGCACAACTGATGCATCTGAGTCTGATGTAGTTGTTTGAACTTTTAGTATCACTTCTTGTACGGTCGTCTTTTTGATCGTCAAGAGCATTTCATTTGATTGGCTCCCAGTAGGATTCTCCTTGAATTGAAATGACGCAGGAGCAGTTTCAATTTCGAATTTTTCGATATTTGCTCCAAGCTTAAAGTTTACATCGTAGTTTGATTTGTAGCTAACTTTTGTTGACTCTTTGAGTTCTTTTGTTTTCATAATATTCCTTTTCTGTGTATTTAAATTACCTTTATAGGCTTTCTTTATTGCCACTAAACTATTTAGTAGTCGTTTGTTGGTGTCGATAAGTCAAAAGTCAGAAATTTGTAACAAAGATGTATACCCAGTAACAGGTAGATGAGAGAAATACCCAGAAGTTGGTAGGGGAAATAATGGACACAAAAAGGCAAGCGCTGTTTAATGAAGTACATAACACAATCTATGCATAATACTGGTTTATGCTCAGTTTGATCTATTCATTACTAAGACAATAGTATACCAGAAACAGGTCGCTTATTTATGGTTAATCGACCAACCCTTCTTCAATTGCATAACGAACTAAACTTGCGACCTTATTAAACCCAAGTTTGGTGTAAATGTTTTTACGGTGGGTTTCTACAGTTAATAAGCTAAGAAATAATGTTTCTGCAATTTCATTGGTGTTCATTCCGTCTGCAATAAGACAAATGATTTCTTTTTCTCTAGGAGTTAATGGAGTAGGTGTTTTAAAGCTTGATTTTTTAGGATGATAACTATGCATCATTACTTCAGTAACACGAGTGTCATAATAATTTTCACCTTTCATAATGGTATAGATAGCGGTAATAAAATTTGATTTTCCAGAATCTTTCAACACATATCCATCTACACCAATTTTAAGCATTTCTTTAATCGTTTTAGAATCGGCATAGGTAGTTAATATCAATATTTTTATTTGAGGATCTATTTTTTTTATAGCCCGAGAAGCTGTAATTCCATCCATAATTGGCATACCAATATCCATTAAAATGAGATCAGGTTGTACCTGTTGTAGTGTATCCAATAGTAATTGACCATTTGTTGCAGTGCCAATAATTTGAAGTTGCTTTTCTTCTTTTAGCATATCTATTAATCCGTCAATAATAATTTGATGATCGTCAGCAATACAAATTTTAGTTATCATGAGATTGATTTTATACAGGTTGGTAATATGATAAGTATGGTTGTGCCTAAATTTATAGAAGAGTTGATTTCTGTTTTTCCTTTTAGATGTTCTACTCGTTGTATAATATTGGTTAGCCCAATGCCATTTGTAGCAGAATTGGTGATATCAAAACCAATTCCATTGTCTTCTACTATAATAGAAATGTCTTTAGAGCTTCCATTTATTTGAAGTATTACTTCTGTTGCTTTTGCATGTTTTAAAACATTAGAAAGTAATTCTTGTATAATTTTGTATAAAGCGAGTTCAGTTTCTTGAGAGGCATCAAGAGCGTCTAATAAATGAATGAATTGAATGTTAAATTGTTTTGTTGCTCTTATTCTTTGAACTAATTTTTGAATAGCAGGAATCAAACTAAAATCAAAGCTTTCTCCAGTAGCCATCTGATGAGATATTGCACGAACTTCAGCACAAGCACTAGAAATTAATTGAGACATGCTTTTAAACTGGCTTCTTCTTTTTTTTTCGTGTTGTCTGGTTACTTTTGTTGCTTCGTGTTGGTATTTGATGGTCGCTAAATAACTGCCTAAATTATCATGAATGTCACTTGCGAGTTTTTTGCGCTCATTTTGCTGTGCAGTTAAAACAGATTCTAAGGTTCTGATTTCCTGTTTCTGAATTAGCTGATTAATCTGCTCCTTATTTTGTGCTTCTTGATATACTAATAAGGCTTTTTGATTTTTACTTTTTTGGCGAAAAAATAAACTCAAAATAACGATAAGAACAATTACAAAAGAGATGCTAATGAGAGACAATTTCAATTGGTCTGTTTTCAATTGATTTTCTAATGAAATAGTAGTGTTTTCTTTGTTTAAAATGGCAATTTCTTGTTCTTTTTGCTTGGTTTCATATTTTTCTTGAAGCTCAAGTATTTTTGTAGCGCTATTTGTATTAAAAAGAGAATCTTTTATTTGAGTATATTTTTCATGCCAAATCAATGATTTTTGATAATTTTTCTTTTTTTGCTCAGTTTCATACAAACCAAAAAGCGCTTTTTTTTGCTCATTTAAAATGTCCATTTTATTAGCCAAATCATAGCTCTTTTGATAAAAGTCAATAGCTTTGTTGTATTTTTTTAATTCATAATAATTAACACCATATAAGTTGTAGATAATAACCAATGAATAGCTTTTTTTTAGTTGTT
>Ga0209396_1005800_pt1 | contig 11552 bp, 11 predicted proteins | sample GOMGulsemesocosm_6_FD_184638 | JGI IMG/M metagenome (GOLD analysis project Ga0209396, IMG submission 184638) | Methane-oxidizing microbial communities from mesocosms in the Gulf of Mexico - GOM8C Gulf of Mexico (SPAdes) (version 2) | ecosystem: Environmental > Aquatic > Marine > Cold seeps... | reverse complement strand
ATCAGTGTAAGTTACGCCATCAGTGCCGCCATCAGTTTGCGCTGTGATACGGAAAGTTACTGAACTTGTAGTTGTAGATAACAAACCAAAAGTAACAGCATCATCTGCAGCATCACCAGCACCAGCTGCTGCACCATCACTACCTAGTAAAACACCTGTTAGTGCAGGTACTGATGTAGCTAAATCAAAGCTTGCACCTGAAACTGTAAATGTAACTGTATCACCAACAGTGTACTCAGCATTCACAGTAACTAAAGCGTTTGGTACAGTAACACTTGCTGCGCCAACAGAACCTTCTTGAGAAGCAACTACACCTGTAATTGCAGTTGTTGCTGCATTAGCATTTAAAGTTACTAATGTAATAGCCGCAGCTAAAAGACTTTTTTTAAACATTTTATTTTCCTTTGTTTCATGAAACTTGAGCGAAATAATGCACTCAAAATTTATTTTTAATTGTAATTAATTTAAAGCTCAGCTTTATGAAAGCGTAACCTTGTATAATACAATTAGGCTTAGGCCGTCGCCTAAGCGACTTCTAACGATGAATAAGTTTAATCTGCTAAGTTGCTTTGTCAACAAAATTAACATTTTTCATACTAAATATATACAAAGCACTCCGAACTGTTCGTTTTTCATGCAATCTATTCAATATAAACTTAATCAAACTAACGTTACCTAAAATTCATTAGCAATTCAAGCTTTAACAATATAAATCTGTACATAAAAGCATGATTTATTGATTCAATTTAAGATTGTTAAAACCAGATGAAAATTTTTCAACTATTGCTTCCCATTCATCTACTGATTCAATAACTCTTGGCGTCACCATTACAACCAATTCAGTTTTATCTCCCGTATCATTGGTTGAATTAAATAAACTACCTATTATTGGTATGCTAGAAAAAAATGGTACGCTAGTATCGCTTACGGAGCTGTTTTCACTTATCAAACCACCTAATATGATTGTTTGACCACTTTTTGCAACAACTTCTGTTCTTATGCTACGTTCAAATATTATTGGGGAGCCTGCAACAGAATCATCTCCTGTTGCTTGGTTACTAATTTTTTGATCTATCTCCATTATTACAACACCTTGTGCATTAATTGTTGGCTTAACTCCAAGCTCAACACCCGTTTTACGGTAAACAACTGATGTTTTACTCCCATTAGTTGGATCGGTTATAATCTCTCCTACAGTCGGGATATCATCTCCCACTGTAATGGAAGCTGTTACACCATCCCTTACCAATAAAGAAGGTCGAGACAATACATTCACATTAGAGTTTGTTCGTAATAAATTTAGCGTTAAACTGCCATCGCTCCCCGAAAGTAAATATGTCAATCCTTTAGAGCCACTGGATAGATTAAAACCACCAACTGTAGACGCTCCTCCTTGATTTGTTAATACAAAGTCAACACCTTGTTTAAAGGTGTCAGAAAGCTTAACTTCTGCAATCACGACCTCTAATAACACCTGCCTTGGCATTACATCTAACCGTTGAATAAGAGGATAAAGTTGGCGGTATTTATCTCCTGTGGCTTTAAATATTAATGCGTTTGTTCGCTCATCAACAACTAATGATAAATCTTCCGTAGTAGCAGATATACTGTTACCTTTAGTTGAACTTGATTTGTTTTTATTCTGTGAAGCAGCTGATGTACTATTACCTAAATTACTTTTTCCTCCAATAAGAACCTGTAAACTTTCACCTAAATCAGTAGCCCTCGCAAACTGAGGATGGTATATAAAATATTCTAGTTTATTACCCTTTGATGGTTTATCAATCTGCTGAGACCAAAAACCAACTCTATTTATTAACTCTTTACTATTTGCAAATAAAATTAAAGTACCGATTCTTTCTAATGAAATTAAAGACACAGCTTGATCATTTTGACCTTTTGCACTAACTGTAATTCCTTCTTGCTTTAATAGTCCAGGCAATTTATCAATCAAAGTAGCAGTATCAACATATGTCGCTTTATATGAGCCAATATGTCTATTTTTGAATACGGGTTGATCCATTAAATTAATAAACTCTAACGCTCTTAATATATTTTTTCGCTTACCTTGTAATATAATCGCATTCCGTTGAAAATCTGGGGTAGCTTTTATTTTAACAATCCCTCTTAAAGTATTAGAAATAGAGGTTTGCATACCAAACGTAAAAGGAACTAATTGAATTATATCTAAAGATGTATTTGGTACATTATCCACATGACTTCCATAACCGTATGTTATTTCGCCTTGCGAACCTGTGCTATCAGCTTTATGAATATAGTAAATACCATCTTCAAAGCGGATTACATAACCACGTTCAGATAAAAGCTCTTCACTTAATGAGAATAATTTACGTTTACTAATTGGCTTTTGTATATTTAAAGTTATTGTCTTTGAGTCTGCTTTTACAGTCTCCCCAGGTATATAACTAACTTCCAGTAACTCTCCTAATACATAATGTAAATAGTCTGTAAGCGCAAGCTCATCTACTGCTATTTGAACTAAGTCATTACTGCTAAATTTTGTTGTCAGATCATTAACGTTATTATCTCGTTTACTCTCTGTTTTCAATGGAGGTAAATATTCTAAGGTTTTTAATTTCGCATCTTTAATCTCTATATTTGAACTTACACCTTTATTATCAATATTCAATTGAGTGTCTTTACTTTCTTTCAAATATGAACTATTAATATATTGCTTTTTTTGTGTATTAGTAGCACAAGCAGTTAAAGTGAAAGTTAAGATTAGGCTAATAATCACTTGCTTAATGTTTTTCATTTTTTTCTGCCATAGGTTTATACATAGTTAAAGTTATTATTTGTAGACCTTGATTTTGTTGCTTAGTCAAAGTTACTTGAGTGTTTTTTTCTATATTAAGCAAATACCCTAATACATGCTCATTATTTAAAAACTTTTTAAGCTCTTGCTCTCCAGTTTCTAGATTTATAATTAATATTAAAGCTTGTAAAACATTTAAGCCTGCACTACGTTTATGTACAATTGCTTTTAGTATTATTTTGTTGTTGCCAATATATAGGTTGGGCAACACTCCCCGTTGTTCAGCTTGTTGTACAACAGACATTACATTACTTTTTTTCACTGTTTTAATTGTTTGTTTTTCATATTTTTTTAAATTATCTAACAACTCATTCACTAAAAAAATGCTAATCTGTGGTTTATTTAATTTAATATTTTCATATTCATTTTTCACACTAAATGATTTTTTCACTTTGTTAGTAAACCTGTCATTCGCATCTACGAATACCCAAGCCAAAGAAATGAAAACAATGAAAACTAACGTTTTTCTATTTTTAAAAGTCAAGTTTTGTACTCTCTTTTATTTACCTGTTATATATTAAAAATGCTAAACATCATTAATTGTTACATATAAGTTAATCGTCATGTTTCCAATAGCTCGACCTAAACCTTCCTTATCCTGACCTTTAACTGTAAAAGAGAAGTTGTGAATATCAATATAAGGAGAGCTTTTTTCCAAATGAGCCATTAACTTTATAATATTTAATGTTGCAGCATTAAAAAACACTTGAAACTGATAATTCTTTGCAGTAACAGCTGGTAAATCAGTACTTTTTTTCCAAGCAAACTTAGTTATATTTGCTTTATATTTGATAAGAATCTTTTCAAATTTTTTCTGTTGCTGTAATTGAAATTTTGTTTGCTCTTGTTTTGGATGAAATAAATCATTAGTCACGCTCAAGCTTAGAGTTAACTTATCATTATTACTTTGTATTTCATTTTTTTGCTCTAAGATATATTTAACTTTATTAACTCGTTTTTCAAGTAAGGTAACTTCATTATAAAGTGAGTTTTGCCAATTAATTATCGGAAAGTAGATAAACTTTGCAACTAATAAAATGGCAAGAAACGTTAAAAGAAATACATTTTTTTTTAGTTCATCCATTATTTAAGTCTCTGTTAGTGCCTACTGGCTGCTTTTCTTGTTCTAAAGTTAATGGTTGAGTAACAGCCATATTAATTTCTGGCTTTTGCACGTTTCTATTAATGGCACTGAATAATGTGATACTTATTACGAATAACTCTTGATTTTTAGTTACCAAAGACGGGCTATCAAAAATAGCTTTTTTAACATATGGATGATTTGATAATAACTCTAACAATTCAACTGAGCTGTTTGCTTTTCCTCTCAATATATATTGATTATTGTCTGATTTAATGTTGGTGAAATTTGCAATACCAAAAGCAGTATCTAATACAAGCCAAATCGGGGTTTTTTGCTGTTTTAAATTAAGCTGTAACCTCCTGATTTTGAGAGTTCAATACGGCTTCTAACCTCCCCTTCTCATATACTAAATAAGTACTTGAAAGTAATAAATAACCTGTAAATATGCTTACCACAGGAATTATAATACTTGTTATTAATTTTGTGTTATTTTCCGATTTTACAGAAGATAAAAAGCGAGTTAATAATGATAAAGTTAAGTGATTACAACCTTCAGCCAAGCCCTCCGCGAATTCACCTGTTTTGATTGGTTTTGCATTTCCATTTTGGGAAACACCGACGGCAAGTGAAAATTTTTGAATTGTGTTTATATTTGAATTTAACACCAATGAAAATGTGGACTCTTGGGAGCGGACGACAAAAAGCTCTTCTTCGTTTACTTTTTTTATATTGAGAACTTGCTTATCGGGTATAGTTAGAGCAAAAAGTAAACTTTCAGGTAAAATAATTACACTATCAGGAACATTATAATTGAAGGACCAGCTATTCACATAGCTTTTACCATTTTTAATATCATTAATGCAATAGCTAGTCCGCCCTTGACTAGAAAATTGAATTTTCAATAATTTATTTAATTCTGCTTTGTCATCAATAGGAAAAGTCGATTGCTTTTCTTGATAATATTTTCTAGAAACAATCATGATTAGAGGTTTGAAATTATCTTTACCAGGTTGTTTAGCTAACTGAAACTTATTATCATTTAAACTAAAGCGCCTTATTTCACCATCAAAATAGGCCCCTTTATTTACTAATATCCTTTTAATCGCTATAAGTTTTAACGATAAACTTTTATCTGTTTTGTCCACGGGCTAGCCTCTGTTTAAAAAATAGTTTAAAGGTCTAAGTCCATTAGATGCATATGGGTTAATGTGAATTATCATTTCTTTTGTGACTTTAGAGTTTCCAATTTGACTTTCCATTCTAATATTTAGAATACTTGTAATATGAAAAAGAATTTCTTTTTCATCATCTTCTTTTATACCTGTAATTTCAATAAACATCGCTTTAGTTAATAATCCCTCAGCCCTTAATTCTATAATTTCAGATGACTTACTATCACTTATACCATTAGAACTAAGAAAAGCGCTCAAAATTATTTTTGGCGCCACCATAGGATTAAAACTTGCTTGCTTATGTAAAGAGAGCATATTCTTCAAAAAATTGAATATATCTTTTGATATGCCATTTATATACAAAAATTCATAAAGATTGGATACTTTACCATTACGGGGGCCCCCAAAAAAACCTTTATTTTCTACGCCTGCCAACGCAGAAACATTATCAACATCTTGCCAATCGACCAAATTAGCCAGAATTTTTTCTGAATCAGCCTCATCTATACCGTATCCAATTAGCGCCTGAGAAAATATTTCATGATCAGGCTTGTAAGCATGTAATAATCCAGCTTGATCTTGTATTGAAACAGATATACTTTCTCCTATTTTAAATTTCTCTCCGTAAAAGTTCCAATTTTTTATAATTTTATCTTCATGACTTATGTTTTCAGCTGGATGTTTTTTTTCTTCTGTCAGCAAGTTAAATAATAAATTAGACTCTGCGTTATGCAATAAAACTAGCGCCTCGGCTTTGTCCTCTGACCATCGAGCTATTTTAACTTGATCTTGAGCTGTAATAGTCAATACATAGCAAGAATTGATAAAATCGCAGTGATTAATAGTACCTGAATTAGTGCAATACCTCGATTGTTCATTCAATCTCTTCCATATAAAAACCTAGCCAGCGCTCAGGGTTTAATTCTAAATGGATTGGGAATTGTATAGCATTACCATTTTTCATTAATTTCACTTTCATTTTTTGAGGGGTTAACTGGCTATCAATACCAGAATATTTAACAAACCATTTTTCAAAGCCTATACCGTCCCTCTTACCCTTTAGGTTTTCCCATCCAAAATATTCAAACTGGACACTATTTAGCCCCTTTAATAGTATGATTTTATGAGTGAAATTAATCTCTTGATTTATTCCTAACAACAAAATATTAGCCGTTGAAATAGATTGATAAACTAAATCAAAGGAGCCTTTATTATTTTTTAGAGTACTAATTCGGAAAACTTCTGGGTACTCATTTGAAAACATACCAGCACGAGTAACAGCTAATAGACTATTTTCACTTCCTATGAAGAAAAAAGAAGGTGTTTTTTTTTCATCAATGACAATAAATGGACTAACTCCCTCTAAAGCTCTTTGCAATAACTCTAAATTTTTTGCTATACGAGCAGATGAATTGAAGCTACCTAGCTCTTTATTCCAACGTTCTGACATTAAGCTATAAGTATAAGAACCTGTAAATAATAATGCCCCTAAGAGAGATATACTTATAAGCAGTTCTATTAGAGTAAAACCTTTGCTATTAAATTGTTTACTTATCATTATCAGTCCAACTTAATTCATTAAACTCATAATTTTTTATAATGCCGTTTCGCTCAACGTCTAATGAAACTTGCCATAATTTGAACCTCTCTGGCGGATTTGTCATAGAACTTGTATCTATATCAAACTCAGGCTGTGCAGATTTTATTTTTAATAAGCTAGCTTGCCATTGATAGGTTATATCCCAAGCTTGAGCTTGACCCTTTAGCTGACTATCAGTTGAATTACCTTGAAGCTGTATTTCATCTTTAATACTTGCCAAAACCGCGGGCATAATACCTGATAGATTAATATGATTATCGGCTTTTTCACTACCTATAAAAGCGCCTCTAAATATCATTGATACAACAGCAATTGCTGAAAATAAAATCACAGATGCCACTAGAACTTCAACTAATGTGAATCCTTTTGTGCTTTTTATTTTCTGAATTTTTATCATTTTTTGCATTTAGGTTCGATTATTGTACTTAATATTAGCTTCCATAGATTCCCGATAAATACACTTCGGGAATAACGTTGTTAGATATTTTATTAATACTGAAACTTATAGTTCATGTAGTTTTAAATTATTATATAAGTAACCATATTTAAGTTTTACCTTCCTAGATTCAGGTTTTTAGTTCCAGACATAACCTAAATACGTATAGACAAAATACTTAGGGAATTAAAAATGAATGTGTATATTCTACAAAGCGTCACTACAGGTACTTTAACCCCAGTTATTTCCGAGGTATTGAACCGATGTTCTGCTTTTAACAAAAAATCATTCAAAGTTATTTTCTAGAATCTCTTCACCATTAACCCAACTACTTAAATTGATTTTTATCGGTCGTTCTCGATATGTACCAATTAAAATATTCGGGGTTATAAAGCCTCTATGGTTATATAAAAATTCCTGGGGCTGAAAAAATAATGACTCGAATGTTTGACTAATTATCGGCTGTTGCGTTTCGCCTTTAATATATAATTCAGCTTTTACACCCGCCAATTTCAACTCAAAAGCTTGGCCAGTATTAAAAGAGCGAGCACTAATTTTTCTTAACCAGTTTTTCATCATTAGCATTTCTTGTTTAGCTTGTGCTTTTTCAACACTTTGAACTGCTAAAGGACCAACCATAGTCATTAAAAAACCAACTATGGTAAGTACTATCATTAACTCAATTAAGGTAAAGCCTGTTTTTTCATTTGTATTCATATTTCTCTTATGCTCTATAGCTATGAAACCTTAGCATTTTATAGGAAATCTGATTTTAGTTTTATTTCAGTGCTATTGTTTCTAAAAAAAAGATAGGGAGTGTCTATCTTTTAAGTCAGAGTCTTTTCCTAGTATCTAGTACTTTTATTTTCCTAACGCCTTATCTTTCTAAAAAGCGATATCATTTAATGAAACCATGCTTAATAACATTACAACAACTACACCACCTACAAATCCACCCATAAATAAAATCATTAAGGGCTCTATTAGAGTTGTCATTTTTTGTGTCCAGGCTTCAAACTCTTGGCGTGAGCGGTTAGCTACTTCGTTAAATACACGCTCTAAATTACCTGATTCTTCACCCACTTCTAATAATGATATAAAAAAGTCAGGATAAAGAGACGTTTGTTTTAGTGCTGGCGTTAAGGCACTACCACGGCTTACTTTCGCACGTGCAATTTCCATTTCACGACGTAGTAACTGGTTTTTTATATTACCTGTCGAAAGTGATAGTGCTTTATCTATTGGTACGCCTGCTTTAATCATCATTGCTAAACCAGTATTAAAACGTATTCGCTCAACTGTAATCACCGCATTTTTAATAACCGGTAGTTTTAACGAAACACTTTGCCACCATTTTAAAAATATAGGTTGTTTAAATGCGGCTATTAAACCAAAAATACTGGCTATAATACCTATAATTAAAAAACCTTGATATTGCGTCATCCAAGCGCTGGTATCTAACATTATTTGTGTATACCAAGGCAAATCATCAGCTTCGGAAAACATGCCTGCCATTTTAGGAATAATAAAATTGAATATAAAAAAGATACTTAAAATACACACAAAAAATATAACAGACGGATAGGCGAGTGAACCTATAATTTTACTGCGTAAATCGCGTTTAAATTTTAAGTCTTTAGCAAGGTCGGCAAATATTTCAGTTAAATTACCTGAAGCCTCCCCTAATTCAATTAAGTTACAATATAGATCATCAAATACTTCAGGGTGAGCACGGGCTGCCTCTGAAATACTTTTACCTTTTTTAAGGTCACGACTCATTTCATTTAATAACTGTGCCAAAGCTGGGTTTGCTTTGGTACGTTTTATAATATCTATGCCTTTATCTATACGAACGCCCGATTCAAGCAATAAGCTCAGTTCGGCAGTTAAAAATTCAAGATCGCCTAACGAAATTTTATTGCCAAAGCTAAATATGTTTTTAGCTGGTTCTTTATATTCCTTAATTTCAGAAGGTAATAAACCCAGTTTTTTTACTGCAGCTAATGCAGCTTGTTGATCTAAAGCTTCAAGCTGGCCATCAAACTTAGCACCTGATGTGTCATAAGCTTTATAATTAAATAAAGCCATTAGCCTGCAATCCTAAGTACTTCGTCTATGGTTGTTAACCCTTGAATTGCTTTAAAGAGGCCATCTTCAAGTAAGTTTCTACGATTTATATCAGCATTGTGCTGTTTTGCTTTTGGAATAAAGTCAGAATCTTTAGGCATTGCTTTTATGGCATCATCACAACGTAAATATTCAATTACCGCCATACGTCCTTTATAACCTGTATGCGAACAAGATTCACAACCTTGACCTTTCATGAGTGTTACTTCAGGTAAATCAAAGCGCTGTGCTAATTCAGTTAAATTGTATTTATGTATATAAGTTTGTGCCTCTGGATGTGGCACACTACATTTGCTACAAATTTTACGTGCAAGTCGCTGTGCAACTATCGATACTAATGCGGCATTAAGTAAAAACTCTTCTACGCCTAAATCTAATAAACGTGTATAAGCACTGGCTGCATCATTGGTATGCACTGTACTAAATACTAAGTGGCCAGTTAATGCCGATTGCATTGCAATTTGTGCTGTTTCTTTATCTCGAATTTCACCTAACATTATAATATCGGGATCTTGTCGTACTATGCTTCGTAGACCTGCAGAAAAGTCAAAACCAATATCTGAGTTTACTTGAACTTGGTTAATACCTGGTAATTGATATTCTACCGGATCTTCTAATGTAATAATTTTTACATCATCATTATTGAGGGCATTCAAAAAGGTATAAAGCGTGGTTGTTTTACCTGAACCTGTAGGGCCAGTTAATAGCACAACTCCTGCTGTAGTTTTAATATCTTCACGTATCATTTGCTCAATATCTGGCGATAAACCTAATACAGACATATCATATTGTACGTTATCTTTACGTAAAAAACGCATTACAACTGATTCACCATCATTTAATGGTAAGGCAGATACACGAATATCAAGCTCTTGATTAGCTATTTTCATTTCAATTTTGCCATCTTGTGGACGGCGCTTTTCAGCAATATCCATACCCGATAATATTTTTAATCGAGTTACAATTGGTAATTGCATTTTAGGTGCTAAACGCTCAACTTCATGTAATACGCCATCTACACGAAAACGCACACGATAACGTCCTTGAAATGGTTCTAAGTGCATATCAGATGCACCTTGGCGCAAGGCTTTTGAAATTAGCGAGTTTAGTAAGTTTACTGTTGGCGCTTCTGTTGCAAGTTCTCTTAAGCGCTCTTCTTCGTCACCTACAAATTCAGAATCTGAGTTTTCAACAACACTTTGCGCGTATTTAGTACTGAGCGTTTGAATATCTGATTCACTCGCAATAAATAACTCTGCTTGAATATCTTCTTTTACTAGCCATTCATTTATGGCCAGTTCTAACGGAAAAGTACAAGCAAATATCCAGCGGTTGTCTTGTTTTTTTAGCGGTAACCAATTATTACTTGATAATAGCTCAAATACACTTGCCTCTACGGAAGCGAGTTTTTGCTCTTGCCACATACCTAAATCTAATAATGGGATTTCGAGATATTGTGACAATAAATGTTGAATTTGGTCATCAGGTAAACTCCCCATATTGACTAAGATCTGCTCTAATCTACCACCATATTTTTGTTGGTATTTTAGTGCTTTTTCAAGATCTGCTTCTGTAATTTGAAAATTATTACGTAATAAATCAGTTAACTGCATTATTTATGTTCTATATCTTTGTTACTATCTTCACCACCTGATTTACCATCAGCAGCATATGACATGATTAAATATGGTTGGCCGTCTTCGCCCGGTATTTTATAAACATACGGGTTTCCCCAAGGATCCATAGGTATGGCTTTTGGTAAATAAGGACCATCCCAGCGTTTTTCAGTGCCAGATCGTAAGTCTTCTAATTTAGCTGGATATTTTCCCATATCTAAACGATAAGTATCTAAAGCTGTTTCAAATGATGACATTTGAGCCGATGCAACACCACGTTCGGCGGTTCCTAATTTGTCAAAAAACTTAGGAGCGACAAGTGATGTTAATAAACCTAAGATTACAATTACAATAAGAAGTTCCATCATAGTGAAACCTGATTGATTTTTTAAATTGAGTTTTTTCATAATTTATATTTTTTATATGTTTGTACAAATAATAATGCGCTCGATATTAACAATATTGTACTCAGGTGTCGATTAAATAAAGGTTAATTAAGTGTATAGATTTGGGGGATTTGGTAACTGAATGTGTGCCTTTTGACTCTAAAAATATAGCTTTAATGTATCACTCTTCATCTCCGAGTTTTTTATCGGAGATTTGATTTTAGTTTATAAGTCAGTGCCATAGATTCCCGATACAAAAACTCGGGAATGACCATATTTGAGAGCTGCGATTTCC
>Ga0209396_1005796_pt1 | contig 11556 bp, 7 predicted proteins | sample GOMGulsemesocosm_6_FD_184638 | JGI IMG/M metagenome (GOLD analysis project Ga0209396, IMG submission 184638) | Methane-oxidizing microbial communities from mesocosms in the Gulf of Mexico - GOM8C Gulf of Mexico (SPAdes) (version 2) | ecosystem: Environmental > Aquatic > Marine > Cold seeps... | reverse complement strand
TTTGTGCGTGCCGTGCGAAATGCTTCCCGAGGTAAGTTAGTTTTATCCATCAAAAGCAGTCGTTTCCCGCAATCGCAAACCCCAGTGGAAGCCATTCCCAATGGCCTTAGGCATAAGGATATGGTGTACGACGCGATCTTACTCCGGGCGGGGGTGTTGCGGGTGGACAGTACTGAAGAATTGTTTGAATCGGTGGAGTCGTTAACCCGCATGAAGCCCTTCAAGGGTGAGCGTTTGGCGGTGGTGGCGAATGGTATCGGTGGGGCGATTCTGGCGGTGGACAGGCTCATGCACGAAGGCGGGCAGCTGGCGCAATTGTCTCAGGATACAGTTAATCAGCTATCCATGGTGTTGCCGGATTACTGGTCACAATCAAATCCAGTGGACATTACCCCGGAAGCCAATCCGGCAGTTTACAAGCAGGTACTGCAAATTATCGAGCAGGACCCGGGTGTGGATGCGATTTTGGTATTATTTTCCCCCATTAGCCTAGTTAACAGTCAGGATGTGGCCAATGTAGTGGCCAACCACAGTAAGCTAAATCGTAAAAACCTGCTCACCAGCTGGATGGGCGGTGAAACCGTAGAGCGTAGTCGTCACCTGTTTGATGATTTTGGTATCCCCACTTACGACACGCCAGACAGGGCCATCAAGGCCTACATGAACATGGTTCGTCACCAAAGAAATCAGGCCTTGTTACGGGAGACACCTTCATCCTTATTGCAGGATGTGACGGTGGATCGCAAGGCGTGTAAGCGCTTGGTGGATAATGCAATGAGTCAGGGCCGTGACTACCTAACCGCCCAGGAAGCCCATGAAATCATCGCTCATTACGGTTTCAATGCGGTGGATACCGACTTCTTTTCTGAAAAATTTGGCTCCGATGCCATTAATGTGAAATATCCGGCCGCCATAAAGGTGATACATCAGGATTATTGCCACCCATTTGCCTATGGTGATAACCCCAGGGATCGTTGGCGCGGGGTGGTCACGGGCATTAGTAATCAAGATGAATTGGTGATTGCCAGTAAGGAGTTAAGTGCCCAAATACGCAAGCGCTTCTCCAAGAGCCGGGTGCATGGTTACAGTGTGCAACCCATGCATGCTGGCGAAATTAGCGTGCAATTCAGTTTGGGGATTACCCGCGATGAAACCTTTGGACCGGTGATTCTTTTTGGGGGTGGAGGTGCCGCCGCTAATGTGATGGCCGACAGGGCAGTGCAATTTCCGCCCTTAAACGATGTGTTGGCCCGTCAGCTAATGAATAAGACTCATATATTTCGGGTGATGAATGAACGGAGTCGCGATCTGGAGCGAGACGTGGCACAGCTTTCCAAAATGCTCATTGGATTATCACAAATGGCGGTGGATCTGCCCAACTTGAAGGGGTGTGAGCTCAATGTTATTTTGCATTCTGCTCAAGGGGTGAAGGTTCTGGGTGTGGCCATGGACCTGGGTCAGGAGCACCAGTTGTGCATACGGCCTTATCCGGTTGAGTTAGAAGAGCAGGGCCACTTTAAGGGAGGTAAAAAACTGAATTTACGGCCGGTACGGGGGGAAGATGAGCCGGCTCTTAAACTGTTTCATGAGACACTAAGTTCAGAATCTCTGCGTTATCGCTTCTTCACTGCCCGCCGCAATTTTCGTCATCGTGAGCTGGCTCGCTTTGCACAAATTGACTACCAGCAAGAGATGGCCTTTGTGGCTGAAGATAAAGAATCGAAAATATTGGGTGTGGTACGTACCTGGACCGACGCCGATCAGGTTCAGTCTGAATTCTCGGTATTGGTGGGTGATGATGCTCAGGGCATTGGCCTGGGCTCCAAATTAATGCAAAAAATGATACGTTACTGCAAAGAGCAGGGCGTTATGGAAATGATGGGTACAGTATTGGCGGATAACGGCCCCATGTTGAAATTGGCCAAGAAACTGGGGTTTAAGGTTAGTCGTCGTTTGGATGCTGACATCGTAGAGATTGTGCTGTCGTTAAATGATCCCAGTGAAGAGTGGCAAGAAATACGCCTAAAGCGCCTTCATGAAGGTAAAAAGTAGTGGTATAGGCTGCGTGATTTGCTAGCATGTGCTGAAAATTAGAATAAACAAGCGGTAAATCTTTAGGGGTGGTGGTCTTGATTCGAGTATTAGTGGTAGACGACCATGATTTGGTTCGCATGGGCATAGTTAGCCTGTTGTCTGATAGTGATAAAATTGAAGTAGTGGCTGAGGCCAGCAGTGGTGAAAACGCCATAGAGTGTGCCAAGCAATGCGAGCCCGAGGTTATCTTGATGGACATTCGCATGCCCGGTATGGGTGGCTTGGAGGCGACTCGTAAACTGCTGCGTCTAAATGAAGATTTACGCATCATCGCCGTTACCGCCTGTAGTGAAGACCCTTACGCTAATCGGTTGTTGCAGGCAGGTGCTGCTGGCTATATGACTAAGGGGGCCACCGCAGAAGAAATGGTGATGGCCATTCTTAAAGTAAAATCTGGCCAGCGTTACATTAGTCCTGAAATTGCCCAGCGCATGGCACTGAAGCCTTTCGACAGTCCGGATTCGGGTTGCCCGTTTGACCTGTTGTCTGATCGTGAAATGCAAATTAGTATGCTCATTGTAAACTGCGAAAAGGTGCAAAGTATCTCGGATCAATTATTTTTGAGTCCTAAAACGGTTAACACTTATCGCTATCGAATTTTTGAAAAGCTTTCCATTTCAAGTGATGTAGAGCTGACTCGTTTGGCCATACGCCATGGCATGATTGATACCGAGTCTCTCGTCTAAATTTTATGAGTTTCGATGCAAAACCATTTCTTAAAACCCTGGCAAATAAACCCGGGGTTTATCGTATGTACGGCAGTAAAGGTGACTTGCTGTATGTAGGTAAAGCCAAAAACTTAAAAAACCGCGTCTCCAGTTACTTTAATAATCGTGGGCTAAATGCCAAAACTCAGGCTTTGGTGTTGCGCATCACAAGTGTTGAGGTAAGTATTACCGGCAGTGAAACTGAAGCGTTATTGCTGGAACAAAATTTAATAAAAAAGAATAAGCCGCCTTACAATATCCTGCTTAAGGATGATAAGTCCTACCCCTATATCTATTTATCGACCCATGAATTTCCATTGCTCACCAATGCCCGCGGCAAAAAATATAAAGAGGGGCAGTATTTTGGCCCTTACCCCAGCTCAACGGCAGTTAAAGAAAGTTTGAGTTTTTTGCAGCGCCTGTTTCGCTTGCGCAATTGTGAAGATAGTTACTTTAATAACCGCAGTCGCCCCTGTTTGCAACACCAAATTGGCCGATGCAGTGCGCCCTGTGTTGATTTAATTAGCAAGGAAAGTTACAACGCAGACATTCAGCATGCGGTTATGTTTTTGCAGGGAAAAAACCAGGATTTACTGGTTGGTCTGCAGCAGCAAATGGAAGTGGCCGCCGAAGGTTTGCTGTTTGAAGAGGCGGCGAGAATTCGCGATCAAATTACCTATCTGCGCAAGGTGCAGGAACAGCAATCCATAGATGCCCAGTACGGCGATGTGGATGTTATCGCCATTGTGCAGGGGCAGGGCATTACTGCTGTACATGTGGCGAATGTAAGGCATGGCCGCATGTTGGGCAGTCGTTCTTACTATCCTAGGTTGAATATGGATGAATCTCCCTCGCAAGCCCTGGCTGCCTTTATTTCCCAGTTTTACCTGGTGATGAACCACGAGATAACCGATGAAATAATTACCTCTGAAAAAATTACCGATGAAAGTTTTATTCAAGGGGTGTTTACCCAGCAAAAAGGCAAGCCTGTTAAGTTTTCTCACGCGGTGCGTGCGCAAAGAATGCGCTGGCTTGAGCTGGCAAAAGAGAACGCCGTAGAAGCTTTGCGACTCAAAAGTGAAGACAAACAACATAGAAAAGCGCAATACCTGGCCTTAAAAGATGCGTTACCCCTAGCTGAAATACCGCTGCGTATGGAGTGTTTTGATATAAGTCACAGTCATGGGGAAGCCACCGTGGCGTCCTGTGTAGTATTTAATCAGGATGGCCCGTTAAAAAGCGAGTATCGTAAATTTAATATTGAAGGGGTGGAGCCGGGTGATGACTATGGCGCCATGCGCCAAGCCCTGACACGTCGATTTAAGAAAATTGTAGAGGGTAAAAAGCCGCAATTATTATTGATTGATGGTGGCAAGGGCCAGGTTGGTATTGCGCTTAAGGTGCTACAGGAATTACAAATTAGTGATATCCAGGTATTAGGCGTGAGTAAGGGCACTACCCGTAAGGCTGGAATGGAGGTGCTGATCTTTAAAGAACGCTCTTTTGTGTTGGAGCTTGCTTCCCCTGCTTTGCACTTAATTCAACAAATTAGAGATGAATCTCACCGCTTTGCCATTACCGGGCACCGCGCGCGTCGCGCTAAAACCCGGGGGCGTTCGGTGTTGCAGGATATTCCGGGTATTGGTCCCAAAAGACGCAAGGAACTGTTAAAATTCTTTGGTGATGCCGGGCAGGTGACGGCGGCCAGTGTCACAGAGATCGCCAAGGTTCCAGGAATAAGTCGTCAACTAGCTCAACAGATTTACCAGGCTCTTCACGCATGAACGAAAAGCCCATAATAAGTATTCAAAAAAAGTAGACAATTGCTATGCCATTAAATCTTCCCAACATTCTTACCTCTATCCGAGTACTACTGATTCCCTTGATGGTGGTAGTGTTCTATTTGCCTGTGTACTGGTCAAGCTTTGGCGCGGCAGTGGTTTTCTGGGTGGCGTGTGTCACCGATTACTGGGATGGTTATCTGGCCCGCAAGATGAACCTTATGACACCGTTTGGTGCTTTTCTTGACCCGGTGGCCGATAAGTTAATTGTGGTTATATCCTTGATGATAGTGGTGGAACGGGATCAAACCTTGTGGATCACTATTCCTGCCCTGGTCATTGTGGCTCGCGAAATTATTATTTCGGCCCTAAGGGAATGGATGGCTGAAATGGGTAAGCGCGCCAATGTGGCAGTAAGTAATCTAGGTAAGGCCAAGACGCTGTTACAGATGTTTGCCATTACCGGCATGTTAGGTATCGAACCTAGCGACAGTGGTGCCTTTATCGCCTCGGATGGTTGGTATGTGGCAGCGATATTTTTCATCGTGGCAGCGGCTGTTTTAACCTTTTGGTCTATGCTGTCTTACCTGCGTGCAGCCTGGCCAGAATTAAGCGCCAGTAATAAGTAAAAGTGCGCTAAGTAATTCAGAAATAAGGAAAAAAACCGTTGACTCTGTCGGCGTAAACATTAAAATACGCCTCGTTCTCTGGGGACACCCAGTGAAAAAGGATTGCGGGAATAGCTCAGTGGTAGAGCACAACCTTGCCAAGGTTGGGGTCGCGAGTTCGAATCTCGTTTCCCGCTCCAAATCATTCTAGTAATAGAGTGTTGTTAGCCCAAAAGGCTAATGAAGTTTTAGTTTGAAGAGTTGCTTTGGTTTTCGAACCGTATTCAAATTAAAAATGCGAAGGCGCGATGGTAGAGAGGCTATGCAGCGGACTGCAACTCCGTGTACGCCGGTTCGAATCCGGCTCGCGCCTCCATATTGATAAATTTGCTATGCAATATTTGTCCGCCCGGGTGGTGAAATCGGTAGACACAAGGGATTTAAAATCCCTCGACTTATGGTCGTGCCGGTTCGATTCCGGCCTCGGGCACCAACAGTAGAGACTGGGGTATGCAAATACTCCAGGCGAGAAACCCAAAGGGTCGACTAGAAATAGTCGGCCTTTTTGCATTCTGCAGTATTAATAAATAACAGCGATAGTGTTGTTATTTAATTTCCAGAAGATCAGTCTCTTGGCTCCTCAAGTAAATCCAGTTTCATTTTAATGCTGTTATTAAGCGTGGCGGGTTGAACCTCTAGCCAGGCACCGTGGGTCATTAAAATAAACTGATTCTGCAGGTTTTTTTTAGTTTGGGTTTCTATGAGTAGTAGTGACTGGCTTTTATTTCTGCGTTCAATCTTGTAATGGCTTCGAGAATTGGGGCGGCTTCGACTGGAGAATTTTCCTTCGAGCAAGGTGAGGGTGTGAGGTAAAGTCTCGGTGGAATAGTGGTTTTTGCTGATGCGTTTAAAGCTGAGTCGATACAATGCCGGCCCTTTATCCAAAAGACTTAATAATTCAAGCGTCGTCTTCAACTCATTTTCACGAGCAAAAAAAATGATTTCCTGGCCGGCTATTGCAAAATCCACCCCACCGCCAAGGCTTTCCTGGATAACCTTTTCAAGGGAGGCGGGGTCTTTGAAGTGCAAGGTGACAATGGTTTTGTTTGTGGGTTGGCCACAGCCGCTCAAGCAAGCAATAAATGCTAAATTGATAAGCGCCTTGCAGATTGAATGGCTCTTGCATTTTGCCACCATCGATTAAATTTCTCCGTTTCAGTTCTTACTTCCCCTCTGGCTGCATAGCAGGCTCTGCTGGACGCGTTGTCAGCTGTAAACCACGCAGTGTTGTCAATCAGCCATAGGTTGCTTGTGACTTCCTGATTAAGGCGGATTTCAATGAATGAGGGCAGCTTGGTCATTAATTTAAATAATGCATGGTCATTGTTACTGGGATGGTATTGGGCCACCAATACCTGAACCCTAAAGTGTCGGTTATTTTTAATAAGGAACTTTATTTTAGATATTAGCCCATAATCTTTGCTGAGGGGGTGCGAAAGATCGTCGTAGCACAGCAGTATTTTATTGCCGCACTGGCTTAATAGTATGTCTAAGTAGCCTTTGGCTTCCATAGTGGTTTTGCCAGTATAGAGGGTGCTGTCGCTTGCAAGGCTGTATTGGGAGGGTTCTGTGCCCTGGCTGAATACCCTGCATTCCATGTCAATATGAGGGATGTCGGCATCTTCATAGGGTGTTGAGCAGGCATTAAAGCCGCAGCGCCGATAAAACTCAAATGCATGGCACTGTGCGCTAAGTTGCAACAGTGTATAGCGTTTTTGGCTGGCGTAACGTTTGATGTGGTCGATTATTTTGCGGCCAATGTCCTGGTTTCGATGCGCTTTTAATACCGCCATGCGGCCAATTTTTTTATGCTGTATGAGGCGAGCGCAGCCCACGGCCTCGCCACCTGCGTAGGCAATGAAATGTTCAGCCTCTTCATCTAAGCCATCCCACTCCAGGTTTTGCGGAACGCCTTGCTCTAATATAAATACTTGTTCACGTATTTGTCTTAAAGCTCCGCGTTCTTTTTTCCAGCTGGCGCCGATGACTTTAATGTCGTGCATATCATTCCTTGAAATCAGCCTTCAAAATAAAGATAGTTCCCGTTGATTAAGTCTAGCAGTAAATCCTGGCAATCAGTCTCAGACAGATAGCTGGTTATGTCTTCGATATTCACATGGCGCTGATTGGCCAGGCTTTGGGCCAGTTCCTGAGCGCCTTTAGATTCAGGTACTTTCTGGGGTTGGCCATTGATGAATAAGCATACTTGTAGATCGTCTTTAAAATAGGCCCAACGACTGGTTTCGTTTTGAGTTAATACACTGGCTTCTTTAAACAGGCTTTCAATATCCTGCCATTCCAACTCTTCTTCCAGGGGTTGGTGTAACTCATCATACTTAGGTTCGGTCATGGTCTGTGATAACCACTTTTTAAGTTGGCCTGGTTGGGAGATGTTTTCCTGCAGTATTTGGCTAAAGCGCTGGATGGCATCTTCATCGATTAAGGCTGGTGAGACTGCAGCGCTTTTAAGGTCCGGGTCGGTATAGCGTTTGTCATTGTTTAACTCGGCTGCCAGGTGATCGGTAAATCCCTGCAGGACATCGGCTTCACTGGGGGCCCTGAAGCCAATGGAGAATGTCATGCAGTCGTTAACGGCTACCCCGTTGTGAGCATAAGACGGGGGAATGTACAGCATGTCTCCCGGGTTAAGGGTCCATTCATGCTCAACATTCATGGTTTCGAGTATTTTAACGGGCAAGTCGGGCAGGGTCTTAGTATTGTCATCGCATCTTGGGCCCAGTTGCCAATGGCGCTGTCCCATGCCTTGCACTAAAAACACATCGTACAAATCGTAATGAGGGCCCACGCTGCCACCTTTGGGGGCAAAGCTCACCATGAGGTCATCACGACGCCAGCTGGGAATGAAGCTGAATTGTCCCAGCAAGTCAGCAAACTCCGGGATCCATTGGTCTACCGCTTGCACTAATAAGGTCCAGTTTTCCTTTGGCAGTTCAGTGAAGCTCTCCTCACTAAAAGGGCCGTGCTGTACTTGCCAGCTTTGATTGGCCATATCTTCAATGAGTATGCGTGACTCCACATCTTCATCCAGGGATAGGCCGGCTATGTCATCAGGGTCTACCGGGGATTCAAATTCAGGGAAGGCGTTGCGAATGAGTAATGGTTTTTTTTGCCAGTATTCACTTAAAAAGGTTTCAGTGCTTATATCGCCTAAAATATTCATTTAGTGATGTCTCTAAGAAAGGAGGGGCTAAAAAATAAGACCGCCAGGTGGCGGTCTTGAACTGTTGCAGGGTGTAACAGTTATTGCAAAGCTAGATGGCTTTGGCTTGTTCGGTAGCCGTACCAATATAGGTCGCTGGCGTTAACGCCTTCAAGGCATCTTTTTGTGCCTGCGGAAGCTCCAATGAATCAACAAATTCCAGAGTCATTTCCTTGGTGATGGCCTTGCCACGGGTAAAGGCTTTAAGCTTCTCGTATGGCTGCTCGATACCAAAACGACGCATAACGGTTTGAATAGGCTCTGCCAGTACTTCATAGGCGTTGTCTAGATCGGCGGCGATATTCTTGGCATTAACTTCCAGCTTGCTGATGCCTTTAAGGGATGCCTGGTAAGCAATTAGACTGTAGCCCAAGCCAACACCCATATTACGTAAGACAGTGGAGTCCGTTAGGTCACGCTGCCAGCGTGAAACCGGCAGTTTTTGTGATAGGTGATTCATAATGGCGTTTGCCATGCCTAAATTGCCTTCGGAGTTTTCAAAGTCAATGGGGTTTACCTTGTGTGGCATAGTGGATGAGCCCACTTCGCCGGCAATGGTTCTTTGTTTGAAGTAACCATTGGAAATGTAGGCCCAAATATCGCGATCAAAATCAATCAGAATGGTGTTGAAGCGGGCGATGCCGTCAAAAAACTCGGCGATGTAGTCGTGGGGCTCGATCTGCGTGGTGTAGGGGTTCAAGGTTAGCCCCAGGTCAGCAATGAAGGTCTGTGCATGTTGTGCCCAGTCTACCTCTGGGTAAGCAGATACGTGAGCATTGTAGTTGCCTACCGCGCCATTGATCTTGCCCAGCATTTCCACTTGTTTGATCTGTTTAATTTGGCGACGCAAGCGCGCTACCACATTGGCCATTTCTTTACCCAGGGTGGTGGGGGAGGCGGTCTGGCCGTGAGTACGAGACAGCATGGGCAGCGCGGCATTTTCATGGGCGAGATCGGCGATGGCCTGGGTTACTTGCTCCAGGTAGGGTACCAATACTTCATCACGGCCGGCGGTTAACATTAGGGCGTGAGACAAATTGTTAATGTCTTCTGAGGTGCAGGCAAAGTGCACAAACTCGGTGATTTTTAACAGTTCGTCATTGCCTTCGATTTTTTCTTTAATGAAGTATTCAACCGCTTTTACATCATGGTTGGTGGTGGCTTCGATTTTCTTAACGCGCATTGCATCTTGCTCGCTAAAATCGGCAACAATGGCATCCAGCACGCTATTGGCTTGAGCGCTAAAGGCAGGAATCTCTTTAAGCTGCGGATGTTGAGCCAGGCTTTGCAGCCAGCGTACTTCCACTAGTACTCGATATTTGATCAGGCCAAATTCGCTGAAGATACCGCGTAAAGATGCTGTTTTGCTGCCGTAACGGCCGTCAATTGGAGATACCGCGCTAAGTGCAGAAAGATCCATGAAACCCTCGCTCATGTGGTGTGCGTAAAATTTGGCGCAAATTATACAAGATTCTAGTCCATTGAGCAGTTTTTAGTGGGCCATTGGGTTAAAGAGTTTTAAATACCCCCCTATACCCAGGCAGGCGCTACGGCTAAAATGGACCACTTTTTACTGGCGGGCTATTTTCATTGTTATATTTACATAAAGTTTGGTTGGCGAATCGCTCGGTCGCCTGGATGCTTGGTCTTAACGTGTTGTTATTAACGTTGGTGAGTTTAAGCTTTACCGGTCGTTTTCCCGCCCCAGACAATGCCCTGGATATCTATTACCAGCTGGCCATTTTGCCCAGCGTATGGGGTTTGTATGGTTTGTTGGCGCTCTTGTTGTTTATGCCACTTACGCTGCTGCCTAAAATCCGTTATGTGTTGATGCTGATGTGTGCCGTCATGGGCGGCACTCTGGCCGTGACCGTCTTTATCGACGATTTCATTTATGAAATTTACAATTATCATATTAATTGGTTCTTTATCGAGGCCTATTTGGCCGATGAAGGCGGGGAGTTTTTTGATATATCCTTAAAAACCTACCTCACATTTAGTTTCGTGGCCTTCCTGGTGCTGTTGTGCGAGTTGTGTTTTTTATGGTTAGTGGTAAAAAAAATCACCATTAGAAAAAAATACCGGTTCGCAGGGTTAATCTTTGGCTTATCGGTATTTACACTGGTATTAACCGCCAACCTTACCCATTCCTGGGCCTATGCAAAAAATTATGCCCCTATCACTTCCATGGATGCCCATATTCCATTTTATTTTCCGCTGCATTCTCGTTCTCTGGCAGAAAGCTCCTGGTTAACCAGTCTAACGGGTACCGAGGGTGGTGCTAAAGCGGTGGCGCAAGCCAATATTTTTTACCCTAAAAACGAGATGCAGTGCAGTCAGTCAAAAAATAATCAGCCAAATGTAATTATGGTGGTACTGGAAAGCTGGCGGGGGGATATGTTTGATGCCGAAATTGCCCCCAATACTCATAAGTTAGCCACGGAGTCTCTTTGGTTTAAGGATCATTATTCCAGTGGCAGTGTTACCACCCGAGGGATCTTTGCGCTTATGTATGGGTTGGCTCCTACCTATATGGACAATGTGGTGGCCAATAATGGCGCGGGTGGCCCTGTTTTATTAAACGAAATGAAAAAACGTGATTACCGGTTTGGTATATACCCAAGTGGTGATATTACGCGCATGAAATTAGCAGATAGCAGCTTCCTACCGGTCAAGCCATTTATTGAACACGGTGAAGGCAAGGGCACCATCGAAAAAGATTTTGATGTCTTGGCCCGAATGACCAATATGATTAAAACATCCACTAAGCCATTTTTTGGTTTTATGTTTTTTAACTCAACTCACCATCAGTATTACTATCCTGAAGAGTTTGCCAAATTCAGGCCTTATAAAGCCCCTAGCATCATTGATTACAAGCAAGGTAAAGACCCTAAGCCCTATTTAAATCACTATAAAAACAGTTTGTTATTTGTGGATTCATTGGTGGGGGAGCTTATCGAGACTCTAAAGCAAGAGGATAAATGGCAAGATACTATTTTAATAGTGACGTCGGATCATGGTGAAGAGTTCGCTGATACTCGTCCTACCCGTTTTGGCCATGGCAGTAACTATACCCGCTACCAAAC
>Ga0209396_1005790_pt1 | contig 11569 bp, 10 predicted proteins | sample GOMGulsemesocosm_6_FD_184638 | JGI IMG/M metagenome (GOLD analysis project Ga0209396, IMG submission 184638) | Methane-oxidizing microbial communities from mesocosms in the Gulf of Mexico - GOM8C Gulf of Mexico (SPAdes) (version 2) | ecosystem: Environmental > Aquatic > Marine > Cold seeps... | reverse complement strand
CATCAGTTACAGTCATGGCTCCCCCTGCTACGCCATTGAACTGCCTGAAGATGTGGGATATCGGCAGCGCCGTCTCTACCCACGGATGAGTTACAACAATCAGCAGCCACTTACCGTTCGTTTGCGTTCCCCTTGGAAAACGCCTTGGTTTGCCACAGCTCACAATTTGTCGGCAGGCGGTATGCGCTTGTCGGTAGGCGGTAATATTCTGGAACAACTGAATCGCGGCAGCGTAATGCCCCTGTGCGAGTTTCGCTTGGGCGGCGATTTAAATATTAGTTGCCAAGCAAAAATTAAAGGATTTAAATTTGTGGGCAGACCCTACCGCCACACCCAGGTGAGTGTGGAATTTATTGGCTTAAACCCCCAGAGGCGACTGCAGATTCAGCAGTATATTAACGCTTTATTGAATGATCCCGTAATTGCTGCTTAGGCCTAATTAAAATTAGGTCGCAAGGCTCCCCGCTCTTCAAAAGCGTCAACAACTGGCGCCGCCGAAGCCCATGAACTTATCCAAACACCATTGCTTACCTGGCAATCAATGGAATCTAAAGCCATATGTAAAACCAAACCAATACCCACGAGACGGGCTTTTGGCACAAAACATAAGGTGAGATAAAGAAAGATAAACCCGAGGTGATGCAGCGGGTGAAAACCAATACTGCAACGCTGCGGGTCATAAATTGGATCAGCCAAGATATGGTCCACATCAACCAGCATGGTCGCGAGCATTATTATAAAAGCTTTTAGCCAACGCTTACGAAAAAAAAATACAGCCACAAACGCTGGAACAATAATGTGAAGAACTAGATGCATCAATAACTCGCGAATGGACCCGCACCAATGTGGGCGCCTTAACGACTCATCATAACACTCTAATTCTACCGCGCTTCATTTTCCGACCCAGGAAAATTAGTTAACCAATACCATCATTATTGGTTGACAGGATTTCAGCAAAGCCTATTATCCCTATCCATCAACTCAAATAACCTTTCAGCAATAGGCTATTAATAACTATGTCTGTGACTCATCAGCCCGCTATTTCTAACGAACAAGCCTTGGCCTTTGACAAGGAACATATCTGGCACCCGTATGCTTCCTTGATCGATCCTCCCCCAAGCTACCTAGTGGAAAGCGCTAATGGCGTATTTATCAATCTGGCCCTGCCTAATGGTGAACATCGAGCGGTCATTGATGGTATGTCTTCTTGGTGGTGCGCTCTACATGGCTACAATCACCCGGTGTTAAATCAGGCCATCATCGATCAAAGCCAGTCGATGGCGCATGTGATGTTTGGAGGCCTAACCCACAAACCGGCCATTGAGCTCTGCCGTACTCTGGTTGATATAACGCCAGCGGGTTTGAACAAAGTTTTTCTGGCCGATTCGGGCTCGGTTGCGGTTGAAGTGGCTATTAAAATGGCTCTGCAATTTTGGCAATCTCAAGGGCGCGGCGAGAAATCACGATTGTTGTCACTCCGCAATGGCTATCACGGCGATACGCTGGGAGCCATGTCTGTGTGCGACCCTGTTAATGGCATGCACCATCTGTTTAAAGACAGCCTGCAGTCACACCTGTTTACCGAAGCGCCTAGCTGTGCATTTAATGAGCCCTGTGACAGTTCAGCCATAAGCGATTTGCATAAATTACTGAGTGAAAATCATCAAAATCTGGCGGCGCTTATTCTAGAGCCCATTGTTCAAGGTGCGGGAGGTATGCGTTTTTACTCTCCGGATTACTTGAAACAAGCCAGGGCCCTTTGTAGCAAATTTGACGTATTGTTAATTGCTGACGAGATTGCAACGGGATTCGCTCGCACCGGTAAACTGTTCGCGTGTAACCACGCCGAAATAAGCCCCGACATTCTCTGCGTGGGCAAGGCCTTAACTGGTGGTTATATGACACTGGCCGCTACTCTATGTAGTGATAAGGTTAGTGCCGGTATTTGCCAGGGAGAGGCTGGAGTGTTTATGCACGGCCCCACATTCATGGGCAACCCCCTAGCATGTGCAGTTGCCAATGCCAGTTTAAGTCTCTTACTGGAAAGCGATTGGGAGAATAATATTGGCCGTATTGAACAAGGATTATTAGACGGGCTCGCGCCCTGCGCGACCTTGGATTCGGTTGCCAGCGTTCGCGTTTTGGGCGCTATTGGCGTTATTGAAATGAAAGAAGCGGTGATAATGGCCGATATTCAAGCCTTGTTTATTGAACGTGGTATTTGGTTGAGACCTTTTGGGAAGCTGGTTTACACCATGCCTCCTTTTGTCATCAGTGATGAGGAACTCAGTCAATTGACCACCGCTATTTGCAGTAGCCTGAACCACTATGTCAGCAAGTAGGTGACCTCTACCGTGCGACCTTGATTGGTGTACTCAACCGAGTCGCACAGTAAGCACACCATGTCGATACCTCGACCAAAGGAAAGATCGTCTTCTTCTTGCTCGTCGGAAACATCGGTAACATCGATAAAATCGAAGCCTTTACCGGTGTCGCTAAAGCTAAAAATCAATCTCGGCGCTTGTTGATCCTCGCTCGGCACCACACTTAAAGAAAAGAAAATTTCACCCTCGTCTAATTCTTTTAACAAACGCTCCCGCGCTTTGTAATAAGCAGAAAAACCTTCGGGTTCTAGCTTAAGTTCGGAGTCGAGCTTTAGGAGACCGTATTCTAAAGCATTGTTGTAAAGCTCAGTCAAAATGGTGTAAAGCAGATCTTGATGGTTACCAACGCCGCGGATATTGTTAATCACATTCAACAACTCTGGTATGACGATACCCTCGCGCATGTGAGCAGGAGATAGCGTGAGCGACAACACCCAAGGCAGAGTTTCCCGTTGAAACCAATTCAGATTAGGCGCAGACAATGGTTCTCCACTGCCGTCTAACAAGTTCAAGGGAGAACACAAGAGCTCAACGATTGCAATGTCGTCTTCCTGCACACCTCCTTGCTGAAACTCTTCCACCGCTGCCCAGACAGCCTCGACATTATCGCGAGGGCGAGTACTTAGAAGTGCCTCCAAACGAGGTTCTCCAAACAGCTCTCCATCGCTGTTACAGGCTTCAATTACACCGTCGGTATAAACGAATATGCGATTCTCCACCTGCGGGTGATAAACCCGAACCTCTGTATCAAATTCATCGTCATTCAACACACCTAGTGGCATATGCAGAGACGCCAAACGATCGATAAGATCACCCTGCTTATCTAATACCAAAATGTCATTCATCCCCCCAGCCCATATCGAGAGACGATCACCCGATTGACTCAACTCGATAATGGCTGCGCAAAAAAACATATTACTGGGTAATAAACTCTGCAGGCGGAGATTAATCTCGCGCGCCATATCTCCCACACTGACATGCTTTTCCGCCATTGCTGAAAATATGTTTGAAACCGGCAGACAGCCAATCGCGGCAGACAAGCCGTGTCCAGTAAAATCGCCAAGCAGCACATAAAGCCCACCGGTAGGGCTGGGGGCAGCAAGATAGAGGTCACCATTAAACATCGACATAGGTGAAACGTGAGTTTTCAAGTTAGAACAACTTACGTCGATTTGTTTCAAGCCGTTTTGAAACACGTGATCCACGATTGAATGCTCTCGGTCCATCACGCGACGGTGATACTCCAAAGCTTTGTTGGTTTCTTCAAGTTGGCGGTGAATTAAAATTGTCCGCTGGTGGGCATGAAGCTTGGCCAGCAACACACTCTCATTCACCGGCTTAGCCACAAAGTCATCACCCCCTACCGTCAGGCACTTGGTAAGGGTGTCGTCATCGTCCAGCGCCGTGACAAACAACACCGGCACCAGTTTGTCGCCCAATGAAGCCTTTATGCGCCGAGTGGCCTCATAGCCGTCCATCACGGGCATGTTGATGTCCATGAGCACTAGATCAATATCGGGAGTGGAACTGAAAATCTTACAAGCTTGTTCGCCGTTCACGGCTTCAACATAATCAAAGCCGTGATCGGAGAGAATAAAACCCATTAACTCGCGATTATAGAGGTGATCGTCAACAACCAGTATTTTCATGAACACCCCACCCGCAAGGCCCCGAGTGGATTAATCAATGGTAAACTTTTTGTCGAACCTTGAAATGGTGAATATTTTTCGGATCTGCGGGTTGGAATTCACTATACGAATGTTCTCGCAGCGGCCCAGCCAATATTTCTGCATATTTATCAGCATGCCAAGAGCGGAGCTGTCCATATAGTGCGTTTTGCGCATATCAATCACGAGTTTCTGACAGGCGCTAGGGTCTATCTCTTCATAGGCCGTACGAAATTTTTCAACGCAATTGAAATCAAAGGTTTCTTCTAAAGTGAGTGTAACTTCTTTATTGCCCGTTGCAATACACGTAATAGACATTCAGCACCTCTCCATTTGTTACCTTTAAAGTAGCGTACTTGTTCCTTTTGGGCAATTTGAAATTCACACATCAGCCCAGAGGACGAATACCCATCGCGCCACGAAGCTCTGCCATCAATGGAACGCTGTAACTGCGAGCCTTTTCAGCACCTGCCTGTAGCACGGCCTCAATGTGAGCAGAGTCTTCCAATAATACGTGATAGCGCTCCCGCGCTTCACCAACTTCCTCGTTAATCAGTTCAAACAACTGTTTTTTAGCGTCACCCCAGCCAATACCTTCGGCAAACGCTTGGCGCATGCTGTCGGTTTGTGCTGGCGAGGCAAAAGCCTGCCAAATCTGAAATACGGTTGAGGTATCAGGGTCTTTGGCTTCGCCCGGCTCCAAGAGATTGGTATCAATTTTATTGATGTGCTTTTTTAGCTGCTTTTCACCCAAAAACAAAGGAATGGTATTGCCATAGCTCTTGCTCATTTTTCGGCCGTCCAAACCTTGTAAAATAGCAACATCACTCTCGACCACAGCTTCTGGCATCACAAACAAAGGCTTCTTCTTAGAGCCATATAGGTGGTTGCAACGCTTGGCAATATCTCTCGCCATCTCAATATGTTGAATTTGATCTTTGCCCACGGGTACTTTATTAGCGTTAAACAACAAAATATCAGCGGCCATCAATACAGGATAGGAGAATAAACCCATAGTGATACCAAAATCGGGGTCTTCATCATTTTTTAGATTATCGTCTACCGCCGCTTTATAAGCGTGAGCCCGATTCATTAGGCCTTTGGCCGCTAAACAGCTCAATAACCAGCTGAGCTCAGGAATTTCGGGTATATCGGACTGACGATAAAAAACAGCGTTATCCACATCCAAACCCAAGGCTAGCCAGGTAGCTGCAATTTCACGGGTGGACTGATGAACAAATTCTGGCCCCTGGCTTTTAATCATGGCGTGATAGTCAGCCAAAAAATAAAACGCTTGGGTTTCTGGGCGCTGGCTAGCGGCAATAGCGGGCCGAATAGCCCCTACATAATTCCCCAAGTGAGGAGTGCCTGTGGTCGTGATGCCCGTTAATACGCGTTCTTTGCTCATTCTAAATCCCGGCTACTTCAACTGTTAAAAACCGAGCCATGATACAGGGGTTTGTCGTGGCAAAACAGAGCCGCCAAGTGGTGAGGACGATAGAAAATAACAAAAGCACAAGCCTAACGTTACTATTTTGCTCAATAGCTCAAGGCTTAGCGCGTGGAGAGGTATTCAATGTTAATTGAAAAGCCTTTTCATAGCTAATTTTTAAAGCCCGCCAGCTATAGTTCGACACTCTGGGAAGTGGCAAGTTTCTAACTTGCAACAATAATTCCACCGCCAAGTTTGCTTCTTCCTGCTCATTCTCTCTACTCTCGTAAAGATATTGGCTACCTACGTATTCAGGATAGGCCAAGCGATTAGGTAGCACCGGTACACAGCCCTCAGCTATCGCTTCCAGAACCGCCAAACCTTGGAACTCATGCAAAGCGGTTGAAAGCACGCAGTGCGCAGAGGCTAAGCACTGGCGATACTCAGTGGCCGAATTTAAATAGCCGAACCAGGCTAAACGGTGAGGGAATTGATCTTTCAGCGTGCTAAATTCCTCTGGACTGCGCCGGAACTGCTGACCCAACACAGCAATTTTAAAGCTCACGCCCCGGGCTTCCAGCGCCTGCACTAAGGCTAATAGCTGTTTTGGCCCCTTGTCGTATTCATGGCGAGCATTCCAAACAATACGCAGCATGGGTTCCACTGAATCAGAGAGCTGCCAATGGCTGTCGTGCCACTGAGTTTCCAGTTCACTGTCTGGTGCTAAACTATCACTGCATGGAAACAAAGGCACCGGTAGCACCTGGGCCTTTGCCTGCAGGCGCTCAATTAAACCTTCGGGAACCTCGTCGGGCAAGCGCTTTAGAAGGTTACTTGCTCCCTGCAGAAACGTATCTCTATTGAAGGCAGAATTAAAGCACAGGCGGTCGGCACAGAGTGCGCTGTACAAATTCACAATTTGTGGTTCAACAGACACATGCTGCGAAGCATTCTGCGGAAATGCAAACTGGTTTTCGTGAAAATACACCAGCGTTGGAATAAAACAGAGTTTGGGCACAAAACCTCTCAACGCAGAGAGATCAACCATAGAGCTTGCCACCAACAAATCGTAGTCTTGCTGTAGGCTTTCCTGCTCCTGAAAGGCCCAACTTAAGCTATTGCCACGTATGCGCCAACTAAAGTGTCGTGGCGGCAAAGTGAGTACGGTCCACTGATGTTCGGGCAGATGTTTCTGCAAGCCTTGACGCCAATATTTGTGGCTATCAGCGTCGTAAGCTGACAGTAGTAGAATTCGCACCTCTAGTCTGCTGACACCGATTGAACGGCGAAAAATTGCTGCAATACTCGATATAAATGATAAGCATCTTGATCACCCGCCAATTCGCGAATTGAGTGCATCGCAAAAGTAGGCACACCAACATCCAGAGTTTTAACCCCAATCTCAGTGGCGGTGATTGGGCCGATGGTACTACCACAACCGAGATCGGTTCGGGTGACAAACGTTTGTACCGGCACATCCAACTGCCCACACAAATTTCGAAAAATAGCACTGGTTTCGCTGTTCGAGGCATAGCGCTGATTAGCGTTCACTTTAATCACTGGACCTTTGTTGAGCTCAGGACCGTGATTACCATCGTGTTTATCACTAAAGTTAGGGTGGATGCCGTGTGCATTATCAACCGAGATCATCATCGATCGATCGATTGTTCGCGTAAGATCTTCAGCATTCAACACTAAGCGCTGCAATAGACTTTTCAGCATGGGCCCCTGCGCGCCACAACTCGATGCACTGCCAACTTCTTCGTGATCATTGCAGACTAATAATCGTGTAAGTGCTGGTGCAGTTTCCCCCGCCACCGAGGCAATCAGGGCTTCCATTTCAACAAAGCAACTGAGTAAATTATCAAGCCGCGCACTGGCAATAAAATCACCTTTAAAACCAATTTGAGCTGGCGCTTGAACGTCGTAAAAGCTCATTTCAAAGTCTAAAACTTCCGACGCATCGACGCCCGGATGTTCGGTTTTTAATTGTGCTAATAAAAGAGATCGAAAGTCGGGCGCTGTGGCTTTATCCGCCTGCATCAGAATAGGCGGAATGTGTTTTTGAGCGTTCACTGTTCGCTGTGAATTGGCTTCTCGGTCCAGATGAATTGCCAAACTAGGGATAACAGCAAGCGCGCGTTTAAAGTTGAGTAAAGCATTTTCGATACTCCCAGATGCCGTCTTATAACTCACACGGCCCGCCAGTGACAAATCACGGTCGAACCAAGGGTTAAGCAATACACCGCCATACACTTCCACACCAAGCTGAAAATAACCTTGGCGATTCATCTCTGGGTGGGGTTTCACTTTTAAACAAGGGCTGTCAGTATGCGCGCCCACCATTCGAAGACCATCTTCAATCAATGAGTCGCGACCTAGCACAAAGGCGATAATTGCCGAATCATTACGGGTAAAAAAATACTTACCGCCGGCTGTCAGAGACCAGGCTTCACTTTCTTTAAGGCCGGTAAAACCCGCGGACTCCAAACGGTTTTTCATTGTGTTTACAGCGTGAAATGCCGTAGGAGAAGCGCCTAAAAAATCAAGCAAGTCATGATTAAACTGTTCAATTTCCACATTCATTCCTTATTCAAACCGACCAGGCGATCCACGCCAAAACGCCACCGAGACCAAGCCGGTAGATAACAAAGGGCAGCATGCCCAAGCGATTTATGTAACTTAAAAAATAATGTATGCACGCATAGGCACTGATTGCCGACAGAGAAGCCCCTAGCAAGAGCTCAAACCACGGCACACTGTCTTCATTGAGCAGCTCTATAGCTTTGAAACCGCCACTGAGAACTATGATGGGGATAGACAGTAGAAAAGAAAAACGAGCCGCGTCTGTGCGACCAATCCCGAGGAATAACGCGGCGGTTATAGTGACGCCTGAACGGGACGTACCTGGAATCAACGCAAATGCCTGGCAGACACCGATAAAAATAACGGCTTTAACAGTCAAGTTCGCTAAAGTTTTCACATCTGATTCTAAACCGTGTGAATGTCGACGGTCGGCGACTTGCAATAAAAGCCCAAAAACAATGGTTGTAAACGCCACAACCGCAATTGAGCGCAAGTGCGCTTCAATAAAATCGTTAAACAGCAGCCCGGCCAAACCAGCGGGAATGGTTCCTAAGATAATAAACCAAGCCAAACGACAGTCTTGCTGTTCACTGATGCTGAGTTCACTAGCTCGATTAAGACCACCGAACCAAGCCGTAATAAGGCGCAAAATATCGTCACGGAAATAGAGTATAACCGCCAGTAGGGAGCCCACATGAACCGCCACGTCAAACGCCAAGCCCTGGTCTGGCCAACCCAATAAACTGGAGGGCAGTAACAAATGCGCAGAGCTCGAAATAGGTAAGAACTCGGTGACGCCCTGCACCAAAGCCAATATCACAATTTGAAAGAATTCCATTTAGTACTACGCTCTCGCTAAAATCGGGTTAAACACTATTGGCGTTTCTTTTGGCGCTTTTTCCAGGAAACGGTGTCTCGTAAATAGACCGGCTGCGCCATTTCAGCGCTGACTGTTTCACCACGTTCATAGGCCAAAGAGGCTAAAGTCGCTAAATCGAAAGCTCGAGGGTGACACTCCAGAATAAGAGTCTCTCGCTCTATACCGTTCATGGCTTCATAGTGCCAACCTGGGCCGATAGCTAAAGCCGGTGTGCTTTCCGCCCACAACTCTCTACGCTCGAGCAATGCCTCGGGTGAAATAACACATTCCTCCCCTGCCCGCCCCTGAGCGTCAAACGCACACCAATACACTTCGCCCATACGTGCATCCAGAGCAAGGAGCAAACGACGATCTTGTGCTTGGGATTCCAAACGCCGAACCCCCGCAGCCATTACTGCCAAGGTAGAGATTGGAATCACGGGTAAATTCGCACCAAAAGCCAAACCCTGCACAATTCCAAGGCAAATGCGCACTCCTGTAAAAGAACCTGGGCCACGGGTAAATGCAATGGCATCTAAGTCTTGCAGGCTACAATTTTGTTGAGAAAGTACGCTGTGTACCATAGGAAGTAAGCGTTGGGTATGCTCCCGTGCCACCACAGCAAACTCTTCAGTGATAACACCATTAATGTTTAATGCGACGGAACAGGCATCGGTAGCGGTGTCCAATGCGAGAATTTTACTCATACGATAGTGTCATTGCGGATTAAGAGGGCTATTTTGGCAGATTTTGCAGTATGCAGATACCATAAATCCCCAGTGAGTAAACTCACTGGGGATTTATGGGTCTCAATCGTCGAGTTTACTTCTTTTTAGCTTTGGCTTTTGGCTTAGCTTTGGCTTTTGGCTTAGCTTTGGCTTTTGGCTTAGCTTTGGCTTTTGGCTTAGCTTTGGCTTTTGGCTTAGCTTTGGCTTTTGGCTTAGCTTTGGCTTTTGGCTTAGCTTTGGCCTTTGGCTTAGCTTTGGCTTTTGGCTTAGCTTTGGCCTTTGGCTTAGCTTTGGCTTTTGGCTTAGCTTTGGCCTTTGGCTTAGCTTTGACCTTTGGCTTGGCCTTTGCTTTAGCTGCGGCTTTTTTTGCAGCTGCTTTAGCTTTACTGGCCGCCTTCTTTATCGTTGCCTTGGCCTTAGCTGCAGCCTTGCGTTCAGCCGCTTTCGCTCGTGCTGCCGATTTTTTGGCCGCGGCCTTTTCTTGAGACGCCGCTTTACGTGCCGCTAGCTTGGCCTTAGCGTTGGCTTTCTTAGCGGCCAATTTTGCCGCTGCTGCCGCTTTCTTATTCGCGGCTGCTATTTTCGCTTTAACCTTTTTCTCAGCGCTTTTTACTTTGGCCGACATTTTCTTCTCGACGGCCTTAGCTTTCTTGGCATCGGCGCCTGCACGAGACTTTTTCCACTTAGATTCAAACGCTGCCAGCGCTTTCGCTAAGTCAGCCTCAGCTTTACTGGCCTGCTTCGCTTTTAAGGCCGCTACTTTCGCCGCCGTGGCCGCATTGGCCTCACGAATTGCATTTAAGGCCTTAGCATTAGCCAAAGAAGCTTTAGCCACTGAAGACTTACTGCGCAGTGATTTTGCTTTGGAAGCCAGTTTAGCCGCGGCTGAAGCGGCCGCTTTGGCACTTCTTTTGTCACCTGCAGCTCCAGACTTAGCGGCTTTCTTTTTACTGCTTACCGCTTTTTTGCGGGCTGCTGCCGAAGACTTAGCTAAGGCCTGCAGTTCTTTCTGAAGTTTATCAACCGCACCTTGCGCTTTATCAAGCGCGGGTGCTGCTACCTTTTTAACAGCCGGACGTTTTACAGCTGTCTTTTTAAGGGCTTTGCGTTTGGCAGGAGCCTTGCGCTTAGCCGGAGCTTTCTTTGCAACTTTCGCCATTGTATTTCTCCTCAACCTTCCATTAAGTATGAGTTGATCACGAACAACTAAAACATAAGAACAACTACAACTAAGTACAATCTGACCATAGCACAAAAAATAACCTGCCGAGCCATTGATCGAATACTATTTAAAAAAACAAGTCTTTGCACGTAAAAAACTGAATTTTTGTTAAATAAAACTACTTTTTTTGCAAATTTTTTAAAAAAATACGAATTTTTTGCAAAAAAAATGAAATCAGACCACAGAAAGCTTTCCTAAGAAAAAATGTAACGCTCGGTCAACTAGAGCGTTTCTAAAATTCAGACATAAAAAAACGGGCTCTAGGCCCGTTTTTTTATGTCTGAATTAGCTCTACTTCAAAGCCTTCAGCACCTCATCTCGAATCGCGTTCATCTCTCCAACACCTTCGATTTTACTGTATTTCACAAGCTCATCACCTTGATTCTGATAAAACCCAATTAAAGGCTCAGTTTGCTCATGATAAACCGACAAACGAGTGCGAACAGTTTCTTCGGTATCGTCGGGGCGCTGAACCAAAGGTTCACCTGATTCATCGTCCACACCTTCTTGCTTTGGCGGATTATATTTGAGGTGGTAAACACGACCAGAAGCTTCGTGAACTCGGCGACCACTCAAACGTGAAACTATTTCTTCATCACTCACATGAAATTCAATTACGTGATCAATCGGTACGCCGGCTTCAGCCAAGGCTTCGGCCTGAGGAATTGTGCGAGGGAAACCGTCAAACAAA
>Ga0209396_1005789_pt1 | contig 11570 bp, 9 predicted proteins | sample GOMGulsemesocosm_6_FD_184638 | JGI IMG/M metagenome (GOLD analysis project Ga0209396, IMG submission 184638) | Methane-oxidizing microbial communities from mesocosms in the Gulf of Mexico - GOM8C Gulf of Mexico (SPAdes) (version 2) | ecosystem: Environmental > Aquatic > Marine > Cold seeps... | reverse complement strand
TCGGGCAAGCAATATTCACATTTAAAGTTGCATACGTCCGTAATAGAGAGACGTAAGTAATAAAACTTACGGCCAAAGTTATCGCTTAATTGCTGCATGTTTTTGCCTAAGTGTTTGCTCAATCGAAATCGGCTTTAACCATAACAAATGTTATGGTTTGTGTCTTTGTATCTATCTATAAGAGATGATGTAGAACAAGATAATTTCAATTATTTTTGTAAATGTTTATTTTGAAAAATAACCTTTCCATAATCGTGCCAGAGCAGCTTTGGCGTTAGATTCTAAGTCGGCATCTAAATGACGTTGTTGCTGTTGCCACAATCCTAATATTTGAGCATGACTATCATTAAATAACGCGAGGGTTTCAGCTTCATTTAACATGGGAAATTGATGGCTGATTTGTACGGATAATTGAGTGAAATTATCATTCATCCATTGATAGTATTCATCTTTAACATCGTCATTACAACCTGGCTCTAAGGTTGAACATGACAAACTTGCTAATGGGAAAAACAAGGCATCTTCAAAAGGGTATTTAACAAAGCAATTAAGAAGTTCAGCTAAGCTGTGTGTGGTTTTTAACGTATTATTAAGTTGATTGAACCACTCTTCATAATGTTGTTTTAGCAACGACAAATAGATCGTTTCTTTACTGGAAAAATACAGATAAACAGTGCCTTTAGCTTGGCCACTCGTTTTTGCAATTGTCGCTACAGTCGGCAAAGTGAGATCATGTTGAAATAGTTGAGCGGCGGCATCAATAATAGTCTGATGCTTGAGTTGTTTATCTTCTAACGTATTGGCGCGTGAGGCTGTCATATTTTTATTCCAAGTCACTATTTGGTTGGTTATTCACCAACTCATTGCGTTCGATCAATATTTGTCTTCGAAATTTGATTAATAATATACGTTATAATTTAAGTGAACATTGGTCAATAGCATGCATAAAACAATAGAGTGGGATCAAGCTTTAATTGAAAAATACAATTATAGTGGCCCAAGGTATACATCGTACCCGACGGCATTAGAATTTAGCGAAGAATTTGCAGAGTCAGATTTTGTTAGTGCAGTGTCTAATAGCAAAAACGACAGCCTTTCGTTATATATCCACATTCCTTTTTGTCACATGCTTTGTTATTACTGTGGTTGCAACAAAATAATCACGCGCCATCGCCATAAAGCGGATCAATATTTAGAGTTTCTAGCCAAAGAAATACAAAGTCGTGCGCAATTATTTAAACATCAGATCGTTACTCAAATGCACTGGGGCGGCGGAACACCAACCTTTCTTAGCAAGCAACAAATTTCAGCATTAATGGCATTATTGCGTGGTCAATTTAATTTTTCCCAAGACGGTGAATTGTCAATCGAGATCGACCCCCGTGAAATAGAGCTAGATACATTGGATCATTTACGCCGTGAAGGATTCAACCGAATCAGTTTAGGGGTACAAGATTTTAATAAAGAGGTACAGATTGCTGTAAATAGAGAGCAATCAGAAGACTTTATATTTTCTATGGTTGAGCGAGCACGCCAATTGGGTTTTGTATCCACCAGCATCGATTTGATTTATGGCCTGCCTCATCAAACGACAGAGTCCTTTACTAAAACAATAGAGCGGGTTATTGAATTGTCACCCGATCGCTTGTCTGTGTTCAATTATGCGCATTTACCACAAATGTTTGCGGCGCAGCGTAAATTAAAAGAGGAAGACATGCCGTCGCCTCGTCAAAAGCTACAGATTTTGGAAAATACGATCAATCAATTAGTGGCTGCAGGATACCAGTATATTGGTATGGATCATTTTGCAAAACCTGATGATGAACTGGCTATTTTACAAAATAACGGCAAATTGCATCGCAACTTTCAAGGTTATACAACACAACCCGAATGTGACTTACTCGGCTTAGGTGTATCGGCTATCAGTCAGATAGGTGACTGTTATGCGCAAAACCAGAAAGACATTAAGCAATATTATTCGAGTGTAGATTATCAATCTAATGCACTATGGAAAGGCGTTGGTTTAGCTGAAGATGATTTTATTCGCCGCGCGGTGATCAAACAACTCATTTGTCACTTTGAATTAGATTTTGGATCCATTGAATCTCAATGGGATCTTAATTTTGAAACTTACTTCAAAGAAGATCTTGAATTACTTCAAACATTTATAAACGATAAATTAGTTATTTATGATGCCCGTTCATTAAAAGTGACCCCTAAAGGTGAATTGTTGATACGTAATATTTGCATGTGTTTTGATATATATTTACGTGACAGAGCCCGTCAGCAAAAATTTTCTCGGGTGATTTAACATACAGATAAACGATTGATTTAATATCCTAAGTAGATGATACTTAATTGGTAAACCTAATGAAAACAGGTTTCAAAGTTAAGTATCTTCAGGATTCAATGCATTATGGAAAAATCGTACCGAAATGGAAGTCACAGTGGGGTGTTAGCGTCTTTACCCATCAAGACCTTATGGTCTTTATGGTACATTCTAATGATTGTTTTTTTTCCCTTTTTAATTAAAACAATCATCTACCGTGACTATGTCTTGTCGCTTAGTTTTTCACTATTCATTCTTACCGCTAGTGTTTATCTTTATTATTTAACCAAAAATAAAACACCTCCCTTTACGGTCTATATACCAATGGCGCTGATGTGTTTATCGCAATCATTTGGGATATATTATACGGGAATACAAGCCATTTTTTGGGCGTATCCCGTCATCATTATTAGCTATTTTGTGGTGCCCGATCGGGCTGCTATTATTATTTCAATTCTATTAACGATGCTGTCTGGTACCTTTCTATACATTCAAACAGAGCTGTCATTAGTCATACGTTTTGTATTTTCAATGGTCGTTGTATGTGTGTTGATTCGAATCATGATCAACTTTGTGTTGTCATTAAAAGACGATTTAGTCAAATTATCCATTACAGATCCTCTCACACACGCCTATAATCGCCGATATATGGATGACCAACTTAAAGCTAATTTAACGTCTCGTGAACTGGCTACGTTACTGATGATAGATATTGACCATTTTAAACAAGTTAATGATACTTATGGTCATGATGCGGGAGATGAAGTCTTAAAGCGTTTAGTGTTATGTCTACAAACACATGCTCGGCAAGATGATTTAATATTTCGTATGGGCGGAGAAGAGTTTGTGATGTTACTAGCTAATACAGGAAAGGAGAAAGCTAGGGTGTATGCTAACTTTTTGCGGGAGCAATTGGCTAAAATCGCAATAGGGAATACAGATAAAGCTATTACAGTGAGTATTGGGGCTAGTGAACTTGTTGCACAAAACTCGTTAGATGAATGGCTAAAGCAAGCGGATGTTTGCTTATATAAAGCAAAATCTCAAGGGCGTAATCAAGTTGTTATTTAATGAGTTCCTACATCAGTTGTGATCAAAGCGAACCTTATTGCTAGAAATATACCTAGCACGGAATTATTGTGAAAATAGATTACTCCACTTACTCTTTAAAAGACCTTGTCGATGTGAAAAGTCGAATTGACGAGGACCGCTTCCCCGAAAATTACCACGCCTTAATGACAGAGCTCGACTGTAGACGCCGTTCAGGGAATTTTGATGGCGCATACAGTGAGCCACTTAATTTCTTTGATGATCAAGAGGACGATGAAGACAAAAGCTTGGTCATTGAATTTTCTACGGTGGGTCATAAAAAAAGACGCGTTATGTTTGTCGCCGCTTTTTTGATATTTAATGCCGTCATGCTGGCGATTGTTATACCTAAATATTTTGTGACGTCATTGGATAAACTTAATCAATATAATACCTCAGTATCATCGATTAAATGCCTACGAGAAGAAGTTGAAAATGAAGAAACCGATGCTGTAAGTGTTTATTATGATTTAAACGTTACTTCACACGACGATCAATTTATCGCTTTTGATGTTGGAAAGTATATGTGTGAAGGCTTAACAAAGGATTATAAGACCGGAGATAAAATCACTGTGTGGCACAGCGAAGGAATTATTTATCAGTTAAAGTCTGAGTCAAGAATGCTGTTGTCTTATCAATATTTAACGCCGCGTATTCGCGCCATACAAACTCAAGATAGCTTCTTTAATTGGGCTATTTTATTAGTTGTCTGGATAGGATTCTTTAAGTCCTTGGTAAACGCGGTAGCACCGAGCACGTTTACCAAGGATTGATAGGATTTATTTACTCAATAAATTGTTATGATCAAGCGCCATATTTTTGTTTAGAAAGCGTGATAATTTTTTGTCCTTGTTAGGATCTATCGCGATTAATTTACCGCCAATATTGTCACTTAACGTTTTTTCTAATAAATACTGATAAGCGTACATGCCTAATCGGCTCGATGGTGAGTGCATCGCTTTAGGGTCGATGAATAGACTGACTTTTTTCCCCATTTCTTGAATCATCAAAGCGTAATCTTTCACATCGGCAATAAAAACTCGGCGGTCATTTTTTCCGGCCCACATAACTAACGGCTTTGTTATCTTGTTAGCATGCGCAGCCGGTGATTTTTTATAATGATCGGCCATTAGCGACTTATCATCCCAATCGACAACTAACTGCTTTAAAAAGTATTCTTTAAGCGGCTGATTTTTCTTTTTGCTAAAGCGATAATAGAACTTCGCAGAACGACCAATGTCATGAGGCGGTGCACCTGCAAACCCCACTTGAAAGAGATCGGGGGTGAATGCTAATCCTGCTAAGGTACTGTAAGCACCAAAAGAGTGACCAATCAAGGCAAGTCTGCTCTTATCCCCTATGTTATTGGCGAGTAAGTAATGTACACCGTCGACAATATCACCTTGAATTCTGCCATCGCCATGCTCACCTTTTGTGCTGGTAAGGTATGTTTTACCAAAACCCGTTGATGAGCGAAAATTGGGCTCAAATACGATATAACCACGATTGGTTAACATCTGTGTTGCGCGTTGATATTTCCCTGTCACACGGCTCCATGGGCCGCCATGAACACTGGTCACTAATGGTGCTGACTTTATATCTACGCCAGAAGGTAATGACACATAACCTTGTAATAAAAAACCGTCTCGGCTGTAGTAATTAATAGGAAATTTAATTGATATATCGGTACTATCAATCATGTTTTTATTAGCGTTAGCCCGTTCAATAACTGATTGCAGTGGGCGTGTTAAAGATTTTGTCGTTGGCTGATAGAGGAAAAATCTTTTAGTATTATAAGCATTATTGAGATCAGTAATTAACCATGTTTGTTGTTTAATATCTTGTGAGAAAGGCGCGTAAATTCTAATGGAAGGACTTGAAAGCTGTTGCTCAATATTATCAATGTGAGCTTGTACAGACGGATCTAACGCGTAGTTTTTACTGTAATTACCATAATAATTAACAATAGCAGTGCTTAATGTTTTATTTTTTAGATTAAATTGAAATATAGCGTCAGCATAGTCAGCTCGCTTCAAAGGATCTTGGTGAATCGTTTTCAGTGTATTCGTCTTTAAATCAATTAGGGCCAGACGGGATAGATCAGATTGATAGTTTGTCGTTAGTAATAATTGATTACGTGTGCGATCAAAATAAATGGCTTTACAGGGATCATCCCATTGGCATGTCCATAGTCTTTTTTCTTGTTTACCAGTGATATCAATAACGTATCTCTCACCTTTATTGTCCGTTTCATCGTTAAAACGAGAGAGAATCGAAGGATTTGATTGCTCATCTAATCCAAATCGAGAAAACTGCTTGGGTGTTTGATAAATAACCGTCTTGTTACCTTGATCATTAAGCCTTATAACTTGAAAGTTCTTGGATTTTTTATCCCAAATTTTGGTGATAATACTGTCGGTATGGATACTGTCAGTCATCAAAATTCGATCGTGTTGGCGCTTGTTTTTCTTCAGTAAAATATTAGGCGCACTGTCTTTAGTTAAAGACATAACTGCAATGTTTTCACCCGACTCTATAAATAAGGATTGACTGTTTTGAGTCCACATTGCATTAGAGAGCTTTCTTGCACTAAATAGCTTGCGGGCTTTATTGCTTTTAATGTCATAGAGCCATAACGATACGATACGTTTGTGCTCGACACCGCTTTTCTCAAAGTAACTTAACCACTGGCCGTTAGGTGATAATTTCACATTATTGATGTTGCTGGTGGCAAAAAGGGTTTCATAATCATAAAGTTTTGGAACGGATTTTTGTTCACTTTTTTTGGTATTTAGATTGAGCGTTTCTCGTGACACTTCATCTAAAGCTTCATGTGCATCAGCAGACGTATCTACAATAAATATGGCGTGTGCTGGCCATATATAACAGGCAGCTAAACAGCTCAAAATACTTAATAGTTTTGATAATGGTTTCATAATAAGATCACTCGTTGTCAGTGCTATCCGCTACCTAATAACAGATAGTAGATAACACTGAAATAGTAAGGGAATAACTATCTAATGGTCGTTTGCGTGCTTGGCCGCATAGGTGAGATCACGCCAATTGTGCATAAAGAAGAATGCTAACAGTCCTGGCAGGGCACACATTAAATTTAGGACAGTCCACATAGCTATATGGCTTGGGCTCAATTTAATTTTTCGTGCTAATACGAATGTAACCAACCCACTTAATAACGCGGCTATCATACTTAAATAATAAATATAAGTGGGATACACAGCGGTAAATACCTTGTTCATGGGTAAATAATCTTGTGGGCTCGAAGGCTGCAAGAGTGACTCTAAATACGAATAACCTAAACCAATAACCAAGGGCGACAACCAATAGTTTTGGTCTGAAATCCAGTGGGGTAGAGGGCGATAATGTTCAAAGGTATTATTACCAATAAGCTCACTACTGCCATCATGTTTGACGTAAAGTAACCCGTAGCCAGGTTTTTTATAACCAAATAATGCACGGCTGCGGTAATCAAATAAATAACCATCGATTAAATCGGTGTAACGAATAGTGATGCTTGAGTCATACGGGTATGGGTGATTTATTACATAACTCGGCTCACTATAAATGTTCGCTTCTTCAAAGTTTCCAACGTTAAATAAATAGAGTGATGCATTAGATGCAACAATATAAAACGCACGGTCATCTTGCTGTCTAACTAAGCTTAAGTATTTTTCATTACCGGCTAACTTGTGCTTTATTTCTAACTCTTTTTGCGTGAAATCAACCACGTAAATCGTATTCTCAGTTTGAATAAATTGATTATCTATTACACTCGGAACACTCACAAATTTGTCTTGTTCAGTGATGGTTGCTGTGGGCTCAAGAAAACCCTTAGCACCAATAAACCCTGTGGCTTTGTCTGTCACTAAATGATGTCCAACGAGTACCATTTTGTTATGAGAAAATACCCATTGAGTTTGATTCGATTTGTCGATTAAAGCATATTGTTTATCATAATGATTTGACTGCCCAACAAAGCTAGCTGGAGTGAATCTAGTTGCAACCCAGTGCACTTCTGCATTTTCTACACGTTGTTTTAGCTGATCTTTTTGTGCATAAGAGTTATCAACAAAATTCTCAATTAACGTTTTTTCATCTACACGCCATATTTGGCTATAGTAGCCATCGAGCTGTGAATTTTCATATTGATCAGGGTGCTTATCTATCATTAATAATGGAAAGTGATAATAAACCGATTGAGAGAACATAACTAAAAAGGCAAAACCAGGTTGCAGAACTAATGCACTAAACAATATCGCTTTTTTGTTGTTAAATTGACTTGATAAATTCACTTTGAACGATAAACGTGAAAGTGTAAATGTTACCGCCAACGCTAAAATATCAACGCTAAAAAGTACACTATTACTAACAATATCACGTGAACTTATAAGTAAAATTATCCAACCAAAACTTAAAATTGCGGCTTTGTGCGGAGACAAAACAATATAAGTTCCCACAAAGTAGCTGGTTAAGGCAATCAAGCATAAATGAACAGGCCATAAGTAATGTCGTCCTTCAATCACCATGTTTGATGTTGCATCGTAACCTATCAGCACGATAATCATTGGCAAGATTAATGCGACTAACAACATGACACATGCGGCACCTGTTAGTGCCAAGTGAATGTTTTTAGGCGCAATTGGGCGATGCAATAAATAAGTCCAATGGGCTTTTCTACGATGTAACCACATTTGAATAACACCAAAAATTAGGCTTGGGAAAACCATGAACATATTCAAGGTAAAAATCTTCATATTGCTATTTTGCAATAATGGCGCCGTGATTGAATAATAAATCCAACCACCCGTTAATACTGTAAAAATAATTAAGGCTATTTTGCCAAAGCGATGTAACTCATTTCTAAATAAATCAAGCATGAGATAACTCCTCGTGACGGTCACCGCGCACAGCGTCGCGCCAATCGATTAAAATTAAAAAGGCGACTAGGGCTGGCAAAGCGCCCACTAGGCTCAATAATGTCCACAACCATCGATTGCTGGCTGACATGGGTAAACGCTTGGTAATCATCAATGTTAATAGCGCCGAGAATAATGCTGCACCGATGCAAAACCACCAAATTTGTGCTGGGTAATCACGTTGCCAAAAGTAGCCATTAGATTGAGGTACCGTTTTTTGAGTGGAGAGCAAACGCCCCAAACTGAAATCTATTAAATTAACAACAACAGGCGATAACATGAAAGCTTGCTCTGTAATCAATCGTGGATAATGACGTGTTGTAAATCGTTTTTGGGCCAACGATATGATTTTTTCATCGTGTGGAAGATATATCAATTGGCTACCAGCTTGTTCAAAACCAAAGAAGTGGTCGCTGTTAAACATCATTAAATAACCGTCGCTCATTTGGCTTATTTGCACATGCATGCGATTCTCTAAGTTAGTAGGCAAAGGAACTATCGATAAAGGCTCAATAACAGACTGAGCGGTATTAAAGTCTGTTTTGTCCAAGATAATTAAATTTTCATCAGTGCGTAACATCGTAATATCAAAATGTGTCAGCGGTAGGCCTGAAAACTGTTGCGTCGTTGGTAGTTGGTAGATTAACGATACAGTTTGCTCTTCAAAATCTATCTTATATAAGCGTTGCTGCGTATAAATATGCTGCGCATTAATGATGTTTGGCACATGCTCAAAACGATGTTGTGGTGTGATATCCGTGAAACTTTCAACAAAGCCAGTCTTGGTCATGTATCCCACAGGTGTATCTGTTTTTAAATGGCGCCCTTCAAACAGCATTTTGTCGTGCGAGAATACCCACAAGTTCCGTTCGTTGTCCCACATTTCAAACGATCTATCACTGGTAAATAACTGACCCTTAGTCACTTCGTTACGCTTACGCATCGAAAAGTCCTTAAACGTAGCTAAGCTTATTTGACGCTTCAGTGACGGTGCAATGGGATCTTGGCTTAGTGTTAACAATTGTTCGAACTGCTTGTTAGAATCACTGCGTTGAAAGGAGAAAAAGCTAGCCGTAGAAATATCCTTGCTCGGATGAGCTGACATAATCCCAAGTGGTAAATGATAATAAACACCTTGTGCCATAGTCATTAATATAAATATTAAGGGCTGCAAGGCAACACTTGATAAAATTATCATGGTTTTTTTCGACGAAAATACAGATAAGTCGACTTTAAATGCGCTTTTGGCCATGTAAAAGCTTAGGCCACAAAAAATGGCTGCTACGGTTAACATGTAGCTAGCTTCGACATTTTGACGTGTCATTATGTATGACAACATAAACAGTGAAATGAGGACTAATTTAGACGGCGAGAGCACAACGTAAGCGGTAATGAAATACGCTGTAGCCGCAATAAGCATCATATCCAGAGGCATTAAGTAGTGACGAAAGTCGACTACATTGTTTGTCATTAGATCAAGGTAAATAATGACGCTGGTGAAAGGTAATATGAATCCTAAAAAGATGATGCAAATAGCTGCAGCACTAATAGCACCATGAATATGACTTAACGACATAGGTCGATGTATCAAGTAGGTCCAATGATTTTTGCGTTTATGCAACAGCATCTGAACCGCACCAATACCCACACCAGCACTGAGTGCTAATAACATTAAAATGGCATGTAAAAAGTATTCAGGATCTAAAATAATCATCATTTTACCGATGAAAATCCAGCCTAAAGTTTGTATAACATAGGCGATAAGCGCCACTAAGCGAAAGCGTTTAAACTCGCTCTTAAATAGATCTAACATAATTTTTCCTAAACCGCTGTTGGCTGTGGGGCATTATGATTCTTGGCGAGCACAGAGTTGACTGCTTTTTCCAAGTTAATAGGAGCACGCACAATGCTTTGAGCACCAGACTTTGATAAGAAGGCTTCAAACTCAATAGCATTTTGATCGCTAACAATGATGTGATATTGACCTTCAATACATTTTTTAGTGAGCAAGCCAGGTATCACTTCATTAACTGGCACTTGGTCAGCAAAGTCACAAATCCAATAATGAATGCGTTCACAAAATTCGTCAGGACTGGCGACATATTTCACTTCGCCTTTTTCCATAATGACTAAGTTTTCAGCAACACGTTCAATTTCTTCCATCTGGTGAGAGCAATAAATGATGGTGGTGTTGTTGTCTGTTTCTGTGTACATCAGCGCTTCTAAGAAAGCTTGTTTAGCAACAACATCTAACCCTAACGTTGGCTCATCCAAAATGAGTAATTGGGGAGACTGGGCGAGCGCCATAGAAAGGTTTAATCCTGCTCGTTCGCCGCGTGACAACCCTGATATTTTTTGATCGCCTTGCACATCAAAATTACCAATAACATTGTCATAAATATCTTGGCGCCAGCCGGTGTATAAATTTCGCTGCATCGCTGTGACTTCATCGGCGGTCATCCATGTTGGCAGTGTATGTTCTTCATTCACATAACCAATTTCACCGCGCATCTTTGGCGTTAATTCTTTGCTATCCATACCTAACACGGTTGATGAACCTAAGGTTGGTGCTTCAAGGCCTAATAGGAGTCTAAATAATGTTGACTTACCCGCGCCGTTGGCACCGATGAGTGCGTGAATACCGCCATAGGGTATTTTTAAATCGAATGCATTTAACGCCAGTTTTTTACCAAAACGTTTCGTCAAACTGTTTGTTTCAATGATGTAATTACTCATGTCTTAATCTCGATGGGTTAATTTTTCTAATTGCGTAAGCACATGTTCACTAATCTGCTTAGGTGTGTAATCTAAATGTATGACTTCATTAATAAACAGCTGAGTTGCTTCACTTAATTTCTGAGCTTGCTCGGCATTTGATAATTGCTGAGTAACTTCACAAGCGAACACACCAAGCCCCTTTCGAGACTCCAACACACCTAAATTGGTGAGTTCGGTATAAGCTTTAGCGACTGTGTTGGCATTAATGGTTAATTGCATGGCTAAGCCACGCACGCTCGGTAATTTCGCACCAGCAATAATGTTGCCTGTGGTAATTTCTTTGCGAATTTCATCAACTATTTGGCGAAAGATAGGCCGGGCGTCCCCGGGTGCTATCTGAATCGCAATAGCGGTTACTTTTGTCATTATTTTAAATCTTAGGTGTACTATGTGTACTAGTACAGTAATACACTTTGAAAGGTTGCGCAACTATTGATCGG
>Ga0209396_1005787_pt1 | contig 11570 bp, 12 predicted proteins | sample GOMGulsemesocosm_6_FD_184638 | JGI IMG/M metagenome (GOLD analysis project Ga0209396, IMG submission 184638) | Methane-oxidizing microbial communities from mesocosms in the Gulf of Mexico - GOM8C Gulf of Mexico (SPAdes) (version 2) | ecosystem: Environmental > Aquatic > Marine > Cold seeps... | reverse complement strand
CGTTTTTAGCAGGACCATTCAGCTACATGGACAGCATGGGCATTGAACAACTTGTCGCTAAGCTCCAAGCCTATCAAGCTAAACATGGCGATCGCTTCGCACCGTGTGACTCGTTAGTCGCGATGGCGCAAGAGGGTAAAACGTTCTACTAAGTAGATAATAAGCGCCACTGCAATGGTGGCGCTTGATGCTGTTTAATTATAAGTTATATTGTCTCTTAAGTTCAAAATTCATTCTAGAAACCTCATACAAGCCGATCCGATGGTACAAGCACCGGAGAATATTCAAAGTCTTAATCGTTATTCTTATGTCATGAATAATCCGTTGAATGCGACAGATCCTAGTGGTTATATTTGGGTAACTTTAGTAGTTATGGCACTTAAGGCAATCGCGGCCTCTGCTGCGGTGAGTTCTGCAGTCGCTACTGCGATTGGCTATGTACTAACAGCCTATAAATTCTATGGTTATTATCAGATGGCGAGAGGTGTCTTTGCAGCGTCCAAGGGGAACTCTGCTATGATAGGGAAGTTTGTTGGGGGGATGGTTAAGAATTACGCAAAAAGTATGGCGATAAGCTATGTGGCTGGGCTGTTTAGTGCGGATGATAAAAAGGCGGAGACTTCGAAGAAGCAAGGTTCTTCGGAGGCTGATACAAACAAAGAGCCAAAGTCGAAAGAATTACGTATAGATGTCGAAGACGATAGCAGTTTAAACGGAAGTGTAGAGGATAAAAGTCCAAGTAATATTCTAATAAAATATTGGGACAAAGCTAGCCAAGGCTTAGCGATTGGACATCTTTGGGATATGATCGGTGATCAGTTCTATAACCAATCTCAAGTATGGGCAAACTTAGGCTCAGCACTGATGGATACATCACTTGGCAAAGTGTTTAATACTATCAGCGGTATGAGGGCGCCCAATCTATTAAAGCATATTGTATACGGGAATATGCTGACCAATGAGGCACTTGGATTTATAGGTACTGTGGCTGGCTATTGTGGTGCTCCGGCTTGTCAAGCTGTTTCTGGAGTAACCGCAGGCTTACAGTTTGCAATTCACGGTGATATAGCTGGCTATCAAGGCGTTGCTTATGGTGAATTCATTAATCAAGGGTTTCAAAGAAAGTTTCCTCGAATCCATAAGATTTTTAGCAATTTGGGTAACGGAGCTGTAGCTGATGAAATGAGTAATGGGAGGTATAGTGGAACCGAAAAATAAAAATGATTATCTCAACGGTGTCATATTTAGTATTGTGGGTGTTTGTTTCATGGTCGTGAAAATCTATTATTCTTTAGAAAGAGGTTACATAGGGGGACGAGTATCAACGTCTGTTCATAGTGACACTGTTGGTTTTTGGCTCTGGATAATATTTTTTTCTGGAATTGCATTCTCGTTTTTGTGCTATTTTTTATATAACATGTTTTTTTACATAAAAAATAAGGGTGATAAATAATAAGTTAGCCGCCTTTAGCTCTTCCGTTAGGAAAAAAGTCGAATAACGGAAAAATTGGTAGACTGTTTTTGGACTGAGGTCACAGTTCAAGTTTCGCTGAGTATTAGTAAAAAGCAGCTATCTAAGCTTAGGTTTAGCTATGGTGAAAAGATGTGTGAGGTCCCATCACAAGAATTCGAGGGGATTACTTATCCGTCATTAGAAAATGTTCAATTGAAGTATGGCCAGTATTTCGCTGATGAAGCGTCTGATGGAATTAGGGAGAACTACGAACTTGTTAGAATGGAGTATGGTACTTTGCAGTTCGGTCAACGAAATAAGGTAGATTTTTTATTCAGCAATGGACACTATAGTCATCGAACTAAATTGGTCAGAACCCGGGACGGAAAATGGCGCTATTATTGGAAAGATCCAAACAAAGAAGAGTTTCAATTGAAATAATCTATGCATGTAACTATAGGACACTCAATGTGTTAGGCGGCTAAACCTGACATTATGAACTATACTCTTCGGCCAATCATTTTTAGAGGTATTCAAGTAATAAAGGACAGGCAGTACGCTAGATAAATCAAGACATTGTTGAGGACTTCGGCGGCTTTTATTCAGCCTCTAACGGTCATTTTCTCGATGAATAATACCAAAAGTACGTTGCCGAAGTTGCGAGAAAAATCAGTACTCAATGGCCACAAATTTAACAAGATAAACTGTCGGGTTAGCTATGAATAACGCTCCGTTCAAAGAGACAGTGACGAAGTATACTCAGGTTTTAGCCTTTATATTCTCTTCGTTAGCTAAGTAACTAAAATATTAAATCAAAAGGACTTTACAATGAAAACAATACTAATTGGGCTGGGTGTTTTACTAACAGCGAGTTGCAGTACCACGACGTTCGTGACTGATGCACAAGGTAATGAATCGCTAAACACGTTAGGGGTGACTTGCTCGTCACCTTATGTCCTTTCGCAAGATTGCTCCAACTTCTCTGGTGCGACCAATACCGTCGTTATTGACGGCTTCGAGGTTAAACTCGCCGGTTCTACTGATGGCAAGTTTGTGATGGTGATGGATGCAAACTTAGTGAGTAATTCATTTAGTGATATTTTCACCCTCAACAGCAAGACCCATAGCGACGCGAGTAACATGAGTTATCATGTAGTCAAGAAGATACTAACAACACACAATATTAAGATATTAAGAGTATTACCGATGCGCTCTTTTGGTAACACTGATGGTTATGTGCTTGAGCTCGACAATGATGGCTACCAGATCCTTACCCAATAATGCTTTATCGCTAGCCTAAACAACTGGTCAGAGGAGTTTATAGGTGATTGTTATCCTGCGAGTTTAAATAATGAACTAACATTTTTTCGTTATAAATCAACGTCTAAATTATTTTAATACGGAATTCTAAAACTAATTAGACACTTAACGGTCAACCATTCGTTTTACGTTCGCTAGCGGTTGACCTGCGTAGCTTGCTCTATTATTATCCGACCCGTTCTACATGGCAGCGACATTTAATTGTGGTGTTGTCAAAAGAGTAATGTAAATAGCAAAACACTTGAAAGAGTGTGACGCAAAGTCACCGGTCTACGGGAATTTTCCTACGATAGCGGGACTGCCAACTACCTAGTAGTATTGTGGTAAGCACCGATTTATCCACCCCTCTCTAGTCTTTATTGGCAATCTCAATGTTAGGTTTTCTGTAGATTTCACACGTAGTGGAGTCACTAATGAAGTACTTAAATATCGTCAATAAATCACCAACAATATCACCTATGATGTGCCGCTTTAGTACCATCGCTTTAGCACTCATCTTAAGTCCTTATACCAATGCAAATGTACCTGAATCTCGCGAGTTCAATAACGTAACTACCTTGCCACTAACAGCACAACCACTTGGCTGGGCTAAAGGACGAATCTTAGTTCAAACCAAAGCGGGAGTTGCTAGCAGCCAGTTAGCAAACATACTTCAAGTCCATGGTATGGCGCGAGATAATACATTGAGAAGCCAATCTAAGCTGTCTTTGGCTACCACTAAAACGACACAGAATGTCCATATTTTGCACGTCGAGGATGACAATGAACAGGCGGCTATCGCCTTATTGCGTAAGGATCCTAACATTGAGTTTGCCGAACTAGACCGTTTAGTACCACTTGCTCAGATACAGCCTGATGATACTTATTATGATAAAGGTTGGCACTTGCCTAAGATGAATGTCGTTGATACTTGGGATATAACTAAAGGCGATAATGTGGTGGTTGCGGTATTAGATACCGGCGTTGATAGTAACCATAGTGACCTTGATTACAACGTATTGGCGGGATGGAATACCGTTAACCAAGACAACGATTCAAGCGATATCCTTGGTCATGGGACTAAGGTTGCTGGCGTGATTGCGGCCCTTAGCGACAATGAGATTGGTGTTACTTCCATTGCATGGAACGCTACGATTTTACCGATTCGAATCACCAACGCGACTAATGGTTATGCCTATATTAGTGATATTGCCGCGGGGCTTGTATGGGCAGCAGATAATGGCGCCGATATTGCCAATGTTAGTTATGCCGTCAGTTCGAGTTATACCATTATCAATGCCGCTAATTACATGCGTTCTAGAGGCGGCGTAGTCGTGATGTCGGCGGGAAATAGCGGCAATAATCTCAATTGTCAGGCTAACCCAAGTGTCATTACGGTGAGCGCTACGGGTACCAACGACGTCAAAGCAGGCTGGTCAGATTTCGGTGATTGTATCGATGTCGCGGCGCCAGGGGTAAGCATTTGGACCACAAAGAATGGCGGTGGCTACGGCGGCGCTAGTGGTACATCATTCTCGGCACCAGCAACAGCAGGTGTACTGGCATTGATCAAGGCCGCGAGCCAAAATCTTACTATCGACGAATTGGAACAGGTGTTAAAGGATAGTGCTAACAAAAGCCAATTCGAAGGGGATTTTAGTATCCAATATGGCTATGGCAGAGTCGATGCGAGTGCCGCCGTTGCGCTGGCATTATCACGAGTAGATGTCGATCAACAAACACCGACTGTTACTATCACATCCCCTGTTACGGGTAGTGCACATCAGGGGCAATTTATCGTTGACGTCGATGCTCAAGATAATGTTGCGGTCAGTTATGTCGAACTGTTTGCCAATGGGCTATCAGTGGCTATCGATCAAACGGTGCCGTACCAGTTCAATATTGATAGTAGCCAATATGAAATTGGTGGGCTCACACTACAAGCAAACGCTTATGACAGCGCTGGTAATCTCGGCGTCTCTACTGAGCAGCAACTCATCATTGAGGATGTCACTGATGGACAGGACACTATCGCACCGAAATTACGGTTAAGAAAGCCAGCGCAGGGAAGCATAATAACCGGGCGCCAACGTATTGTGGCCAAAGCGAAAGATGATGTTGAACTGGCCAGTGTCGAAATATTGATTAATGGTGAGTCGGTCGCACAAACCACGACTAAACAGCGTTTGGTGTATAAATGGCGCACTAAAAAGATTGCCGCTGGGCTGTATGAAATAGTTGCAATTGCTACTGATACTTCCGGCAATAAGACGCTTGTAACGCGAAATGTGACAGTGGCTAAGCAATAGCTGGGAAACAATCGTTAGAAAAAATAGTTCCGATAGATAACATGGGTATAAGCGTCACTCGGTGATGCTTGCTCTCATACCCATGTCATCGAACTGACATCATTTATGTTATGTGTTATGTTTTAAATAGATTATCTCAAATGGAATGAGAAAATGATAAACAAGGAAATGAAATCAGTCGTGATCTACGATGTGACCGTTAATACACTTGCTGGAAATGTCTTTGAAATCATTCCTGAGTCTGGGTTAGATATTACCGAAACAATTGCTGACGCCGTTTTTGGGTATATCTTCGACCATTCCAATGGTGCGGTGACAATTCTGATAAATCGTTTGTATAAATTTTTTACCCCACACGAAATCATTGTTCGTCAATTGGCCCGGCCATGGATAAGTAGTTTTGGTGTGCTATGCCACAGTAAGGGTAGCGAAGCGTTAACAAAACTGGTGGTATTATCTTCTGGCGCTAAAAAAAATCATAATGTAAGAATATTTTCCAATAAAGCTAAAGCAGTCGATTGGTTGATTGACCAACAAAAAAATAGCGGCAGTGTTGACCGAGTGATGCGCTAGCGACCGCTTAGTTATCGTTGGCGTATAACCCTCGGCGCTCATTATGATTGGCCAAGGGTGACAGCATAACGTTTTACAAGGTCAGCGCGGCAATGGTACCGAAGATGATTAGTGGTATATTGTAATGCATAAAAGTCGGTACCACAGAATCCCATATATGATCATGTTGACCGTCAGCATTTAGCCCTGAGGTTGGGCCTAGTGTCGAATCAGACGCTGGAGAACCGGCATCACCTAACGCGGCAGCTGTGCCAACTAATGCTGCAGTGGCTAATGGTGAAAAGCCAAAACTCATACACAATGGCACATAGATTGACGCGATGATTGGGATCGTTGAAAACGACGAACCAATGCCCATCGTAATAAGTAATCCAGTGGTTAGCATCGCAAGGGCAGCGATTATCTTATTATCGCCAATGCCAGAAGACACGCTTGATACTAGTGTGTCGATAGCACCCGTTGCTTTCATAACCTCTGCAAAGCCTGCCGCAGAAATCATAATAAAACCTATTGTTCCCATCATCTGAACACCGGCGGTGAAAATATCATGGCTTTGTGATGGTTTAAACACACCACCAATGGCGAAAATAATCAGTCCAAGGGTTGAGCCAATTATAATGGAATCAGTATATACCTGAGCGACGAGCGCGCCGACAATGGCGAGCAGGGCGGTGACAATGAACTTACTATTAAACGAGACGTCAATGAGTGTCTCATTGTCTTTATCAGATGATTGGTACTCGCGTGGTTTGCGATAGGTCACGAAGATCGCAAACAGCAGACCTAAAAACATCCCGCCAACCGGAATCGCCATCACAAAGGGTAAGTCCGCTGCCGTGATCGCCAAATCATTGGCCAACAAATTTTTCAGTAATAACTCATGTAAAAAAACTTGCCCGAATCCAAAAGGTAATAGCATATAGGTTGCGGTTAAACCAAAAGTTAGTACGCACGCAATGAGGCGGCGATCTAGCTGCAACTTATTAATAACGCCAAGCAATGCCGGTATTAAAATAGGAATAAAAGCGATATGAACGGGGATAATATTTTGAGAGCTAATCGCAGCAGCGAGTATGGCGCACAACAGAATAGACTTGACCCAAATTGATGCCGACTGTTGATGCTTAGCATTAACCAGACCAATAATCTTAATGGCTGCAATATCAGTGAGACCAGAACGCGCTATCGCGACCGCAAATGCGCCAAGCATCGCGTAATTAAGTGCAATAGGGGCACCGGCACCTAAGCCGCTACTAAATATTTCAACTGTATCAACCAGCGCTAGCCCACCGGTTAAGCCGCCAACCACTGAACTGATTATTAAGGCGAAAACAACATTTATTCGGCATAGCGACAGCGTTAGCATGACTAAAACTGCAATGACAACTGCATTCATTAAGGTTCCTTACACAACAAAAAAACTAAACGATTGAATAATACAGGTATTCTTGCGCATAGGCGAGGGGGATATCCGGTTAGCGTTTTGTTACTACGATGACCATTTTAGCCAAATAATGGTCTAAAAGCATATCGTAAAATGACTTTTGCTTAATCTTTGTCATGATATCAATAGCTTACGTTATGGCACTGTGATTGCTATGACATAATATGACTTAAACATTTTAGTAAAGGAAATTTTATGAGCTTATTACGATTAATTTTAAATATTGCATGGTTACTTTGTGGTGGTTTTATCATGGCACTTGCATGGTGTCTGATTGGTATTGTTGCGTGCATTAGCATTGTCGGGATCCCGTTTGCCCGGTCTTGCTTTGTTATTGCACAATTGGCGCTATGGCCATTTGGTAAAGATATTGACAGCCGCCGTCGAGTGAATCAACAGCACGATATTGGTACGGGCAGTTTGGGGACATTGGGTAATATCATTTGGTTTTTCTTATTCGGCATTTGGCTTGCGATCGGTCACTTATTTCACGCGGTGGCCTGTTTTGTAACGATCATCGGGATCCCATTCGGTATTCAACACCTTAAACTTGCGATGCTCAGCATTGCCCCAATTGGTCAAACGGTGGTTGAACTTGATTAGCATACTCGATTATTGATAGCGATTAAAAAGAGCCCGGCACTATTCCAGTTGTGCCGAGCTTAGGGGAAGTGAACGGTTAGGCAACAACATTTCCTAACCGATATTTAAAGCCTAGTTCAGGAAATAGACTTTGCGTACTTTTTTATAAAATTAGCTTAAATGATTTGATGACTCAACTAATCAACACGTGATCATTAACTAAAGACCGAGGGAGTTTATTCTTAACTTTGTTTCCTACCCACTTACCAAGACCAACGGCGACGCCTTGATATCCCAATACAATTTCACCCTTTGCACCTTCGCTATTGTTTACCGCGAGATCTCGGCCTTTTAAATATTCGACCAATTGCTCGCGGTTCAAATTAAACGTCGGGACGCCAAAACAACATAATGCTTCATGGCTGACGTTATATTTTTTTGATTTTATATCAATTAATTTTATACCATGGCGTACAAAGCGCATTTTATCGGTGAAGTGTTCGCTGTCGGTGGCAAAATACCAAATTTCGTCATCACGTTGGTATAAATTGTCCTTATCTATATCATCGATGTTACACAATGGCTTAAGTGCGGTTAAGGCGAGGTCTAGGGCTTTATTCGACAGCGGCTGAAACGGAAATTTACTGCGAAATACAGGGTCATTGCTTAAATTACTCGCCCCTAGCTTAGTAAATTTTGCAACAAAGAATCCTTCACTATCGTAAATTTGTGGCCAGATATGGAGATAACCTTGCTCCGTAACGGATTTTTCCGCCGCTGGAAATAGATCGCCCAGATTGTCAGTATCGATAGTATCGCCAAATGTATCGAGCAGAAATTGGCAAACAGCTTGATTCTCTGAAAAATTTAGGGCGCAAGTTGAATAAACTAACTGCCCACCAGGCTTTAATGCCTTAAATGCCGAAACAATTAGTCGCTTTTGGACATCGGTGATCTCTGCGATATGCCCAAGACTCCAATTCTTAAACGCATCGGGGTCTTTACGAACAGTACCTTCGCCGCTGCAGGGAGCGTCTAACAAAATAGCGTCAAATTGGTTTTCTAAATAATCGCCATGAACGCTGCCATCGAAATGGCTGATCATGGTGTTAGTGATACCAAGTCGCGTTAAATTACTATGTAAGGCCTTTATTCTGCTCGAAGAGTACTCATTGGCGATTAGTAGGCCATTATTTTCCATCAAGCCTGCGATTTGGGTGGTTTTAGAGCCCGGTGCCGCCGCCAAATCGAGTACATGGTCAAATTTCGCCTTGTGATTAACACCATTAAACAAGGCAACTGGCGGTAGCATGGAACTGGCTTCTTGAATGTAAAATAAACCGATGAGATGTTCAGGTAATTTACCGGGGACTGTATCCTCGTTATTAAAATCGACCCAAAATCCTTCAAGGCACCATGGGATAGGAGTGAAACTCCACCCCAATGGGCTCATCAAGTCGATGAAATTGACGACAGAAATTTTTAACACGTTGACGCGCATACTAAAGCGTAACGGCTGATGGCAAGCTGTGATTAAATCGTCAATCTCAAGATGATCCGGAAGTTGTTCGCTAATGCTATCAATAAAAGCGGCTGGTAGGAGACGATTCATACTCAATTCTCATAATCGTGATGGGGGATTAGCGTTGATTATACCTGCTTCATATTGGATTCTGCTAGCCCCGATTCTGGTAAAATATTCGACGATATGCGACTAAGTGCTGGATTTGTGAGCGCAAGAGCCACCTTGTGAGGCGATTATGCTTTTCATTTAATCCAACTTAGGTATCATAGCGGGCTATAAATTATCTAATTAGCGTATTTGTGCGCGGTACGAGTTGTTTTGAAAATAGATTACGCCTTATTAAATCGACAAATGCTATCCTTAATAGAAGGAGAGTATGACGTAGCCGCTGTTTTGGCTAACGTCAGTGCCTTGTTAAACCAATCCTTAACGGATATTAACTGGGTTGGATTTTATTTAGTAAATGCTAATGAGCTAGTATTGGGTCCTTTTCAGGGAAATGTTGCCTGTTATCGGATCCCGCTCGGGCGTGGTGTCTGTGGGACTGCCGCCGCTGATAACAAAACACTATGTATCGATGATGTTCACGCGTTTGCTGGTCATATTGCCTGTGATGCGGCCTCTAATTCAGAATTAGTAGTACCGTTAGTCGTTGCTAACAAAGTGATTGGCGTACTCGATATCGATAGTCCCTCATTGGCGCGCTTTACCAAAGACGACAGTGATGGTATTGAAGAGATGGTTAAGGGATTGGCAACGCATTTAACACAAGCGCTAAAGACCGATCAAAAAAGTTACCCGACCATTGGAAGTTAATGACCATGTACGATGTAATCGACATTCACGAATTTCTATTTGACGCTAGTGAAGTAGGACAGTGGGAAGGCGAAGAAGAACTTGCCGCTGAAAACATAAATAGAATTTACCACAAACTGTATGAAGTAATTGATCCAAGTACTGACACCGATCTTTTTAGAGAAATGTTAGAAGCTATTTGGCCTTACTGGCAACATCAGCCAGGGCTATTAGAGTTGGATGAAGAGCTACTAGTACATTTTGTAACATTTTTAATAGACGAATTTGAAGTAGAACCGGAAGAATAAATGAATACAACAGTTAAACTTACTGATAACAAAGCGATTATTGCTTTTTTAGTACAAGAGTTTCCAGCGTGTTTTAGCCTTAAAGGCGACGCTAAACCACTTAAAATCGGATTATTCCAAGAGCTCAGTGAGCGCCTTGCGGAAAATGAAGCGGTTAGTAAAACACAATTGCGTGGCGCTATCCGTCATTACACAACAAGTTGGCGTTACCTACGTAGCATTAAAGCTGGTGCTAAACGTGTTGATATTGACGGCAATGAAGGCGATGAATTGTCTCAAGAGCATATCGACCATGCTCAAAAGACCTTAGCTGATAGCCAAGCAAAAGCGAAAAAACGTGAAGCGGCGAAAAAACCTGCGGTTGAATCGAAAGAGAAACCACAAGTAAAAGCTAAGCCAGCGCGTGCTAAACATGCTAGCAAGGCTCGTTCTTCAAAACCTGTTGAGAAGGTTCCAACGGGTGTTAAAGTAGAAGATGTTGCCGCACTAAGTGTTGATCAACAAGTACTAGTTGCTGTTGCAAAAACGCCAATGAATGGAACTATCGTTGATATCAATAAGTCTGACGTTAAAGTGCAACTAACTTCAGGTATGGTTGTAAAAGTAAAAGTTGAACAGATCTTAACTCAATCTTAAGAAGAGTTAGTTCTGGGTAACTGAATTTCGTTTTAATAAAGTCAAGGGAGACTTTGTATGCTCAATCGTTTAGCTTTAGGTGTTATTCCACTATGTTTTGCCAGCAGTCTTTATGCTAGTGACCAAGTTTATACCATGGAACAGATACCAGAGTTACACCCTGAGCCGCAGCATAAAGTCTCAACGACCAGGATGGCAGGTCTGTTTACACGGACTCATTTTAAGACATTTGATTTAAATAATCAGTTTTCTGACAAAATAGCCAAACGCTATTTCGATAGCCTTGATTATGCCAAAATGATTTTCACTCAGACTGATATCGATGAGTTTTCTCAGTATAACCAGTTGTTCGATGATGTGCTAAAATCTGGTAATTTAAGCGCCGTCTATAAGATTTTTCAGCGTCAACTTGAGCGCCGATTCGAACGCTATCAATATGCGATTGCGTTACTCGATGTGCCGATGGACTTCACTGTCGCCGATGAATATCAGTATGATAGAGAAGATGCGCAATGGGCTATTTCCAATGCGGAACTCAATGAGCTTTGGCGTCAACGTGTTAAATATGATGCGCTAAATCTAAAGTTAACCGGTAAAGATTGGCCAGAAATTAAGACCGTACTGACTAAACGCTATAAAAATGCGC
>Ga0209396_1005784_pt1 | contig 11576 bp, 11 predicted proteins | sample GOMGulsemesocosm_6_FD_184638 | JGI IMG/M metagenome (GOLD analysis project Ga0209396, IMG submission 184638) | Methane-oxidizing microbial communities from mesocosms in the Gulf of Mexico - GOM8C Gulf of Mexico (SPAdes) (version 2) | ecosystem: Environmental > Aquatic > Marine > Cold seeps... | reverse complement strand
CAAAGGTATCAAGTACACCATCACCATCATAATCAGCGAAAACAATAGCTGAACTTATATTCGGATCTATAACAACACCACTTACGGCTACGGGTTGCTGCTCATTAGTGGTCGGTGAATCTTGATCTTCTGCCGAACAACTGATGAGTCCGATAACAACCGCAGATAAGGTCAATAATTTTATATTTTTCATGTTTTTCCCCTAGAAGTGGTTACTAACTGACAATGAAACAAAGCCACCACGTGTTACGGTAGTATCATCAAATGTTGTGTCTGATAAAGCATAGCCACCAGCAAGGCCAACCCAACCCCAGGTAAGTTCACCGGATAAATAATCAAGTTTACTACCAGCAAGGTTGTTTGAATACGTTAAGCGCGCATTAGGTATATAGATCGACTCAGGTTGAGCCGCAATAGAAGCGGTGAGCCATTGCTCTTTAACGCCGACTGGGGTGTTGTGCTCTGTTTCATAACTAACGTCGACAGAAAATGTTTTTTCATCGTTAATATAGTTAGCCTGTAACGTCGCATAGCTGTCTGCTACATAGACTTCTTTGAGGGCGATACGATCTGAAAAGTGTAACGCGGTAAAACAGTTATCTCTTGATATCGTTGTGGCTTTATTAACACAATCATTACCCAATTCACCAAACTCAAATTCCGGTTCGTTGATATTAGAGAGAGTAACACCGGCGTTGTAGTTTATACCGGCCCAATAAGCTGACAAATCGACTGAGAAATCAGTATTGGTCACTTTAGCGTCTTCATAGTCATCGAGAAATACATCACTGAGATCGTCGTCACCATCGGCAGATTCAAACGCTATCACTTGCTTTGACAAGCCTAGGCTTTGAATATTGAATCGGCCACCAGCATGCAAGTCGCCAAATTTGTTTTGCCACACTAAACGACTATAGCCAATGGACAACTCAGTAAGGTTAGCAACCTTAACGTAGCCAGCGGCATTAGTCCCTATCGTTTCTTGCAGCGCATTATATTCTAATGGCGCATCAAGAATAGTAGCATTAACATTAGCAGATACCCGTGAAGACACGGTGATAGTGTCTAATTCACGTTTCCAAGCGATCGATAGTGGTAACTGCGCCCCAAGATCAATATTAACGTAACCATTTTGACCGGCTTTTACTAATAAATCGTCGAATCGTGTTTTTAGATCATCACTTTCATCGAGCGTAATATCATCACGATCCAATTCATCAATAAGATCGGTAATCTCATCAGCAAAGTCGACGTTGCCTACTTCGCCACCAAAGTAAAGGGAAGTAACGGAACCAAAATTAAAAGCTTTTTGTAAATGCGCATTGGCGCTAGCGGCGTTGATGCCATTAATAGCGTGTGCGTTATGAGTAGCTATACTGTAACGGGATTGGCCAACTTGATCCCCTTGCCCGGCAACCACACTCGCACTGCACAGCAAAGATATTGGAATAATTTTTATTATGTTCATGATATACCCTTGAAAAAAGACAAAAGTAGCACTTTTGTATTATAAAAACAAAAATATGACTCTTAAAATATTATTCACTAGATAGTGACCCTTTTGCAATAAATATTTATTGTAAGGATCCTTAGCGCGGTAAATTCACTATACCTCGATCAGCGCGCTCATATAGAGTACCGCTTGGCCGCTGAGTGTCACTCGTGTGCCATCAAGTGAACAATGAATAACGCCGCCACGCGTAGAGGCTTGATATGCAACTAAGTTCTGTTTATTAAGTTGTGCAGCCCAATAAGGTGCTAAGCCGCAATGAATTGAACCCGTCACCGGATCTTCATCGCCACCACTTGCAGGCCAAAAATATCGAGAGACAAAATCATATTGCTGATCGGGCGCACTAATAACGACATCGTATGGCGCCAGCAATTTAAGCTGCTCTAATTTAGGTGTTATTGCTGCTATTTGTTGGCTACTTTGATAGATAGCAAAGTAAGCCTGACGGTTGCGTAACACGACCAACGGTTTAACGATTAGTCCATCGAGCAGTGCCGCAGGAGGCTCAGTAATCACTACAGGGGCTTGTTGCTCAAAAGACATATTAATATAGCCATTATCACCACGGGTAACGTTAAACTCACCGATAGCCTCGGCAAAAAAGCTTATTATCTCTATATTCGATTGTCTAAATAGGATAAAGGCGCTGGCTAGCGTGGCATGACCACAAAAATCTATTTCACATATCGGTGAGAACCAACGAATATGATAAATTCCCACTTTATTTTTAACCAAAAATGCAGTTTCAGACAAGTTGTTTTCTTTGGCGATGTTAAGCATCAATGAATCATCTAACCAATCATTGAGTTCGATAACAGCCGCTGAGTTACCGTTGAATAACTCATGAGTAAAAGCATCTACTTGATACATTGTTAATTGCATTATTTTGCTACCATACGTTATATAGATCTTTGAGATTCTTTGCTTGGCGTCGACTGACTTCGATCTGTTGGCCTGAATTTAATATCGCCACTAGACTGCCTGACGCCATCCCTTCTTCGATCTTGTTAATATGATCGATACGAATAATATCACTACGACTGGCTTTAAAATAGATCTGTGGATCGAGCCTTTTTTCAACTTTACTCAATGAAGAGTGAATAAATGACTTACCTTGACTGCAGTATACCGCGACATGATTACCTATAGATTCAAACCGCTCTATCTCGCTTAATTTGACGATATGGCTGGCCTGTCCTATTTTTAGCATTAATCCATGACTATCCGGTAAGTAGCTACCCTCAATTAACTCAGTGCCGCTTTGCAATCGCGCAATGGTCTGTTCTAAACGCAACATGTTAATTGGCTTGACGATATAATCGGCGGCATTAAGAGAGAACGCATCGACGGCATGTTCATTGTAAGCAGTACAAAATACACATTGAATAGAGGCATCAATGTGTTGTGCTAATTGTAGTCCCGTCATTTCTGGCATTTGAATATCGAGAAATACGACATCTATTTGATGCTTGGCTAATAAATCAATAGCTTCTTCACCAGAACTTGCCTGAGCCACAATGTTGATCTGTTCAAATTTACTTAATAAACGAACCAGCTCAACCCGTGCTAATCGTTCATCATCCACTATCAATACATTAATCACGTGGCAACTCCATTGCGATGCTGTAAATACCATCTTTAATCGTTTGCTGCCATTGATATTTACGATCGAACATTAAGCGTAAGCGCTTTTTGACATTATTAATGCCGGTGCTCGTACCATCGGCATTACTAGTAGCATTGACACTGTTATTAACCCGTAGCAGCCAGCGCTGGTTATCAATAATCGTTGCCGATATATCTATATTCCCCGCTTCTTTATTTGGTGAAATACCATGCTTTATCGCATTTTCGACCAAGGTTAATAACGTCAACGTTGGCAATATTTGATGTAACAGCTGCGGATCTATATCGGTGGTGATATGTAAGCGCTCTTCTAATCTTACTTTTTCGATCGCCAAATAATTAGCACTAATTTCCAGCTCTTCTTCAAGCGACGATTTAGTATTTAGATGGGCTTTAAGATGTGTTCTAAACAGTTCTGAGAGTAATGTAACGGTGTCAGCTGCTTTATCTTGGTCTTCATAAATAAGCGCGCGAATACTATTGAGCGCATTAAATAAAAAATGCGGGTTTAATTGATTGGTTAGCTGTTGTAATTGCGCTTTATGCATCTGCTGCTGTTGCTTTTTACGATTGATTTGCTGAACCCAAAACAGATAAGCTATAGCCCAAGCTAGCAGCATAAAGAAACTATTAAAAATTGCGATAACAATGATATAAGGCATAGTTACGTCGACAGCAACGCTACCTGAATCATTATTAAACTGAAAACCTGTGATATCAGAGAATTTCAACATTTCAATCTTACCGATACCTAACGATAGCAAGGTAAATATTGCAGCGGTCACCAACATATACCCTAAGAATAAGCTGACTCGCTTTATTGTTAGCGCCCTATTAACAATGTTTAATTTTAAATAAGTGCGGACAAAAAAATGGTTGGCAGCAAATAAAACCAAGGTATCTAGTAAGGCTCTCACCATCACCGCCGACTGTTTAGTATCGTCCTGTACTAAGGGCTGAGCAAATAACACAAAGATGACCAAATTTACGAGTAATGTTATTGCCGTTACTATTTTATAGCTCCGACTCAACTGAGTAATAACAGATATAATGTTGCTTAATTTTTTATTCATATCGTAATGCATCTACCGGATTTAATTTTGACGCCTTAATCGCAGGAGCCAATCCAAAAATAACACCAATGGCGGTGGTAAAGCCAAAGGATAATGCCACGGCCCACAAAGGAACCATTACACCACCATCACCAGGCATGAACATCGCAATCATTGCTGCTAAACCATAACCAAGCGCTAAGCCAATCACGCCACCGAGTAAGGACAAAATAAGCGCTTCGATCAGAAACTGAAACAAAATAAATTGTGGTGTAGCGCCTAATGCCTTGGCAATACCAATTTCCTTAGTTCGTTCAGTGACCGACACTAACATGATGTTCATGATACCTATGCCACCAACGAGTAAACTAATCCCCACCACGCCACCAGCCACAAAAGTGACGGTATTAGTGATTTGAGCAAATTGTTTTTTGGCTTTTTCTGCGGTAGTAAACTTAAAATAATCCACATCCTCGTCACTTAATTTATGCTTTTGCCGTAAGATCTGAGTCATCTGTCGCTTTATAACATCTAAGCTAGCACCTGGCTGCGGTCTGAACATAATATCTATATTATCAGTTGCTTGGCTACCATTTAATGAACGAATAGTACTAAATGGTGCAATGATGTAATTATCTTGATCGAAACCAAATATTTTACCACGTGTTTCAGCTAAACCAATGACTCTAAACCAATCACCACTTAGGTTGATAAACTCCCCCGTTGGATTGCTCGGCATATTAAGTTTTTCGGCAACTGTACTGCCAATAAAAGCAACCCTGCGTCGTCTTAGATCGTCGCTTTCAGATAAAAACCGGCCAAGCTCAGGGTAGGTGTTAATCACCCGTTGATAACTACTATCAGTACCAATTATTTGCGTTTGGGTATTACTGCGGCCGTATTGAACGCTAGTGCCTAAACTAAACGCACGCATCGTAGCAGTCATATCACTAACATTTTTTGTTTTGGCTTTAAGCATTAAAAAATCGTCATAGCTGAGCTTATTACTCTTACCTAACATCTCTTGTTCCGGGTTAGTATGGGCCTGTAGCGTAACCATATCACTGCCCAGATCATCGAGCTGATCGGTAATAGTGGCGCTTAGGCTTTCCATGATCGCAACCACGGTGATCACCGCGCCAACGCCAATAATAATGCCTAAGGTCGTTAAGGCGCTGCGCATACCATGAGCGCTAATGGCTAACATAGCCGCTTTAGTGCCTTGGATAAATGCGTGTAATGAATTAGCCATTTTCTGGCTCCTTAGTATTAATGACATCACTTTCAATATGACCGTCGACCAAGCGAATGACGCGCCGACAATGCCGCGCAATATCAGCTTCGTGAGTTACTAAAATAATGGTGTGCCCTTGGTCATGCAACTCATCAAACAATGCCATTATATCGCCAGTAGTCTTACTATCGAGATTACCTGTGGGTTCATCCCCTAATATGATGGCGGGATTAGTCACTAGGGCGCGAGCAATAGCGACACGTTGACGTTGCCCTCCAGAAAGCTGATTGGGTAAGCTATAAACCTTATCGCTTAAACCAACTCGATCTAGCGCTGTTAAGGCCAGTTGTTTACGTTCGCTATTGGGCATAACCCGGTAGATTAATGGCTGCATCACATTAACCAATACGCTAGCTCTTGGTAGCAGGTTAAAACTTTGAAAAATAAAGCCAACACCGTAATTTCTAATCTTTGCTAATTGCGCTTCACTCTGCATCGCAACATTTTTTTGATCGAGAAAATATTCACCACTCGATGGATTATCGAGACAGCCTAATACATTCATTAAGGTAGATTTTCCGGAACCCGATGGCCCAGTAATAGCCACGTACTCATTGCGGTTAATACTCAGGTTAATATTATCAAGCGCACAAAAATTCTGATCGGCCATCTGATAATTTTTGGTGATACCGCGTAAGTCGATAACAGAATCGTGATCTAATTCAACCATGCTATTTAAGCTCTTTATTGGATAATGCGACACCGTCTTTAATTTTTGCCATGGTACGGCTTGGCCCGGTAACCACCACATCATCTTTAGTCAGCCCTTTTGTGATCTGCTGATGTGTGTCGGTTGCCATTCCTATTAATACCACTTGTTTTTTAGCGCTACCTTTTTTAATTAACCATACAAAATCGACATTATCCTCACTGACAATAGCGGATATAGGAACGCTTAATGAATCTTCTGATTGCATCGTAATGATTTCAGCACGACAGCTCATGCCTGGATAGAGTTGTTCGCTTGGCGCTAACAATACTTTGACCCTAAAAAATAAACCAAGGCCCTGACGTGCAGAGCGGGCACTAGTACCAATGCTAATAACCTTACCTTTGAGAGCATTTTTGGGATTAGACGCGGCAAAAACATCCACCACCATACCAGGCTTTACACTGGCAATATCGGCTTCATCGACCCGTAATTCCGCTAGAATAGTTTTAGGATCGGCTAGAGTCATTAACGCTGATCCGACTATATTGGTCGATCCTGCAATCACCGTTTCACCCGGTTTAACATCTACCGCTGAAATTAATCCAGGCATATTTGCCCTAAAGGTCGTTTTGTTACGTCGATCTTGTGCTAACGCTAACGATGCTAAATGTCTGTTAAGTTGTTCCTTAGCGGCTTTGACCTTAATATTGGCAATATTAAGCTGACTTTTAAAACGTTCTAAGTCATCAAACCCAATCAAGCGTTGCTTAAAAAGTTTATCTTTAACTGCAAGCTGCCGTTCTAGCTCACGGCGCTGCTCAGTAACAAACTCAATTTCAATTTTCTGAGCGTTCACCGCCGCTTGGTAATTGGCAACATCAGCACTAAAGGCGGTTTGATCAAGCTGCATCAATACCTGTCCTTTTATGACGTATTCGCCTTCTTCCACCAACACTTGAGTGACAATACCAGTGACTTCAGAGCGAATTTGAATTTGGGTATTAAATATCAAGTTACCAGACGCCAGAATACTATCAGCTAATACTTGCTCACTTACCGATTCACTACTAATACGTAAACTGGCATGCGACCCTTTGCTTTTGTTCCAATAAATCATCCCACCAAGGAGTGTTGCTATCAGAATAAATATTAGTAATTTTTTCATATACTTTACCTATCCTATACTAGCGCAAACCAAGCGCCGAAAATAACAAGGTATGGCAAGGTGCCGGCTAAAACAGCTTTACCAGCTGACATATTACAACAACGTTGAAAGCCAATGATGGTTAATAAAATTGACCATAATGAGAATAGGTTTAATGACTCAGCCCACGTATAAAGAGCATCACCAGGTAAGAAATTTAACATCAACTGATTGACCGACGCGTAATTTGTCATATCCAGTGGTAATTCAGCCGTCGTCGCGGTGAGAAATAAAATCATAAAGCCTAACGTATTAATAACCGCAGGCATTGAAGTCCACACCGTAAAGCTAAACCAATCACCATATTTAAAATCAGGTTTTGTCTGTGCTAGCGCGTTACCGATAAGTAGATTGTAACCGGCAATAATGCTAGTAATTATCAGTATAAATACGCCGCCCATAACGGCCCCCATCACACCCGTATATTGCGCAAACTGCATCATAGCGTCTTTTGCCTGTTCAGCTTCTTGCGCCGACATATCACCAGCATGAGCTAACTGTTGCTCAACAATCCATTCCGGAGACATACCATTAAAAAATAACAGCGAGGAAATACCAGAAATAGCGATAATTAACAATAATCCCAGCCAAGCCCACTTCTTATTTGCTTTAATATGATTGAATACGTTACTCGGAGACACAAAAATATCGAGTAATGCCATTGCTGAGGGGGTAGTCGTAGTTGTTGTCATAATTTGTCCTTAAATTTTTACTATCTTATTGATGTAAGTAAGCCATTAAACATTAATGCAGGAAGCAATAATGAAACAGATAAAGGAATGAGTAGTGAACCAATAACAAACAATAATAATGAATAAGCAAGAGCATTATTATTAGTCACTTTATCCGTTAATTGTTTTTCTTTATTGTTAGTTTGATGGTCAACCATTGTATTTTTCACTTGTTTTATAGCACTATACGGAATGTCGCTGAGTCAAGGCGCGTTGCAGGCCTAGGCTGATCTTAATAAAATGATTTATTTGGATATTATTTTCATTTTTAGGTCCATCTCAAAAGTGATGGTAAGAGTATAAAGCGCAAAACAGTGAAATAAGTATTTTTGTGATAAACGGTAAAATGGCGTGATTTTTGGTAACGCTTGATATTATTTAGTGGGATGAAGTTATCAGTTCTAGCGTTCTAAACCATTGGATAGCAGAGGGAACTGTATCGAAATGCTTAATGACAACACCGTCAAATCGATTAGGAACATTGACTCTTTTTAATTGAAATTCTAATAAGGCGCTTTTACCTACAACAGCAACAAACCCTCTATTATTATCTCTACACCATAGATCAAATTGACCACTAAGAGCTTCAGTTTCAGGTGTTGCAAGCTCCCATTCACTAAAGTCATAAAGAGCCCCCCAAACCTCGCTCTTTAATGGTATGACTAATTGCTCGATATGCTTAGAGTAAGCAATGGAAACATCGGCATCCCAACAGCCAACACATTTACTAATAACAACTTTATCTACAACATTTACCTGGTAAAAATATTCATTCATCATGCATTATCTCGTGAGCCAGACTGACAGCATAGTCAAAATATTGTATTTCTGCCGCGTAAATTAAATACTTATTCTACTCTTTGGCGTTGCTATTGGTATTAGCTTATATAATTCAAAAAATAGGCAGTGAGTAAATACTAACTACCTATCTACTCACACTAGCTGGCTTTCTTAAGCATTCCTTTTTTCTTCATGTACACTAATAATAATGAAACGGCCGCAGGTGTAATACCTGATATCCGGCTAGCCATACCTAATGTAGCTGGGCGTGCTTCGGTTAACTTAGCAACCACTTCATTTGATAAACCTGATACCAACGTGTAATCAAGATCAATTGGCAATAAGCTGTCTTCATGACGCTGTTGTTTTTTCACTTCATCCATTTGACGTGCAATATAACCAGCGTACTTAATTTGCGTCTCCACTTGATAAGCTGCATCCTCTTTTTCAAGTCCCGGACCAAGATCTTTAATCGTCATTAATTGCTTATAATTCAATTCTGGACGACGTAATAATTCTTCCATGCTTGCTTCACGGCTCATTGGCGTTTTTAGCATGCTACTTAATTGTTCAGCTTGTTCGCTCTTCGCTTGAACCCAAGTAGAAGACATCCGTTGTTTTTCACGCTCTACATTTTCAATTTTTTCATTAAATAACTGCCAGCGATGATCATCCACCAGACCAAGTTCACGGCCCTTCTCAGTCAATCTAATATCAGCGTTATCTTCACGTAGCAATAAGCGATATTCAGCTCTGCTGGTAAACATACGATAAGGTTCTTTTGTGCCTAGGGTTGATAGATCGTCAATTAGCACCCCCATGTAGGCTTGGCTACGTAAAGGAGTCCAAGGATCAAGTTCTTGTGATTGACGTGCTGCATTCATTCCTGCAATTAACCCTTGTGCCCCTGCTTCTTCATAGCCCGTCGTGCCATTAATTTGTCCGGCAAAGAATAAACCGTTAATAAACTTGTTTTCTAAGCTAGGTTTTAAATCACGAGGATCAAAATAATCATATTCTATGGCATAACCAGGACGAGTAATAAATGCATTTTCAAACCCGTTCATCGAATTAACAAGTTCTACTTGAACATCGAAAGGTAGGCTGGTGGATATACCATTCGGGTAGACTTCGTTTGTTGTTAAGCCTTCTGGTTCAACAAATATCTGATGAGAGTTTTTATCCGCAAATCGCGTTATTTTATCTTCTATTGAGGGACAATAACGTGGGCCAGTACCTTCAATAACACCAGTAAACATTGGACTACGATCTAAGCCGTTACGAATAATTTCATGCGTTTTTTCATTGGTGTGAGTGATATAACACGGTATTTGCTCGGGGTGATCTGATTGCTTACCAATGAATGAGAAAACGGGTAATGGCGTATCACCTGGTTGAGCCTGTAATTTAGAAAAATCGATGGTGCGGGCATCAATGCGTGGTGGCGTTCCTGTTTTTAAACGGCCAACACGTAAAGGCAGCTCTCGTAAACGATCGGCTAAGCGAACTGAAGCAGGATCACCAGCGCGTCCTCCTGAATGATTTTTTAAACCAATGTGAATACAACCACCAAGAAAAGTACCTACGGTTAATACCACCGATTTAGCGGTAAATTTAATCCCCATTTGAGTAACAACACCGGTGACTTGATCATTTTCAACAATAAGATCATCACACGATTGTTGGAAGATAGTTAGATTTGGTTGATTCTCAAGTTTGGCTCTCACCGCTGCTTTGTATAAAGCGCGATCGGCTTGTGCACGTGTAGCACGTACGGCAGGTCCTTTACTCGAGTTCAACGTTCTAAATTGAATACCAGCAAGATCTGTTGCTTGGGCCATATAACCACCTAGCGCATCAATTTCTTTTACTAAATGCCCCTTACCAATACCACCAATCGCAGGATTACATGACATTTGACCTAGGGTGTCGATATTGTGGGTAAGCAATAACGTTTGCTGACCCATCCTAGCGGAAGCCAAAGCGGCTTCCGTACCAGCATGTCCACCGCCGATCACAATTACGTCAAATCTCTTGTTAAATAACATTTACCACACCATATCGAATATCTTTTTTGAGGGTGGATATTCTACCAATATTTTCGCAGATCTAAAACGATCATTTTCGAAGAGGATCCTTAGTAATATATATATATTATTTAAAGATCTTTATTATCTCTTATTATTAATGATCGGGCAGATCTGTTAATAACCGATCTAAGATCATGATGATCAAGATCAATTCGGAGATCATAAGTTGTTAAAAGATCCTGATCAAAGCTGGTATTAGATCGTGGATAAGATCGCGACTTATCCACAACAGTTTTTTGACGCTATTTTATTCACCAATAAGTTTTTTTATTTAGCCACATATAAGGTAGTTATCCACATGTTAATTTGTATTAAAACTGTTCGCTTGGATAACTTTGACTGTTTTTGTGGGTAAAAAATACTATTTCAACAGTCTCTAAAATTATTTAGAGGCCTTCGATTAAGGAAAAGTAACAGTGATCTTTGTGACGTGGATCGTTATTTATGGTGATCATACGATCTGATCGATCCAATTAATCAGCCATTTCTCAGCGTGATCCTCTGGTAGATCGCCAAGGCTGACATCAATATGTAATGGATCGATCATTGATGTGGCATTAAGTCTCTTTAGAAGTAGATCGATCGTTATCGCTGCTTGGCAAAATGTATCGTAATTTGAGTCGCCTAATCCACA
>Ga0209396_1005783_pt1 | contig 11577 bp, 11 predicted proteins | sample GOMGulsemesocosm_6_FD_184638 | JGI IMG/M metagenome (GOLD analysis project Ga0209396, IMG submission 184638) | Methane-oxidizing microbial communities from mesocosms in the Gulf of Mexico - GOM8C Gulf of Mexico (SPAdes) (version 2) | ecosystem: Environmental > Aquatic > Marine > Cold seeps... | reverse complement strand
ATTGCCGATTAGGTAGGGTTATCTCTCTGTTAATTTTGATCATGTCTATTTTTAATAGAGTTGGTTAGAGTACTGGTGATATTTTACTTATTTACATATTTGAGCGTGGTTGTGTATGCAGGTTAACTCCCTAACTATCAGAGGCCACTTGGCGACCTATGTCGATTGGAATAGTGGTATAGATAGTAAAACAAAAGCTCACTTCTATGCCGCCAATGGTTACCCAGTGCAAGTTTATGAACCCCTAATGAAGCTATTAGGTGAATCGTTCCAATTAGAAGCCCTGCATAATCGTGCTCAATGGCCCAATATTGGCCAGCCTAAAAAAACAGTACGCTGGCAGACCTATGCAAATGACTTGATTCATTTTCTCGATAGTCGCAATGGTTCTTCGGTAGCTTCTCCTATCATCGGCATTGGCCATTCTATGGGGGCAACCAGTACGATTTTTGCCGCGGCGAAGCGCCCTGATTTATTCTCGCAATTAATCTTGATCGAGCCCGCGGCCTTAACCCAGAAAAATAGTATGCTGATGAACAGCATTCCCTTAAGTTTGCGCCGTAAATATATACAGCCAGGGAAATCGACCTTAACGAGGCGTAATCGTTGGCAAGATAGATCAGTTCTACGCAGCCAAGTGGGTAAGTGGAAATCGTTAGCAGGAATTTCTCCGGGTAACTTGGATAGCTTTGCCAATCATTTAGTCGCTGATAAAGGTGATGAAGTTGGTTTAGCCTTTCCTAGAGAGTGGGAAGCGCATAACTACTTCCACCCCTCTTCAATTTGGTCAAAGCTAAAAAAGGTGCAATGCCCAATAACGGTTATCCGTTCTGAAGCAGGTATGTTTTTTGACGAGTCGATGTGGGCGTACTGGAAAAAGTTGCGTCCACAAGATCATGTTGAATACATTCCAGGTTATGGGCATCTGTTACCCCTGCAAGCTCCGGAGTTATGCGCGGATATTATCAAATCAAGGGTCAGTGATAATTTATAGTTCGTAGATTATTAAAATGATTCATATCAGGTGCACATGAGAAGTGTTTGCATTTGTAAATAATTGTCGTTAAGGTGCTGGCCTTCAATACTTAGTATAGGGTTCAGCGAACAATGAAATCAGTATTTTTGCCCTCGTGTTTTTTACTCAGTCTACTCAGCCAGCAAGTAATTGCGGCGAATCAAGACGTCGATGCCGCAGCCAATGATATGGTTTTGGATAAACAAACTATCTCTACCAGCCGAGGTGAAAAAGACGCCTCGACTATTCCGCACATGATCACAGTGATTGAAGCCGATGAGTTACAGCTGGCTGTTGCCGCCAGTGGCGATATCATGAGTGCGCTGAGTAAATTACTGCCAAGCTTCACACCCACAAGACAAAAATTAACCGGCAGTGCCGAAACCTTCCGCGGCCGTACACCGTTATTTTTAGTTGATGGTATTCCTCAAAGTAACCCATTACGCGATGGTGCTCGTGATGGTTTCACTATCGATCCTTCTTTGATTGCGCGGGTTGAAGTGATTCACGGTGCGAACTCCAGTATGGGCTTAGGCGCATCGGGTGGCATCATCAATATTATTACTCGCAAGGGTGCAGGCATTGATGGTGTGCAACAGCATGTAAATACCTCAATCACCAGCGCCGATAATTTTGAAGGTGATAGCCTAGAGTACAAACTCGGTTATAGCATCGCGGCTAAGAAAGATGCCTTTGATGTCTTGGCTTCGATCCAGCTAAAAGAAAGCGGCATGTATTATGACGCTGATGGCGATAAAATCGGTGTCAGTGAAACTCACGGCGACTTGATGGATTCATCTCAGCAAGATTACTTTGTTAAGCTGGGTTATGACATCGATGAAGGTCAGCGTTTAGAATTATTGGCAAACTATTATCAAATTGAAAATAGTGGTGACTACATCAACATTCCCGGTGATCGTGAGGCGGGTAAGGGCGCAACCGCCGAAAAAGGTGATCCTTTAGGGGATGCCAATAAGAATGTGACGACTAACCTTGCTCTGACTTATAGTAATAAAGATTTGGCTGGTGGATCATTCGCTACTCAGTTGTATTATCAAGAGCGCGAAGCTCAATACGGTGCAACTAAGTACGACGACCGTTTTCAAGATACCAACTTTTCTCCATTGGGAACGTTATTCGATCAGTCCAGCATTAAATCCAATCGTATGGGGATTCGTTCAACTTTTGATAAAGCCAACCTAGCGGATAGTGGAGTTAATTTAGTCGCTGGCTTTGATGCTATGCAACTCACCAGTTACCAAGAAATGATTCATACCGGTCGTAACTGGGTGCCGGAAATTGATCTATTAACCTATGCGCCTTTTGTTCAGTTAGAGCGTCAGTTTTTTGAGAAGTTAATCCTATCTTCGGGTCTGCGTTACGAGACCTCAGAAGTTAAGGTCGATGATTATACTACCCTAGCGTATTACGGCGGCAATACCGGTGCGACTCCAGGTAATGAAGTCGGTGGTGGTACGGATAAATCCAGTGAAAGTTTATTGAATTTCGGTGCTGTGTTTGCAGTCACTGATGAACTGAGTTTATACGCCTCTTATGCCGAAGGTTTTGCATTACCGAGCATTGGTTCAATTTTACGCGGTATTGGAGAAACGGGTGTTGAGCTTGATAGCTTAGTGGATATTCAGCCGGTAATCAGTGATAACTATGAAGTCGGTTTCAATTATAATACGGCTGATTGGCATGCTCAGCTGAGTTATTTTCAGTCGGACTCGAAGTTAGGTACAAGCCTAGTTCAAGACGATGCTGGTTTGTATAAGGTGAAGCGTCAGAAAACTCAGGTGAAGGGTTACGAGCTACAGTTGGCGTATTGGGTAAGTCATGCGGTTGAAGTGGGCGGTTACTATTCTCAGTTAATCGGCCGTACAGACTCTACCGGCACGGGTAATTTAGACAGCGACTTGTTAAGTCGTGATATCAGCCCTGATAAGTTATCGACCTTTGTCAATGCTGACCTTAACGATACGCTGAAATTGAATGTGCAAGCGAATCATTATTTTGATCGCAGCTTCAATGGCCCAGCGGCAGATAATGCCGGAGCACTCGACTTTGAAGGTTATAGCCTAGTGGACTTGTCTCTAGCTTGGACTCTGCCAAAAGGTACCTTAACGACTAGTGTGGGTAACCTGTTAGGCGAACAGTATTTCGATTATTATGCGCAAACGAATAAATCCAGTGGTACGACTAACTATATGGCAGGTCGTGGCCGTACACTAACAGTAGGGTATGGCTTGGACTTTTAACTAATTAGCCATTGTTGTATGTAGCCCAAGAATGGATAATCTGTTCTTGGGCTTTTGTTGTACTATATTTTGAAAATACTCTATGAATTTCTATCTTTTTTTTCGCAAGCTTCATCTCTATTTTACCCTGATCGCTCTAGTGCCATTAGCCGTTATTGCGGTGACGGGATTATTGTTATTATTTGAGGTAGAGATTACCCGGTGGCAAGCGCCAGAGGATAAGAAGCATGATGCTACGTTTGTTGAAAGTGAACGGTCGATGGCGGTATTGCAAACTCATATTGGTCAGCTATTGAAAGAGAACCGCCCTTGTCGAGTCAGTTATATTCGCCATGATGTTCAGTTTTTATCCTTACCTTGGATTTATCTCACTTGCCCAGAAGGGCGCAAAAAGTTTGTGATTAATCTCAATACTGATCAGCACTATCCCTTAGTGAAAGAGGGCTTTCAGTTAATTATTGATTTACACCGAACCTTGTTATTAAAGAAAGTGGGTTTAGGAAGTGTGGGTAGCACGATTGTCGGCATCGCAACGCTCGTTATTATTTTTAATATTGTATTAGGCTTAGTGCTCTGGTTTATACGGGCTAAAAAAATACAGATAAATAAACAAAAATTTAAAATCACCACAACTTCAGGGATAAGCCTACGTCACCTGCATTCGGTGACTGCCTTGTATCTAACCCCCATATTATTAATCGTTGCGATAACAGGGGTCAGCTGGACTTGGCGTGATGATATTTATCAGGGCTTGGCGCAGCTGCAAAATAAAGAGCAAGCCAAGCCTGTTGAGTTAACTCAATTACGCAGCCAATATTATGATCCATTAATACGCACACGCCATCGCATGGCTAGTATAAAAGCTATTTATCAGAAAATAGAGCAGGATTACCCCAGCTATCAGATTCTAGGTTTTGGACCGGCATTGAGAAAAATGGATGTAATAACCGTGCGTCTGAAGGAAAAAACAAGTATGGGTTTTACCCCTCAGCTATATTTAACTCTGGATGCTTATTCACTAGAAGAAAAGTATAAAACGGATGCTTGGCAGGCCACTTCTACGGATAGTCTTTATGCCTATCGAATCACTCAGTATGGCCTACACACAGGTTATATCTTTGGCACACTTGGGAAGTGGTTATGGGCCGCTGCAATTTTGTTATTTATTGCTTCTACTTTGATTCTAGGGGTTTACCTTTGGTTAAATCGTCGGTCAAAAGAAGGTAGGTCAAAAGAAGGCGCATCAAAACCTAAGGGCGTACTATGATTCTTCTGCTGACCTTGCTGCAATTTCTCTGGTTTAGTCTTACAAGTGTATTTCTATTATTCTGGTTAATCTATTTGGGATATTTAAAACTCAGCCGTAAGGTAAAAAATCTCAATAAAAATCGTAGTAAGAAATTGCGTAATATCGCGAGGTTCTGGTTGCGAAAAGCAGTCTGGTTAATGTTGAGTAATGGTATTGTCGCTTTGATACTGTCTTTTGTTTAATACTCAACCATTAAGAATTAAACCAAAATGATAAGGCGCACTCTCGCCTAGATCGATAATTTTTGCCTGAGTAAAACCAGCAACTTCTCCAAACTCGATACATTGTTGAGGCGTCGGTCTGATATCCATAGAAGGGCCCCGAGGTGTTTCAATATCACTGCGCCAATGAATCACCGAGACAGTACCGCCAGGTTTTAAAATTCGGAGCGCTTCTTTTAATAACAATTCAGGCTGTTCGATATGCAACAGGTTATAAATCATCACATGACCTAGACTATTATCCGCGAGCCCAGTGCCCTCGGCTATAATATCGCGCAACGTTGGTTGTATATTTACGAATCCTAACTGCTGACTTTGTTGAGTCAGTGCCTCAACTAGTTCAGCTTCAATATCAAATGCGTGTACAAGACCGCTGGTTATTTTAGCCGCAGCAAAAGTAAAGGTGCCATAACCTGAACCAATTTCAGCGATGTCATCGGTCATCAACTCGACAGCGTTGTTATTATCAATGGGCAGCAACTTATTCAGCATGGGCTCGGCATCAAAAAAACTGTTCCAATACGTCTCGTCCGGCATGCCGCTTTCTCTGCCTTTCATTAAAATACAACTATTCAAGTGATTGTTTGAATACTATAATTAAAGCTAGGGATGTATTCAAGTAATCATTTGAATTAGGATAGTGCCATTCTTGCAGGTGGAAGCGATATGAGTGAATTTAAGAAGCCATTATTTAAACAGTTTGCCCAAGTTGCCAAGGCGATGAGTAATGGTAACCGCCTAGAAATTTTAGAGTTTCTGGCCCAAGGTGAGCACAGCGTAGAGCATCTAGCCCACTGTATGAAATTGACGGTAGCCAATACTTCTCATCATTTGCAGCAGCTACGCAGCTCAGGGCTAGTGGAAATCCGTAAAGAAGGTACCCATGTACATTACCGCCTGAAGGGGGAGAAAGTGATAATACTACTCGATACCCTAAAGCAGGTAGCAGAAGATAATCTCGCCGAGGTGGAAGTCTTGGTAAATACCTTCTTAACCTGCAAAGACGATAGTCAACCAGTGACTCGTGAAGAGTTGATGGCGAAAGTAGAGGCGGGCACCGTACAAATTTTGGATGTACGCCCAGAGCATGAGTTTGAAGCAGGGCATGTACCCGGTGCGATTAATCTTCCGTTAGCGCAATTAGAGCAGCAGCTTGAATCGTTAGATCCTAAGCAAGAAGTAGTGGCTTATTGTCGTGGACCATACTGCATACTGGCTTTTGAAGCGGTAGAGCTATTAAGAAATAAAGGCTTTTCGGTGAAGCGCTTGGAAGATGGTTACCCTGAGTGGAAAGTAGCGGGTTTGCCTTGTGAGTAAGAAAATTAGTGGCGAAATTATTTTGTCAACGAATCTAAAGAGTTTAGTACTCCCAGTATTTCAAAATTGAAACCGAGCATTAAGCTATCGGGGATCTCGAATATATCGGTGATACCATCATTATAACTAGCAGAAAACATGATTTTTAAGCCATGTTTTGGTGTTGTCTTATCAAAGAAATTTAAGCCTACTTTAATGGAACCACCAAGTTTTTCTTTTCTTAGCTCAGTCGTCTTTTCAAATGAATTAATGTTTATAATAAAATAAGGCCTATCCACAGCAATAGACCAGCCTTGAGATTGATCGTTATAAGTTAAGCGACGAGATATATTTATTTTACAGTAGCCGATCATGTCAAGTTCAGCATTATCTAAGCAGCGTATTTTATGTGAAAGCTGAAACGTGTATTCGTCTTTGTAAGTAATAGAGTCGCCTTTTTTATTACCGTGAATCTTACTTCGGTATAAATTTGCAGAATAATCGCTGTATTTATAGCCATAGGAGAGTGTTTCCACTACTAAGTTATCTTGCTTAACTTCTGCTAACATGAGATTTAAATCTAATACTGAGAAGCTTAGGAAGGGGTCAACTAAGGTATTGTTTTCATATTCTAAAAAGGTGTCATTATCAAATATTCTTGGAGACTCTGAAATAAGCAAGCCGCCTGAAATACCTGCATACTCATAATCATTGTAGCGTGCTCCTAAATATATTCGGCTGTATTTATTGCTGATAACATCCTCGTCATTCAGCTGGTAGCGTAAATCCATTACCCCTAAGTCGACAAAATAATGGTCAGAGTTAACCGCAAGATGAGCACTGCCAATTTTTCTTTCTGCATCATTGTCTTGGGCGAGAGTAAATGTCTTATTGGTTTCCAAATAACTAACTTTAATATCCCCAGAACTGTATTGGTCACTAGAAGGATTTAGTGATTCGGCTTGCAGGCGCATTAGGCGAAATTTGTTGCCAGAGTTCCATAGCTCTTCAAAAGAGTATGGCGAAATTGTCTCTGCCTGCAGTAGAGAAGTACTGAGGCATGACATAATAAATATGATTACAACTTTCTTCAGGGAAGCTAAATTTGAGTGCAATTCCAAAACTCCTAATTAGAGCAGCTAAGTTGATATATCAACTGTATCGAATAATAAACTCATAGTTATTTTACATGATATTTCCTTCTGTTTTGAGCGTCTTTTGCTATATAGCAAACGCTAAAACGAATATCAGAAACTCCAAACTACATCAAAAGACAGTGCATCAGTATCATATTTAAAGTGCGAGATAATCTCGTAAGAAAGCGACAAATCCACATTGTGCGCGGTAATCAATTCGATCCCGGCACCATACTTAATACCCGTAGAGGTTAAGGTTTCGGAAGACTCATCGGTTATCTCTTCGCTGACTGTTTGCTGGTAGTCATAAGATATTGCCGCAGCATTACCTCCTAATAATACGTAAGGGCGAAGTAGGGTATTTTTTAGTAAGCGGAATTTGGCGGTAATACTAAGGCTGTAGTCTAATTCAGCGGTATAAGTTTCGCTGATATCCGTGCCCTGTAATACGAAATCATAACCAGAGCTAGCATCAGAAAGCCCCTTGGCCGCTTCGAAATTGATACTTAAATACTCATTAAAATCATTGCTAACGATAAAGGCTAACGCTGGAAATTGATTGAAAGCTGCTTCGTCGTCGGAAGATACTTGGGAAGGTAGGGCTATTGAATAGGATTGGTATCCCATACCGAAATCAAGGTTGCTAGCATCCACTTTCTCAATGGAGTTTGCGAGTAATGGCTGACTTAGGAATAAGGTTGGGGCAATGATAACTGCGCTAGCGATTTTTCTAATGATCAGCATAATAACGTCCTTTGTAAATATCCGCTCGATTTTACAGATGACCAGTTAAAAGTAAATCCCCAGCATTTCACACCCGCTATTTAATCAAGCTAACATGAATGTGCTTATCACACGTCGCATGAATCACTCCCTGCTTATTCTTCAAACTTACCTGCAATTGCATTCGTGATTTATCGCTGTGGGTAAGTTGGTCTTTTAGAGTGCGCAATCCCCCTGCTGGAATATGAAAGTGAGCATATAGTGTTTCTTTACCTGGCTTCAGAAAACGTATCTCGGCCTGGCTGTCGATCACTCGATACTGCCTTCCTAATATCTTATAAAGCATTACGCCATAAATAGGATCAAGCGCGGCATATAGGCTTCCACCCCAGGTAATGCCCATATGATTTTTAGTTTTCCAATTGCAGGGTAGCTTGATGAAAACATCGTGAAAATCGGATGATATATAAGTGACTTTGCCACCACTGCCACGATAAGCAGGAAACCAGTTGCCGAGCCAACGCCATACTCTGGATTCAAAAGATTCTTTATTCATAGTATTGAACCTAAAATGATTCTTTATGAATGCTGTGTGCGAATAATGATTTTCCCTACCGCGCGCTTACTCTGGCTACGCAAATGAGCATCACCTGCGTCTTCTAAGCCATACACAGAATCAATCACTGGGACGATTGCTTCTTGTTCAATTAAACGGGTAATTTCGTTGAGTTGTTGCTGGTTGGGTTTCACCATCACAACGCGGTTATGAATGTGAGGAATAGAGAGCATAGACATCAATTTACTGGTCAGATGCTTGAGCATAAAACTCGGTGTAGGTACGGTGGTTACAAAGGTTGCCCCCTCAGATAACAAGTGGCGACACGTTGCAGGAGAATGCTGGCCGATAGTATCAAAAATAATATCGTACTGGCCTGTTAGGGTCTTTATATCCTGGCTTTTGTAATCGTATACTTGATCAGCACCGAGTGATTGAACAAACTCAGTATTAACCGTACTGCAAATACCCGCGACTTCAGTAGAGTGTGCTTTAGCTATTTGAACAGCAAAGCTGCCAACGCCACCACTAGCACCGATAATAAGTACTTTCTTGCCTCCTTTGAGCTGGCCATGATCAATCAGTGCTTGCCACGCAGTAAGGGCGCACAGTGGAATACCAGCGCCTTGTTCGCTAGATATGTTATCTGGTGCTCGTGCGAGGTTTACAGCAGGAATCGATACGCAATCAGCATACGTTCCTAAACCATGAGATGGATTCTTCAATCCGTAAACCAAATCACCTTCCTTAAAATCGCTGACCTCAGATCCTGTGGATAATACTCGGCCATAACAGTCACTTCCAAGCACCAAAGGAAATTTAGGCACAAGAAACTGTAGCTGATAGCGGCCCGCTCTTATCAGGCAATCTCGTGGGTTAACGCTAGTAGCAAGGTTATTTACCAATACGTCTTTGGGACCGAAGCTTGGGTTTGGTAAATCACCCAGTTGCAAAACGTCGGGCTTACCATTACGAGTTTGGAATACGGCTTTCATAGAATTGCTCTTAATAGAATGAGAGTTAAATGTTTATGGGACCATACTCGCTGATGGGGCATATCAGTTAAAGAAAGATCGTAAATCAATTTGGCGCTTTTGATTTAAGATTTTAATTGAGTTTTGACTTAGGTTTAACGGCATTCAGAATCATCTCGCCGGTAAAGGCGGCATAGTTTTGGCGAAACTCCTGATAGCCCTCATCACCATAACTGTGCTTCAGTGTATCTTGCATCATACCGGGCAATAGGGTGATTGACATAAAGGCCATGCGTACAACTTCGGCGTCGGTATCTCGGTCAATCTTTCCTTCTTTGATCACTTGCACAACCCAATCTTTAATTGTGCGGCGCTCGTATTCAAACATCTCATGTAGAAAGTGGCTGCCAGGCCCTTGTCTTAGTAAGTAGGTTTTGGCGATAAACTTAGGCATGTTGGGGTTAGCTTCATAGATCGACATAACCTGATTAATTATGTGAGTAAAATCCAGTAGTTCTTCTTGCATAATAACGCCATGTAAAATATCCAAGATACGGCTGTACTCACGCTTGATCATGGCTTCAAACAAACCTTGCTTGTTATTGAAGTAATACTTGATCATGCCGCTACTAGTACTTGCTTGCTCAGCAAGGTTGCGGATGCTCACGCTATGAAAGTCTTTCTCTAGAAACAACTCACAGGCACAATCTAATAAACGGTCGGGTATATCATCTGTCATAGTATTTGGCTAACAACTAAAATTTCTTAGGTTGACTAAAGTGTGGCAAAGAATACTGAGGAGATAAAGTATTAAGTGATAATTACTCGATTTATAGGATTCTATTAATTATTTTATATTAGTAAATAGTCTATAAAAATAGTGTGTTTTCGCAGTTTAAGTCTCTCAATAGACTAAAATTAATACAGTATATAAAACTGTAATTACCTTAGTTTATGGTGACTTTATGCATGCTTTAAAAATTGATGAATATTACACCAATAGCCCTCGTGAAATTAAGAGGCAAGGCATAAGTGAGAATAATGGTCATTATGATTCTCACGCAGATGACTTTCCCCTTGATAGTTTTGGTGAAACAAATGAGCAACTTGAAGATCAAATCACCACACTCGCGGGACAAATCAATGCCGCTAATTACCGCTTTTTAAAACTCATTGCAGAATTCGACCGCCGCCAAGCTTGGGAAGGTTATGGCATTCGTTCGTGCGCACACTGGTTAAATTGGAAATGTGGTATTGCCATGACGGCCGCACGAGAGAAAGTAAGGACGGCACGAGCTTTAGCAGGTTTACCACAAATCAATAAGGCATTTCAAAAAGGCGAATTAAGTTACTCCAAAGTTAGAGCAATGAGTCGAGTAGCGACCGAAGAAAACGAAGACTATTTATTAAATATTGCTGAATACGGTACAGCTCAACATATGGAAGTCTTGGTTAAGGCTTTTCGTACAGTGAGTCGTATAGAAAAATTTGATATAACTGCGGTAAATGACGCTAATTTGGGCACAAGTGAAGAAAAGAAAGAATTAAATTTGCAGCAGCGTCAACAAGAAGACCGCAGCGTCTCTTGTTATCAAGATGATGATGGCATGTGGATTATTAAAGCTAAGTTACCTGCCGAAGAAGGAGGCTTAATAGCCAAAGCGCTAAAAGAGCTGGGTGATCGATTAGCGGATTCAAAATCTGATAGAGGCAATATAACTAATGAAACGCCTCAAAATAGTGCAAAAGGCGTTTCCGCGGAAACTTTTTCACTGGATAAAAATGAAGAGCGAATCAGTTGTATTCAACGTCGCGCGGATGCGTTGGTCGCAATTGCTGAGCATTATCTCGCGAATCCTACAATAGAATCGTTGAAAGGCGCAGAGCGTTGCCAGCTTGTACTTCATGTAAGGGCTGGCTCGCTAAACCAAGGGTCAGATACTGATTTAGGAGCGAGTCTAGATGGGCGCTGGTTAATACCCAATGCGGCAAGGCGTATGGCGTGTGATGCGGGCTTACTGGTGGTTGAAGAAGATGAAGTCGGTAATGTATTGAACATTGGCCGCCGCTCACGAATTATTCCCCC
>Ga0209396_1005781_pt1 | contig 11582 bp, 8 predicted proteins | sample GOMGulsemesocosm_6_FD_184638 | JGI IMG/M metagenome (GOLD analysis project Ga0209396, IMG submission 184638) | Methane-oxidizing microbial communities from mesocosms in the Gulf of Mexico - GOM8C Gulf of Mexico (SPAdes) (version 2) | ecosystem: Environmental > Aquatic > Marine > Cold seeps... | reverse complement strand
CCCGTTTATGAAGCGCTATACGCAGTTACCACAAGTTTTCCTGGGTGCAGCCTTTAGTTGGGGCATGATAATGGCGTTCTCAGAAGCACAGGGTGAGATCCCTTTCGTTGCTTGGTTACTCTTTGCAGCAAACCTATGTTGGACCATTGCTTACGACACCATGTACGCTATGGTTGATAGAGATGATGATGTAAAAATAGGTGTTAAATCTACTGCGATTTTATTTGGCGATAATGACAAACGTATTATTGGCTTTTTACAGTTAATCACCTTGGCATTATTATGGACAGTTGGTGATATCTTAGCATTTGGTTGGCCGTATCAGCTCTGCCTTATCGTTGCCGCTGGTCTATTTAGCTACCAACAGTTGTTGATTATAAATCGAAAGCGAGACGAGTGCTTTCAGGCCTTTTTACATAACCACTGGGTAGGCTTAATTGTGTTTTTTGGTATTACCATTGAATATTTATAGCCCTTTGTAGTGAATAATGGCTCAGTTTAGTAGCTGTAGAAATTCATCAAAAGGAATAGGGTGGCTCAAAAAGAAACCTTGATAATGATAACAGCCAAGTTCTTTTAGGCAGTTAAGTTCATCCTGTGTTTCAACGCCTTCAGCCAGTACGCTCATATTTAGCGTTTTTCCTAAACTGATAATCATACTGGCAATAGCAGCACTATCATTGCTTTGCGCTATGTTAGCGACAAAAGAACGATCTATTTTCAATACGCTCGCAGGGATACGTTTTAAATAGGTAAGGGAAGAGTAACCGGTACCAAAATCATCTATAGCACAATCAATAGACTTTTCTTTTAAAGAGGCAATTAATTTTATTGAATCTTCAATGTTTTCTACTAAAAGGTTTTCGGTTAGCTCTAACCCTAATCGTTCAGCAGGAATGTCGTTTTGCTTGATAGCATTGAGTATCTTATCTTGAAAATCATGCTGCATTAATTGTTTCGCGCTGATGTTAATGGATATTTTACTAAAGCTCTCGGGCAAGGATAGTTGTTCTAATTGTTTAATATCACGGCATGCTTGCTCTAACACCCATTGACCAATGGCGAGAATAAGATCGCTTTCTTCCGCAATCGGAATATAAACCGCAGGAGATTCCATGCCATGTACAGGGTGCTGCCAACGCAATAAAGCTTCAGCACCGATAATGTCACCATAATGGTTGAATTGAGCTTGATAATATAATTTAAAATCGTCTTGTTCTAAGCCCTGTTTCATATCAGCGACATAGTCTAAGCGTCTCTTAATTTTATCTGACATTGCCGGTTGGTATTTTATACCAAGTTGGCTCTTCGCGCGCTTGGCTTCGTACATGGCAATATCGGCAAATTTAATCAGATTATTAACTGTGCTACTTTGCAAAGGAAAATAAACATAGCCAATACTACAAGTAAGCTTGTATGAATGCACATCGATGACAAAGGGAACAGCAAGTAAGAGATTAATTTTATCAATGAGTTGTGTAACCGTTTCTTGATAGTCTATCTCAAGGTTTTTTAACAAAAGAATAAACTCATCACCACCAAATCGTCCAATGTCTATATTTTCGCTGTTTAAAGAATGTAATCTATTGGATAAGGTCAGTAATATTTTATCTCCTACAGCATGCCCCATAGAGTCATTAATTGGTTTAAAGCGATTTAGGTCAATAAAAAGCACACAACCAATTTTTTTATTTAGATGAGCTTCCTCTATTCCATTACCTAGCAGGTAATTTATATGTTGGCGATTAAATAAGCCGGTTAAGCCATCATGCTGTGCTTGATAAGCTACTTTGTCTTCAATCATCTGCCTAGAGTGCATTTCTTTAATAAGGGAATCATGAACTATTGAGGTATAACAACTCGTTGCTAATTTTTTTAAGATAGGTTGCAGCGATTTTTGGACTTCAATCTCTATGGCGTAGTGAGTTTCAAAAATCAGTAATCCATGGTTAGGAATGATAAAGCCAAATAAATATTGACCATTATCGCATTGAAAAGACTTATTCTTTTTACTGTCATTAAGCTGTTGAGCAAAACGAGTAAGTATGGTGTTTTGTGGCCAAGGTTGACCTCGTTTGTTTTTAGGAATACTTAATAAGTGCTGGTGAGTCATATTTTCTAGAGGCAACAACTTACAAGGTAGCCCACTGTGGTTACAATGAACATAAATATGAGCACTGGTTAAATCTAGGCGATTAAAACAAACTTTTAAAAAGACTTTTAACATGGCTTTTAGATCAAGTTTATTACCAATAGCCATGGCAAGTTCGTGTTGAAGTGAAATAATAAACAGTGCTTTAGTCATCGTTTTCCTAGTTGCTACCAAGAGCTGATTACAGTTGATTTGTTCAGAAGGCGAATAGCACTACTCTCGCTATTTGCTATTTCCCCTATTGACAGTACCCCAAATAAAGAAGATGAAGGGCAGTACTCATTAATAATTTGTAGTTCCTTATCAAATTCATCTCCCATAAAGTCAACTCTGCTAATGCAATCAAACACCATCGAAATTTGTGTGGCGCTTTGGGTTGCAGATGAGAAGACATTGATAGCCGCTTTTTCTGAAGATGAAATAAGACTTTTAATATCACCTCCGAGTACATAAATCATTGAATTTGCAGGGATGTTTCCTATGAGTTGTAAGTGGTTGTTAGTGGTTGATATGGGATCACGCACAATCAGATTATTATTAATATCTTCAATACCTAACGGGAAGTTTTTGGCTATTTCTAAAAAAGTTCCGGCTTGGAATCTATGCTCACTGGTACTTTCTATAATTTGAGAGTACACCTCAAAGGCAGGTCGATAATTTAGACTCTGAAGGACTTGCCCTTGTGCTTCAGAAACAAGAAAGGGTCCTTTAATTTTGGTCCAGCCATGAGCTACGCTAGTGGTTAGCGTTCTGGGTAAGCTAACCAACAATACTGCATTTGCAAGTAAACCACTATTGGTAAACAAACAAGGACGTTGGATGAAGTCTAGGTTACCTGCACCACCACCAGCAATAGTAATGCCGTGGTCTAAACATTCAAAAAGACAATCAATAAAATCCTCAACGTTGTTAATTAAAGCATCATAAAACATTAAAAAATTGTCTTGACCAGAAAAGTATTGTTTTGCATCTAATGTAGTATTAATTAAAGACTCTAGCGTATCTTCATTTTTGACTCTCTGTAGATCAGGAAAAACAGTGACGTCATAGTCTTCTTTAAAACCAATAATTAAAGCGCCTTGTTTAATTAGGGTTTCTTGATGGGTGATCATTGGATAGATGCCACCAAAAATGGGTATTGAACAATTTTTTAAAATAAAATTAAATGGTTGTTCTGGGTAAAAGTTTTGGCTACACGTTAACACCAACAAGCTTTTTGCGCCGCTATTTTGAGCAATGTTCAAGCCGTGCTGTAAGTCACGTAATGAATTGCTATGTGTTTTCCAAGTGAATAGCTCAGTGTCCATCTTGTTGTATCTCTTGGTTTTTTTATTATGATAATATCGGCGTCTATAGCATAATGCCTAAATTAGTAATAGAAAACTAGTGTTAATTATTGTGTTTTTGTCTAAATGCTGCACTATTGGTTAATTATCATTAGACTAGTTGGTGACTAATACAGCTACTACTTATGTCTAGTTGCGCTGCTTAATAAAAGCACAGTACAACTAGTAAGCTTGAATGTTATATAAAAATAATTAATGACAATAAGTTAAAGGAAAGAACAGATGAAAAAATCAATTTTCGTAAAAGCAGCACTTGTGGTGTCGCTTGGTTTATCCTCGCTGGGCCTTTCTGCTTTAGCCCATGCAGATGACGATAAAAAATATCGTTGGCGCTTAGCAGAAACGTGGGGACCAAATTTTCCAATTTTTGGTGATACCACCAAAAATATGGCTAAAATGGTAAAGGAAATGTCAAATGGTCGTTTAACCATTCGCATAGATTCCTCTAATAAGCATAAATCGGCATTAGGTATTTTTGACTTTGTAAAAAGTGGCCAGTATCAAATGGGACATTCAGCGTCTTATTACTGGAAAGGCAAAAACTTCAATACCATGTTTTTTACTACCGTGCCTTTTGGCATGATCGCGCCTGAGCAACATGCTTGGTTCTATTATGGCGGCGGTATGGAGTTGATGAAAAAAGTTTATGACCAATATGGAATTTTGTCATTCCCTGGTGGTAATACCGGCAACCAAATGGGTGGCTGGTTTAAAAAAGAAATTAATAGCGTAGAAGACTTTAAAGGTTTGAAAATGCGCATTCCGGGTTTTGCTGGTGAAGTCTTAGCAAAACTAGGGGCAAAGCCTACTAATATTCCATCCGGCGAACTTTATACGGCATTAGAGCGTAATACAATTGATGCGCTTGAGTGGGTTGGCCCATCACTAGATTTACGTATGGGCTTTCATAAAATAGCGCCATACTATTACACAGGTTGGCATGAGCCAGGCACTGAATTGCAGTTTATGGTTAATGAAAAAGCTTATAATTCATTACCTAAAGATTTACAGAAAATACTGACCGTTGCCATGAAAGTATCTGCTTACGATATGTATTCTCAATCTATGCATGCCAGTGGCGTGAATTTAGCATCTCTTAAGAAAGATTACCCTAATGTGCAAATGCGCTCATTTCCTAAACCCGTAATGAATGCAATTATGGTGGCAAATGACGAGTTACTAAAAGAGTTTGCAGCTAAAGATCCGATGACGGCAGAAATTCTTAAGTCATTAAATGATTATAAACAACAGGTACGTGCTTGGACTAATTTATCGGATAGAGCTTATCTTGATAATTTTGACGCGAAAAAATAACCATTCATTAGGAATGACATTTTTTCTATAAAAAATAAACCAGTGGGGTAAGTCACCTCACTGGTTTTTGTGTGTTAATTGAATGGCTAACTTGCTTTACTAAAATGAGAACCCAATGGATTCAGTGTTAAAAATTACGGGAAAAATTATCGATGGTTTAGGTAATTTTTGTAGCTTGTTAATGATACTCATGATTATCAATGTCTTTTATGACGTTATCATGCGTTATTTTTTTAATGATGTAAGTATTGGTATGCAGGAGCTTGAGTGGCACTTATTTGCTGCCATGTTTATGTTTGGTATTGCGTACACGCTTAAAGAAGATGCACACGTACGAGTGGATATTTTTTATGATGTTATGTCAGTGAAAAAACAAGCACTCATTAATATTTTTGGCTCCCTGGTTTTTGCGTTACCTATCACATTAGTTATTTTGTATTACAGCTGGGACTATACTTTTGAAGCTTACCAAATGGGTGAGGGCAGTGGCGACCCTGGGGGCTTACCACACCGTTGGATCGTACGCAGCGTTATTCCAATTTCGTCTGCCTTTTTAATTTTAGCCATTTTTCATATGTTGATAAATAACATTCAAAAACTTCGCGGTCTTAATGCCGATAATAGCGGAAAAATTGATAACGAAGGGGCGAAATAATGACAGGTATCGTACTTTTTGCCATCGCGCTTGTTTGTTTATTTCTCGGTTATTCAGTCGCCTTTACCTTTGCTGGCGTTTCATTAATTGTTGGCACCATTGTTTTAGGGGCTGATTTATTTGCCTTTATGCCTTATCGCATCATGGCAATAATGGAAAATACCATTTTAATGGCTGTTCCCATGTTTATTTTTATGGGCGTGGTCTTACAAAAAACAGGCTTGGCAGAGAGGCTGCTTGAGTCTTCCGCTAAACTCTTTGGCGGTATTGCTGGTGGTGTTGCCGTTTCCACCATAATTGTAGGGGCTTTATTAGCGGCATCAACGGGTGTAGTGGGTGCAAGCGTAGTCGCTATGGGGGTTATCTCCCTGCCAGTTATGCTTAAGAATAAATACCATGAGCCAACGGCTACCGGTGTTATTTGTGCATCGGGTACATTGGGTCAAATCATTCCTCCATCAATAATATTAATTATTTTAGGTGATGTTATGGGGGTGCCAGTAGGCGACTTATTTCGAGCCGCTGTAGTACCAGGTATGTTGCTGGTAGTCTTTTATACCGTATATATTTTGATCTTAGGCAAAATAAAACCTGAATTTATGCCTCCGTTGATTGTTACTGAAAGCAAGCGTGAATTACTCGTTCAAGCATTAAAAGACATAGTGCCACCGTTAGTATTGATTTTTGCAGTTTTAGGCTCAATCTTTGCTGGTATAGCAACACCGACTGAATCTGCCGCTATTGGCGCAGTAGGGGCCATCATTTTATCAATATTTTATGGTACTTTTTCGTTTGGTAAAATACATGAAGTATCAAAAGAAACGGTAAAAGTTACCTCAATGGTTTTTGCGGTATTAATTGGTGCTACGGCATTTGCTATGGTGTTTAGTTATTCAGGCAGCGAATATTTAATTGAAGAATTCTTTTTGGAGTTGCCTGGCGGAAAATGGACTTTCATCATTTTAGCCATGTTAGCAATCCTCGTTTTAGGCTTCTTTATCGATTTCATTGAGATTGCATTTTTGGTGGTGCCAATTTTACTGCCCGTCGCGATTGCACTCGATATTAACTTAGTGTGGTTTGCCATTCTAATTTCAATGAATTTACAAACCTCGTTTTTAACGCCGCCCTTTGGCTTTAGTTTATTTTACCTCAAAGGTGTTGCCCCAAAATGGATGAAAACTACCACGATTTATAAAGGTGTTATTCCCTTTATTTTGATGCAAATATTTGTCTTGTTACTGGTGATTTTGTTTCCAGAGCATTTAATAATCTAAACCTAAAACTATCAAACGTTAATTTTATTGAGCTGGGTATATATTGATTGAAGAGAATGGTTATTCAGGAGCATGTGCTCCTGAATTCCATAAAAATCCAGCTCCTTGTAGCGTCCTTGTCAAATCAATAACGTTGTTATAAGCCCTTAAAAATCGCCCTGAAAGAGAATTTGTGAAGCATTAGGAGCATATAATCCTAATGCTTGCGGACGTTTAACTTAGTTTGCACCTTCTGCATATGTTCTCGAAAGCTCTTATCAAATTTACTTTCACCACAAGCAAAAGAGGCAGTGGTGGCTTCCACTGGACTACCTAATATTTGTGCTCGATGAATAGTACAAGTACCATTATCATTTTTAGTGATAGAGCCGACATGTGAATTACTGGTATTTTTTTTATATTTTTGCTCAATGGTAAGTGGAATTATGGCCTTTGGTACAGGTAAGGGGTCGCCGTCCATTATTGAAACCGATCGTTGTTGTGTTAGCTCTTCAAAAGCTTGATCGCGTTGCTGGTTATTGAGCTTATTTCTAAGGCGTGATAAGCGATCATGGCTGGAAAATCCACCTCTGCTTTCTCCTGATACTTTATTTTTAGTTGTCACAGTTTCACTTTTTACAGCGTTAGTAACCTGACTAGATTTTGCTTTAGTTGCAGCTTTTACTGTAGGTGTGGGTTTAGCGACTGGCTTAACCGGTATTGTTTTGGCGATACTCTGAGATTGAGGACTCTTGACGATTTTTTTTTCTATTATTTTTTGGGGTGGCGTTTTTGTTAGCTCGACTTTTTTCGCTGCTATCTTTTTGGGGGCAGTGTACAAGAAACTCTTGATTGAGGTACTTTTGACCTTTTCTTTTTTGATCACCGTAGGCGGATTTTTTGAGCTGTAGACCAGTGCAATTAAGAGTAATAAATGCACTAGTACAGATACAATAATAGCTGTGTAAGGTCCCTTTAACACGATATTTTTAGTTCTTTAACTTTAATAAGTAAAGCTATAGACCAAAAAAAACATCATGGGTTCAATACATTAGTGGTTAAAGTTGTAAGGCTCTTAACGAGCGATACTTTGCAGTACTTCAATATCAACTAAATTGATAACGGTAGCTTTTATGTCAGCCATGGTATCACTGGTGACAAGTAAACCTTCATCATTAATCTCAATATAACCTTGTTCACGAATAGTCGCTATTAACGTTGATTGAGCACGTTTGTCGATAAATTCAGGGGCATTAATATTGTTTAAAACGGATAAGCGTTTAGCAATAGCCACTACTTTGGTTTCTAAGTCACGTTTACTTAAAGGCTCTAAACGGCTTGTTAACGAAGTAATGATGGCAAGTCGTTGCAAACTCTCATCAATACACTCTGCCATCGCGTGAACTTGGCTAAGTAGCTCGCCATCATCGGTGAGTGACCAAAAACCGGCTTTACTTTGTTTAGCAATTTCCATGTTCTGCAATACGCTAAGGATTTGTATGGTTTGTTGTTGAACTTGTTGGCTATCTTGATATAGATATAAGTCCTCTTTTAGCAATGCCGTTAACTGAGAAACTTTTGTTACTAGCTCGTCTTGATTTATCTTGCTGTGCTTATCAAGTATTCGACAAACTAAAGCGGGCACAACATAGGTGTGTAAAATATTATTGCGGTAATAGCGCATTTCCAAATTAGCTGTCTCAGACAGTGATACTAGGCTGCCAAAGCTATCTTCAGTGATAGTTACTTTATTGAGCGAAATGACATGAGTTAGTAACTCTGCACCTGTCTCTTCTGGAATAGTCAGCTGTTCACTAAACGGTGCTTGGCGTTGTAGATTTAAGAAGAAATCAAGCTGTGCTTCAAGCTCACGTTTTGATAAGGCTTTATTTTTACTTGCTTGTAAAATCAAGGCAGTTAAAGCAACACCGTTTAATGCTGCGCTCTTGTTAATATTCTCCATTACTTGTCCAGCAAGTACATTAACTGTAGGGGTTAACCAAGAGGGTTTTTGTGGATCAATAGGATCAATTGAATCTTTCCAATCAGGTACTTTTTTATTTAAAAACTCATTAATGTTCATTGGCTCACCAAAATTTACATAACCATTACCATAGTTGCGTAAACTCTTAATGGCTTTTAATACGCCAAACATTGACTCACTTTTTTTCTCGCTACCACTTAATTCTTTATGGTAAGTACCAACTTCCATAACGTGTTCATAACCTAGGTACACAGGTACTAAGGTGAGCGGTCTATCAATGCCACGAAGTAAGCTTTGAATGGTCATTGCTAGCATGCCTGTTTTAGGCGATAGCACTCTGCCGGTACGACTACGGCCACCTTCTGTATAGTATTTAACGCCATAACCACGTTCAAATAATAGCCCCAAATATTCACGGAAAATAGTGGAATACAAGCGATTACCACCAAAACTACGACGAATGAAGAATGCCCCACCTTTTCTGAAAACAGTACCTGCAGGCCAAAAATTTAAATTAATGCCCGCTGCAATGCGTGGCATTACTAAACCTTCTTGTAAAATTACATAAGAAAGTAGCAAGTAATCCATATGGCTACGGTGGCAAGGGACATAAATGATTTCATGACCATCTTGTGCTAATTTTCGCAAAACTTTGGCGTTACTGACATTGATAGCGCTGTATAACCGCTTCCATAACCAGTGCAAAATAATTTCACCAAAACGAAGCCAAGAAACGCTGTAGTCACCAGCAACTTCATTCATGATGGCGAGAGCTTGTTTTTTTATTTCAGCTTCGGAAACCTTTTTACTTTTTGCCTCGTCGCTAATCATGCGCTTGATTGAAGGGTTAGCAAATAAAGCGGTAAACATTTGCTTGCGATGCATTAATCTAGGACCTTTAGCGGCAATGGTTTGACGATGGAAATGAAAACGAGCAACGCGTAAAAATTTATGGGCTGCGATTTCATCGTTACCATGATTGTCAGATATATCACGAAAAGAAAAAGCTTCGCTAAAGCGTACTAAAGTATCGCGGCCTAAAAATAAGACAATGAAGAATTTACGTAACCAATTGGGTGATTCTTGATCTGCTAACAAGGTACCTATGTTGAGGTTTTTACGCTCTTTCGTTGGCGTTCTACCCCAAATGAAATTAGCTGGAATTAATTTAGCATCTAGATTTTCATCAAGGGCATGTTGCTTTAATAATTCAACACCTTGGGTTGTGGCTGTGGTATTACTGGCTTTTCGCCATGAAAAAAGTGGTGTTGGTTTTGTTAAGCATAAGGTGCGATTAAAGCTTTCACCGTTAATGCTTACTTGACCAAGAGGATCTGGCAGCTTTTGTTTTATACAAGCATTTTGCAAAGCTAAAAGATCAGATGCTGATTGGTGACGAACAATGTAAAAAATTGGCTGATTTGGCTGTTCAGTAATGCTCTGGCTGTCTGTGATGATTTTACAACGGACCAGTAACTTAAGGGGAAATTTTAATAATAAATAGAAAAAAGAACGTAAAGCCAACATGTTGTATCGCTCGGATTAGTCATAAACAGCTATAAAAAATGGATTTTAGCATCATTAGTTAAAATTGTCTTGGTTTGTAAGTAATACCAGCCCATCTAAAGAAGTGACCACTTAGAACGGCACTGGCGATATGAGAACAAGAAAAATATGTGTTGATATAGTTTATGCTACATCAAACAATTTTTGGGCATTTATCATGATGCCATGCGTTCCCTGAGGGCTAATAACTAATAAAAAGTAAAGACTTATATGCTGCGTTATTGATTTAAAAAATAGAATAACTAATATTGGCAATAAACGCCTTACCTCAAAACCTTTAAATTTTCGCTAAGCGATCTCTTTCTTAGGCGGATTGGTATAAAGTAGAATCACACTAATATTAGTTCGTTTAATAATTGGAAAGCACCATAAATTTCAGGAGTTCATATTGAAAAAAATAGCTGTATTTGTTGATGTACAAAATATTTATTACACCACAAGGGATACTTTTTCTAAGCAATTTAACTATCGCTTGTTATGGCAAGAGCTGATGGCACAAGGTGATATCACTATTGCTAATGCGTACGCTATACAGCGTAGCGATGATCAACAACATAAGTTTCAAAAAGCACTGAAACATATCGGCTTTGACGTTAAGTTAAAGCCTTATATTCAACGACGAGATGGTTCGGCTAAAGGCGATTGGGATGTTGGTATCACTATCGACATCATGGAAGCGGCTGCCGAGGTTGATACGGTGATATTACTTTCCGGCGATGGTGATTTTGATTTGTTGTTGCGAAAAGTTCGCGAAAAATATGGTGTGACTACTGAAGTATATAGTGTTGAAAACTTAACGGCTAAGTCTCTAGTGGAAGCTGCGGATGTTTACCATAAAATTGAGCAAAGTTTACTTTTGTAATACTCAAAAGTCGTTAGGTAAATTTTACTCCTATTTCGCTGCTGATCTGTGCTTTTTTATCAAGTAAGTCGTTAATAAAATAGCAATAATAAATAAAATCGCGCTAGCCATTAACTCATTTTGTGCGCCTAAACGTATACCACTGCCAGCAAGTGAAAAAATGATCATTTGTGGGATGAAACCGACAAAAGATCCGCCAACATAAGCAGGCATTGATACCTTGCTAACACCAGCAATAATATTGGTTATAAAATTACTGCCCAGCGGTAATATCCGGATAACGATGGCTTTTAAGAATGTTCGCTCGCCAATAAATTCGGATAGTTTTGCTAGCTGATTTGGGTATTTTAGGGTGACTTTAGCGCTTAAAAGGTAACGTGAAACACTAAAGGTAATTAAACAGCCAAGAGTTGTTGCTAATGTGGCCAACATCATACCGATAAAGGC
>Ga0209396_1005776_pt1 | contig 11585 bp, 10 predicted proteins | sample GOMGulsemesocosm_6_FD_184638 | JGI IMG/M metagenome (GOLD analysis project Ga0209396, IMG submission 184638) | Methane-oxidizing microbial communities from mesocosms in the Gulf of Mexico - GOM8C Gulf of Mexico (SPAdes) (version 2) | ecosystem: Environmental > Aquatic > Marine > Cold seeps... | reverse complement strand
TGGAGTTTTAGGGACATCACCGAGCGAAAACTTGCCGAAGAACACATCTGGCTCAAAGCTAACTTTGATAGCCTGACTGAGTTACCTAACCGCTTCATGTTTAAAGAGCGTTTAGGGTATGAAATAAAGAAAGTTAATCGAAACAATAGATTACTCGCGTTACTCTTTTTAGACATCGACCGGTTTAAAGAAATTAACGATTCAATGGGACATGATGCCGGCGACCAATTGCTGATTCAAGTGGCGCAGCGATTGAAACAATGTGTCCGCGATATCGATATGGTCTCACGCCTCGGTGGCGATGAATTCACGGTGATAGTCAACGATTTAAGCAATTACCATGATGTAGAACGCGTCGCCGACAGTATCCTTAAAGCAATAGCTCGCCCTTTTACCATTGAACATCAAACCATTTATATCAGTACCAGTATCGGCATCACCTTTTGCCCAAACGACGGTGAAGACGATATTGAACTATTAAAGAATGCCGACTTGGCGATGTATCACGCAAAAATGTTGGGTCGTAACAATTTTCAATATTTCACCCCCTCACTACAAGTCGACTCGTTAGAGAAAATAGCGTTGAGTAATGACTTGAGACATGCATTAAAAAACAATGAGTTGCACTTACTTTACCAACCAATTGTTTGCATAAAAACTAAAAAAGTGATCAAAGCAGAAGCGCTAATACGATGGCAGCATCCGACACGTGGCATGATCAGTCCGACTGAATTTATTCCTGTTGCAGAAGAAACAGGGCTAATCAATGACATTGGTGATTGGGTATTTAAGCAAGCGGTCGAACAAGTAAAACAGTGCCGAAAATTGCTGCCAAAGTTTCAAATTTCAATCAACACATCGCCAGTTCAATATCATAGCGGCGCCATTGAGCCCGATGTTTGGCAAGCCTACCTTGTAGAGCAGCAAGTTGGTGACAAGGCGATTATCGTCGAACTGACAGAAACATTGTTATTGGAATCAAACTCGGTGCTATTAGCAACACTTGCCGCATTTAAACGTCATGGCATTGAAGTATCTCTGGATGATTTTGGTACTGGATACTCGTCATTATCTTACCTCAAAAAGTTTGATATCGACTTTCTTAAAATCGATCAAAGTTTTGTCAATGAACTATCTCAAGGCTCCAAAGATGCCGCCCTGTGCCAGGCGATAATTACCATGGCTAACGCGCTAGGCATGAAAGTAGTTGCTGAAGGGATAGAACACGATGAGCATCATAGGCTACTTGCTCAATTAGGTTGTGATTTTGGCCAAGGCTTTTTGTTTTCCAAACCGATAACAGCCGATGCATTAACACAGCTGTTGACTGATCATGACATTACGCAGTTGCTCTAAGCCTAAGATGCTAATCACTCGCTCAACATAACGCTTGGAGTCTGTACTTGAAGGTAGCGCTAGAAGATAGTCTCTTGCGAAGCGCCTTAGAGATAGCCCTTGGAAAAAGGACTTGGATGCTAGCGGCGAAACCAGCAGTTATAGCCATATAGTCAATAACCCTCTGCGTATATATCACCAAATTGGTAGTTCACCGACATCACAATGAGCCGCACTGTTGCGGCTCATTGTAATGGGTCATCAGGTATTAGTGACCAGGTGTTATTCCTCTGTTAAACCAATCTTCTTAGACTCTTTGGCTTTACCCTGCATTATCGCGATTTCAACTCGACGATTACGACGGCGAGACTGAACATCAGTTCCTTCCACCAATGGTTTCATATTCGCAAGCCCGACGACTTGTAATCGAGTAGGGTCGAAATTACGCACCTTAACTAACTCATGGGCAACAGCAACTGCGCGCTGTGATGATAAATCCCAATTAGACTTATAGAGCTCAGAATGAATTTGCTCACCATCAGTATGGCCAGAGACAGTGATTTCACCAGGGATATCCGCCAGTAATTGTCCAACTTCGGTGATCACAGGTACAAAGCGTGGCTGTAAATTTGACGAACCAGATGGAAATGACCCTTTTTCACGGATCCGAATGATAATTTGCTGACCGAGAGATTCAACTTCAATCGCACCGTCTTGAATTTGTTTTTCCATTTGCAATGCAATTTTCTTTAGCTGCTCATTCGTTTCTTCTTGAGCCGCTGTTTTTTGCGCCTCAGATTCACTTTCAGAAGCGGCTGCCGCACCACGTTGGTCACCACGTTGTAATTCCTTACCGCCTGAATTAGTGTCTTCACCTTCTTGGAAGTTTAATTCCCGTTGGGTCACTTCAACCGTTTGCTGATTAATAATTTCAATCGGCGTTGGATCGGGACGACCCGGTCTAAATTCTTGGGCGATAACACTAGTCCCTTTAGGGATATCTTTAACTTCGATTTTGTTTTGGACACCAAACGCATATTTCATTGAGCCAGCAATCTGCTTAAATTTAAGCACATCCATTTCTGACATCGCTAACAAAAGTACAAAGAAGCACATCAATAGTGACATCAAATCGGCAAATGTCCCCATCCAGGCAGGCAAGCCTTCAGGAGGACAATCAGGACATTTAGGGCAGTCATCACTCATGCTATTTAACTCCCATTATTAGGACACTGAGCCTCACACTATTCTTCATGCTATTACTCCTCTGGCGCCGGGCGTTTACCCTCAGCTAGGTAATTTTGTAGCATGCCTTCGATAACTCGAGGATTTTGTCCATCTTGGATCGCGAGAATCGAATCGAGGATCAATGTTTGGTTAAGTGCTTCTTCCGCACCGCGTAATTCAAGTTTCGCGCTGATTGGTAAAGCGATAAGGTTAGCAAGCATCGCTCCGTACATCGTTGTTAATAACGCTACCGCCATTGCTGGTCCAATCGATTTAGGATCGTCCATGTTTTGTAACATTGCTACCAAACCGATTAGCGTACCGATCATGCCCATTGCGGGACCGACATCACCAAGATTTTTAAAGAAGCCAGAACCGATCTTATGGCGGTCGAGCGTCAAGTCAATATCCTTACCTAACGTTGCTTTAACCACGTCAGCCTCATGACCGTCGACCAGCATATCAATGCCCTTTTGCATAAACGGACTTGGGATCTCAGCTTCTTCTAATGCTAGAAAACCACCTTTACGCGCCGCATCAGCTAACTCTACAGCTTTTGCAATAAGCTCTTGAGGATCGTCGAGTTTGAGCATAAAAGCCTTACCGAAGACTTTACCAGCACCAACGAATTGGCCCATACCGTACATCATCATAACCGCAAATGGAGAACCACAAAAAACGATAAGTACCGATGGCACATCGATAAACATCCCAAGATCACCACCTTGGGTCATCGCCATGATAATCATGCCCCAAGCACCCAATAGACCAATCAGCGTTGCTAAATCCACTATGAATCTCCTCTACGTTAGCCTTCGTGTTACCACAGTAAACGCCAACCATCTTTCTACAAATTAATTATTATTCTAATCTTATCGGAATAAGCCGACAATTGTTTAGTCTTTTTAACGTTTTTTTTTAATATTAAATCAGCAGGCTAGCTATTATCTTAGAACTGGGCTAAGGTTGCGCGAAACCCTGCAAGCGAGAAAATCATGGCGACTAAAAAAATTGAGAACTTAAGTTTCGAGGCAACCCTTGATGAACTGGAAACCATTGTCAATCAATTGGAACAAGGGGATTTAGAACTTGATAAAGCGCTAAGCCAATTTGAACGTGGTATCGGCCTCGCCCGAAGCGGTCAGCAAAAACTTAATGGCGCACAGCAAAAAGTTGACATATTAATGAACAACACCGCAGATTCAAAGACTCAACCCTTTGGAGAGGCTAAAGATTAATCGTGGATACCACTTATTTACAAGCGATGGCACTACGGGTTAATTCCTTTTTAGCGCACTACCTTCAGCAAATAGAAGTAAACGAGCCTACCCTTCATCAAGCCATGAATTATGGTTTATTGCTCGGCGGTAAACGCGTTAGGCCTTACTTGGTTTACGCTGTTGGAGAAATGCTTGGCGCCAACAAGCGTGATTTAGACCATGTTGCTGGTAGCGTAGAGGCGATTCATGCTTACTCATTGATCCATGATGATTTACCCGCGATGGATAATGATGAATTGCGCCGCGGTCAGCCAACATGTCACATAAAATTTGACCATGCGACCGCCATACTCGCCGGTGATGCATTACAAACATTAGCGTTTGAATTACTCACCGATTCTCCGCTGCCTGCTTCAGCACAGGTAGCGATGGTTAAAGCCTTAGCAAAGGCAAGTGGCTATCAAGGAATGTGCGGTGGTCAGGCACTCGATATTGCCGCCACGAATCGCGATATTACGCTGTCTCAATTAGAGACAATTCATCGACATAAGACCGGAGCATTAATTCAGGCGGCGGTTGAGTTAGGTGCTATCGCCGGTAACGCTAATGCCCAACAGCTAAAAGCGTTACGTAGTTTTGCGCAAAATATCGGTCTGGCATTCCAAGTTCATGATGACATTTTAGATATAATTAGCGATACTGAAACCCTAGGCAAGCCACAAGGCTCTGACCAAGCGGCCAACAAAAGTACCTATCCGGCATTGTTAGGGCTTGAACAGGCTTCACTAAAAGCTTCTGCATTGATTGATCAAGCCATTACCGCGTTAGATACCTTGGCATTAGATAGCCAACAATTAAAAGATTTCGCGCAATATATTATTTCGCGTAAACAATAAGAATAAGAGTAACATGAGCGTAGATATTTCACATTTTCCTTTACTTGCCCTCGCCAATGATCCGCAAGAATTACGGCTGCTTCCTCAGGCAAATTTACCACAATTAAGTGACCAATTACGTAGCTACCTTTTAAGTTCTGTTAGTCAATCGAGTGGTCACTTAGCCTCTGGCCTTGGCACAGTTGAATTGACGGTAGCATTGCACTATGTGTTTAATACCCCTGTTGACCGTATTGTATGGGATGTAGGTCATCAAGCCTACCCGCATAAAATTTTAACTGGTCGTCGTGATCAAATGCATACCATCCGCCAAAAAGATGGTCTTCATCCTTTCCCCAACCGTAACGAGAGTGAATATGATACTTTCACTGTCGGTCACTCTGGCACCTCAATTAGTGCGGCGTTAGGTATGGCTATTGCCGCGGAAAAAGAAGGTAAAGAACGTAAGACTGTGGCTGTTATCGGTGATGGCGCCATTACCGGCGGCATGGCATTTGAGGCGATGAATCATGCTGGCTCGTTAGATAAAGATATGCTGATCGTACTCAACGATAATGAGATGTCTATCTCTGAGAACGTTGGTGCTCTTAACAATCATCTTGCGAAATTATTAACAGGTACGCTCTATACCTCGATTCGTGAGGGTAGTAAAAAGCTACTATCTGGCGTTCCAAGTATCAAAGAATTAGCGCGCCGTTCAGAAGAGCATCTCAAAGGCATGGTAGTCCCTGGGACATTATTTGAAGAGTTTGGCTTTAATTACATTGGCCCGGTCGATGGTCATGATGTTAACGGGCTAGTCGAAACTTTACGTAATATGCGGAATCTGAAGGGCCCACAGATATTGCATGTGATGACCAAGAAAGGCAAAGGCTATAAGCCGGCAGAGCAAGATCCTATTGGTTATCATGGCGTGCCGAAATTCAACCCTGAAGAGAGCTCATTGCCAAGTGGCTCAAGTGCGATGACCTTTTCAAAAGTGTTTGGCCAATGGCTAACCCAAATGGCCAGCGAAGATGATCGTTTGATGGGCATTACACCCGCCATGCGTGAAGGCTCGGGCATGGTTGAATTTTCGCAGAAATTCCCACAACAATACTTTGATGCCGCAATTGCCGAGCAACATGCGATCACGCTAGGTGCTGGCATGGCCTGTGAAAACCTCAAACCTGTTGTCGCGATCTATTCTACCTTCTTACAACGTGGCTATGACCAACTTATCCACGATGTTGCGATTCCAAATCTAGACGTCTTGTTTGCGATTGACCGCGGCGGTCTAGTTGGCGCCGATGGTGAAACACATCAAGGGGCATTTGATTTAAGTTACCTAAATTGTATTCCAAATATGTTGGTCATGGCGCCAAGTGACGAAAACGAATGTTATCAAATGCTTTACACTGGCTACCAATACCAGGGGCCAGCGGCTGTACGCTACCCTCGTGGCGGAGCAACAGGCGCATGCATCGATACCAAGATGCATGAAATTGTCATTGGTAAAGGTGTCACAATACGCCAATCAAATACTAAAAAAATAGCCATACTGAACTTCGGTACTTTGTTACCCAATGCACTTGAAGCGGCTAGTGTTCTGGATGCAACCGTCGTAGATATGCGTTTCATTAAACCTTTCGATCAAGATTTGGTTAGTGAGTTAGCCCACTCACACGAGGTATTAATCACCCTAGAAGAAAATGCCATTATCGGCGGTGCTGGCAGTGTTGTTTCTCAGCACGTAATGGCTAATCGCTTACGATGTGATGTGCTAAATATTGGCTTACCGGATAAATTCATTTGCCAAGGTACCCAGCAAGAGCAACAACAAATGCTGCAACTCGATAGCGACGGTATCATCGCACAGATCAATGCCTACTTGGCATTGTAAGTTACGCTTAAGATTCAAGCGCCGATGCTATTGCACAGCGCTTGAATCCGTCAGATATTCTTAACTTAGCTTATCAACAGCGACTAAGGCCTTGGATGATGGCGTTGATGTAATTGTTGTAATCGCGCTTTGGCAACATGAGTGTATATTTGCGTCGTCGATAAATCACTGTGCCCCAACAGTAATTGAACCACTCTCAAATCAGCCCCAAAATTGACCAAATGAGTCGCAAATGCATGGCGTAATGTATGTGGTGATATCTCACCTTTAATACCCGCGACTTGTGCATAATACTTTATCCGATGCCAAAATGTTTGGCGGGTCATTTGGACACCTCGTTTACTGGGAAACACCACATCACTATTGGCTTTTAACAAGGCACCACGACTGTTCTTTATATATTGATAAAGGCTATCAACCGCTTGCTCCCCCATGGGAACCAGTCGCTCTTTATTTCCTTTGCCCACGACACGAACAACGCCTTGCTCAAGGCTTAGCTGATCAATGGTTAAGCTGACTAACTCTGTAACCCGTAATCCAGTAGCATATAGCAACTCTAACATTGCTTTATCTCGTGCTTCGATGGTGTCTTGATCATTTGGCGCAGCCAATAATGCTTCAACTTGTTCTAGCGATAATGAATTTGGAATTTTCTTATCCAACTTTGGATTAGCGATTTTGGCCATTGGATTGTGATCAACAAGCTTTGCCTGCTGCAAAAAATCATAGAAGCGTCTAAGGGATGATATTATTCGCGATGTAGTTGTTTTAGCGCGTTTTAATTCGCTTAAAAGCGCCTGATAAGACACGACATCTATCGAACTTGCGGTGGCTAATACCTTATCTTGAGCCAGTAGAAAATCACTAAACTTAGCAAGATCGCTGCGATATGCCGCTAGCGTGTTATCACTTAACCCCTGCTCTAGCCATAACATATCAATAAATTGCTCAACCAAAGGATCTGTCAATTGTGCTTTACTGCTCATCAATCACAATTTCCTTAGGGTCAACGCCAAGTTCCAGTGCCAGCATGCCTAGTTTTCGTTGCATCATCACCCCTTGAGTTTGTCCAGCATAGCCACCATTACCACTAGCGCTTAACACGCGATGGCACGGTATCATCACCACAATAGGATTGCAGCGACAGGCATTACCGACCGCCTGTGCGCTAGATTTTAGTAATTTGGCAATATCGCCATAAGTAAGTGTTTGCCCAACGGCAATCTGTGACATCACATGCCAGACCCGCTGTTGGAATAACGTGCCTTGCGGCTTTAAGGTGAATGAAAACTCCGTCCCACACTGACCGCTAAAATAGCCATCGAGCCACTGTTTAACATCACCGTGCTCAATTAATTGCAATTGATGCGGCGTATCTATCCAACGCATTTCTTGAACGACACCGTTGGATTGCGTGATAATTAATTGCCCGATCGGTGAACGATAGATACTTTGTTGAAAATCGTCTAAATTGCCTTTCACAAATTGGCTCCAACTTTGATAGACTAGCGCATTGATTTTTGATGAGACAATACGCAATGAAGATTGGTTTATTTTACGGTTCAACGACCTGTTACAGCGAAATGACAGCAGAAAAAATGCAGCAATTTCTTGGTGAAGAACTGGTCGACATCCATAATATAAAAGAATCCGGCTTAGCACCGATTAATGAGTATGACATTCTAATTCTCGGTATTTCTACTTGGGATTATGGCGAATTACAAGAAGATTGGGAAGCCCTATGGGATGAGTTAGACCAATTTGATTTATCGAGTAAAGTCATTGCCTTCTACGGGCAAGGGGATCAAGAAGGTTATACTGACTGGTTCGTTGACGCGATGGGATTATTACACGATAAACTGGTGCCACTCAATCCACAAATTGTTGGTTACTGGCCGGTAGCAGGTTATGAATTTACGGCATCTAAAGCACTAACTGCTGATAATAGCCATTTTGTCGGTTTACCGTTAGACGATGAATGTCAGTTCGACTTAAGTGAAACGCGTATCAGCGAATGGTTAAGCCAGATAATTGAAGAAATTTCACAGTTAGACTAGCTTAAATTGCGTTAAATTAAGCTATCGATCGCATATTATAAGTTAATTCCGCCATTACCGATAAAGTTAGGTATAATAGCGCCCAAATATTTTTAGGATAAACAACAATCATGAGCTTTGAAGAATTAGATCTTGATCCATCGTTAGAGCAAGCCCTAGCAAAAATGGGCTACGAATCTCCAACGACAATACAACGTGAAGCAATTCCTGCGGCAATGGATCAGCGTGACATTCTTGGTTGTGCCCCAACGGGCACCGGTAAAACAGCCGCATTTTTGTTACCTGCATTACAGCATCTTATCGACTTTCCACGCGTAAAACCGGGACCACCGCGGGTGCTCATCATTACCCCGACACGTGAACTTGCGAGTCAAGTTTATGATTACGCCGTGGATCTAACCGAGTTTACTGCCCTTAAGCCGATTTGTATTACCGGTGGTATCGATTATGAAATCCACGAAGAAATGCTTGAGAAAAATGCCGATGTCCTTGTAGCGACTCCAGGCCGTTTGATGGAGTTTATCGATACTGAGCAACTTGATATGCGCAGCGTCGAATTCTTAATCATGGACGAAGCAGATCGCATGCTCGACATGGGCTTTATCAGTGAAATGGAACGTGTCGCCGACGAAGCGCGCTGGCGTTTACAAACGATGCTTTACTCTGCAACGCTTGAAGGTAAAGGATTAGACCGATTCGTTAATGAGGTATTAAAAGATCCAATACGTATTGATGCTAACCCATCACGTAAAGAAGCAGCGAAAATAGTCCAGTGGGTACACATTGCTGACGATTTAGCACATAAGCAAAAAATATTAGCGCATTTACTGCAAATGCCAGAGTTTGAACGCACGATTGTTTTTGTAAAGACCCGTGAGCGTCTAGCTGAATTAGTGGCTAAGCTGCAAAGCTTTGGTATTAGCGTCTGTTACTTGCAAGGTAAAATGGCACAAGACAAGCGTACCGCGTCATTAGAACGCTTCAAGAGTGGCGATTTAAATATCTTAGTGGCGACCGATGTCGCTGCGCGCGGCTTAGATATCGATGATATTAGTCATGTGATCAACTACGATTTACCTTACACCAGTGATGTTTATTTACACCGTGTTGGCCGTACTGGCCGTGCTGGTAAGAAAGGCATCGCGATTTCAATTGCCGAAGGTCATGAAATGAAATCTTTAGGTAAAATTGAACGTTACACCGAACAACGTTTACGCCGCCGTCGTCTTGAGGGGCTTGAGCCTAAACATAAAGAATCTAAAGTACGCTCGACCAAAAGAAAAGTGAAATTAACGGTTGCGCAGAAAAAAGCTAAATTAAAGAAACAAATGAAAAAATCAGGAAAAAAGCGTAAGTAATACATAACTTACTTACCCCATAGGAAAGCTGCCCAGTGTAGCTTTCCTACTTCTCAACTACTTGTTCTCATTTAATGTCACTCCTGTTACAAAATACACACATTTTTACACAATCAACATAGAGCAATGACAGTAAAGCTGGTATTTTATAACAATAATAATACTCCAGCTCAGGATCAGCTATGTCTCCCAATATGAAAAGCGTTTTTCGCGTCCTTTTACCGATTGTCATACTACTATTTTGTATTTTGGTCGCGATTATAATTATTGGGATGAAACAGCAACCCGAGAAAAAAGAACAGAAAGTTTCCGCGCCACTCATTGAAACAATAACAGCAACCTTAGTGACGACGCCACTGACTATTCAATCCAATGGTATCTTTAAACCCAAGCATCAGACTAACCTCGTTGCTGAAGTGAGCGGTCGCGTAATAAGTCTTTCTGAAGTGTTCGCCTCAGGCGGCATTGTCAAGAAAGGCAATGTATTAGCACAAATTGATGACAGTGATTATCAAGCGGCTCTAATTGACGCCCAAGCGAATTTACAACGCGCTCAAGCGACCTTAGACGAAGAAGTAGCTCGAGGCAAAGTGGCCAAGAAAGAATGGCAAGGGACAACGTCAGCACTGCCACCAGAGCTTGGTCTACGAAAACCACAACTTGCGCGTGAGCAAGCCTCACTACGCTCAGCACAGGCGGCACTCGCCCGCGCACAGCGAAATTTAGAACGTACAAAAATAGTCGCTCCTTATGATTCTTTAATTAACAAACGCATGGTGGACTTAGGCCAGTTTGTAACGACAGGTAGTAACTTGGGAGTTATATCTTCATATAACGTCGGCGAAATACGCCTGCCAATGAGCAACTCCGACTACAACTTGCTTGGTGATGATATTTTAGGTGCAAGTGTGGTATTGACCCGTGTTGAAAATGCCCAAACGAAACAATGGCACGCTACAATCGTGCGCGATGAAGGCGTTATTGATGAAGCATCTCGAATGGTCTATCTAGTCGCACAAGTGACAACACCATATGCATTAGAAGACAAATTAAAATTCGGTACCTTTATCAATGCCACTATCGCTAGTAAGCAGCAACGACAACTGGTGGTATTACCGAGCTATTTATATAAAGAAGGTAAGATCGCAACAGTTGATAGCGATAACATTTTGCATATTACGACCGTCGAACTATTTCGCCGTGATAAGAACAATGTTTATATCTCTGATGGCCTAGCAGCGGGTCAAAAAGTGGCATTAACTAAGGTCGAGCATTTGTACGAAGGGATGGAAGTTCGCCTCACGATTGATCAGCCAGCCGAACCACAAGATGAGCCAGCCGCATTAGCTGTAGTGGAGCACTAATCATGGATCCAAAGAAAGGCATAATTTCATGGTTTGCACGCAATAGCGTCGCGGCAAACTTATTAATGATATTTATCTTAGTCGGTGGTTTTTTAACCGCGCTATCGATCAATAAAAAGGTATTTCCAGATATTGAGCTTAACGTCATATCGATCCAAGTCGCATATCCAGGTGCTGCTCCTCAAGAAATTGAGGAAGGGATTAATATAAAAATAGAAGAAGCGATCAAAGAGGTTGAAGGGCTTG
>Ga0209396_1005774_pt1 | contig 11586 bp, 9 predicted proteins | sample GOMGulsemesocosm_6_FD_184638 | JGI IMG/M metagenome (GOLD analysis project Ga0209396, IMG submission 184638) | Methane-oxidizing microbial communities from mesocosms in the Gulf of Mexico - GOM8C Gulf of Mexico (SPAdes) (version 2) | ecosystem: Environmental > Aquatic > Marine > Cold seeps... | reverse complement strand
AGTCGCGTTTTACGCTTTCTGGTTTTGCGCTAAAAGTTTTCATTATATAAAACCCATATTAAATTTCTTATTTATGTTTTCTGCCAGCCATTTGAAATAAAAGCAAGCCAAAAACAATGTCCAGTGTGCTAGAATTTTACCCCTTCGAGTAATTTTCGAAAGCGAGCGTTATATATTCTCGGGAAAAAGTATATATAACTAACTTGGGCAGGCGCAGGATTATACAAGAGCGCGAATGAAAAATCACCTGTTAATTGATAAAATTAACAGGTTTCTTGATTTGTTGGAATAATGACCGAGCATTCCCAAAGCCGCTAAATATAGACTTAACGCGGGAAGTTCTAAAAATATTTTTCTATTTTACGGCTTATGCGCTTCTGCTAAATAATCGTGGGACTGCATTTCTTGTAAACGACTTAAACAACGTCTAAATTCAAAATTTAATTGCCCCGTTGTATAAAGCGATTCCATTTCAACTTCAGCCGAAATAATAAGTTTAACTCTACGCTCATAAAACTCATCCACCATCGCAATAAATCGGCGTGTTATATCATCACTTGCCTGACCCATTTGCTCGACGTTACTCAGTAAAATCGAATGATAACAACGTGCGATTTCCATGTAATCAACTTGGCTTCGAGGACCATCACACAAGGCTCTAAAGTCAACGAGTAAGACACCATCGGCATCGAGTCTTACGTCTATTTTACGCCCTTCGACTTCAATGCTACCGACATCGTGCCCAGGCTCTGGCGCCAGCTGGTCAAAATATGTCAGTAAATTTCGATCCGCGTCGGCATCTAACGGATAATGAAAAATCTCAGCTTGTTCTAAAGCACGTAGTCGATAATCGACTCCCGAGTCAACATTAACAACATCGGTATGAAGATTAATAAGATCAATGGCAGGGACAAACCTAGCTCGCTGTAAGCCGTTACGGTATAAATCATCAGGAATGATATTTGAAGTAGCCACTAATATAACGCCATGGCTAAATAACTCTTCAAATAGGCCACCTAAAATCATCGCATCAGTGATATCAGACACGAAGAATTCATCAAAACAGATAATTCGCGCTTCTTTTGCAAACTTTTTAGCGATGACTTTTAAAGGATCACTCTGCCCTTGCAGTGAAGTGAGTTCATGATGAACGCGGTGCATAAATCGATGGAAGTGAACACGCATTTTATTATCAAAAGGTAACGCCTCAAAAAACGTATCCACTAAATACGTCTTTCCGCGTCCTACTCCGCCCCAAAAGTATAAACCTTGAATTGCTTTTTCATTCGATGCGCCACCAAGCAATGACTTTAGTTTACTCCCAAACCCTTTTGATTTTCCCTGTGGCGCAATAAGATCATCATATAACCGCTGTAAATGCTTCACAGCATTTTCTTGGGCTTGATCATAACTAAAATCATCTCTCGTTAAGTCTTGTTGATATTTTTGTAACGGGGTAAGCTGAGGCATTGGTCGCGATATTCCTTGATGTTCTCATTGCGGCTAATTAAACCAACTGCATTAATGAGTAACATAGTTATTAATCAATTTTTAGCCAGTGATATTAACACAAGCACCAGAGCTGGTACTATCATTCTTTAGGAGACAATATGGATTTGACGATTAGCATTTTATTAGTAGTCATTGCCGCTATAGTAGGATTTGTTATAGGCAAGGTAACGTCAAACAAAGCTGTTGACAGCCAAGCTGAAAAAGCCAAGATACAACAACTAGAAGCGCAATTAGAGCAGTATAAGCAAGATGTTGAACAACACTTCACCATAAGCGCTGATTTACTCGGTAATATGGCGAAAGAATATAGCAACATTTATAAGCATATGTCACAAGCGCAGCAAAGCTTACTGCCTGATAGCGATCTCACTATTAAAATTCCTTTTAAGGAACCCAAAGACGGCTCTTTAGTTAAAGAAGCCATTACAGAGGTCGAATTAGAAGCGCAAGAAGCGGCTAACGACTTTCAGCCCCTTGAGTCTTCACAGCCTAACGATTATGTTCAAGGCTCTCATAATATCATTTCCCCAAAGCCATCAAGTGATGACGATAACAAAGCCTCAGCCTGATTACTTAACAAAAATGCCAGCCTACGCTGGCATTTTTATGTCAATTATATAACCTACCACTTTCACCTATTTTCGAAATACCCTACAAACTTAGCTGGTCAAAATTAACGCATCTAATCATTGGTTTTCAGTAATACTGGAACTATTATATTTAATTGAAGTCTTTTACATATACGCATTCTTTCACACAATGAGACCATTAAATTATGATGACTAAAAAATTAAGTTTAATCAGTGCCACTTTTCTTGCGCTTTCAATTGGATTTCACGCTGCACCTTCTCAAGCCGCTTGGCCTAGTTCAACATCTACCCAGCAAATGCCTAGTCTCGCCCCCATGTTAGAACAAGTAACACCTGGCGTTGTTTCCATTAAAGTTGAAGGCACCCAAAAAACAAAAAGCCGAGTGCCAGAGGCCTTTCGCCCCTTTTTAGGCCGCGGTGGTCAAAATACCGAGAAACCATTTAGAGGACTTGGCTCAGGCGTTATTATTGACGCCAAAGAAGGTTACATATTAACCAATCATCATGTCATTAATAATGCAGATAAAATTAAAGTATCACTTAATGATGGCCGCAGTTTTGATGCAAAAATGATTGGTTCAGACCCAGAAACGGACGTAGCTTTAATCCAAATAGAAGCTGATAACTTAGTTGAAGTTAAAAAGGCCAATTCAAATGAATTACGCGTAGGTGATTTCACCGTTGCTATTGGTTACCCTTTTGGACTTGGGCAAACAGTTACCTCTGGTATCGTTTCTGCTTTAGGGCGTTCAGGGTTAAATCGTCAAAATTTAGAAAACTTTATTCAAACTGACGCCGCTATTAACAGTGGTAATTCAGGGGGGGCCCTCGTTAATTTGAAAGGTGAACTCATTGGCATCAATACCGCTATCATTGCGCCCTCAGGTGGCAACGTAGGCATTGGTTTCGCGATCCCAATTAACATGGCCGATAACCTAGTTAATCAAATTATTGAGTTTGGGGAAGTTAGACGTGGATCACTAGGCATTCGTGGTGGTCAGTTAACTCAAGAACTCGCTGAAAGTTTCGGGCAAAAAAGTAACCATGGCGCATTTGTTAGTCAAGTCATAGAAAACTCTGCCGCCCAAGAGGCCGGCATCGAAGCTGGTGATATAATTACCAAGATAAATGGCAGACCGATCAAAGTATTCGGCGATTTGAAAGCGCAAATAGTGACTATGGGGGCAGGTTCAAAATTAAAACTGACCGTAGTTCGTAATGGTAAAGAAAAAACGTTAAATGTCACACTCAAGAAAACAGATGGTGCAGATGTAAAAGCAGGTGCTATCCACCCAGCGCTAGAAGGTGCAACACTATCAAACAGTGAAGATAACCGTGTTAAAGGCGTTACAGTCAGTGACATTATTGCAAATTCACCAGCTCATCAAGTGGGATTACGCGATAAAGATATCATCATTGGAGCAGATCGAACGCGTATAAAAAATATGGCTGACTTACGTAGCTACACTAAAGAACATAAAGATGTGTCGGCGTTGCGTGTTAAGCGTGGTAGCACCATTTTATATATATTGATTAATTAACCACTTAGCTTATAGACAAGCCAGCATTCTATGCTGGCTTTTTTATGGATGAAACTTTTACTCACCGCGCCGTTTAATGTTAATCTTCATAGCTCATTCAAATAAAGGCGAATTTGGCGTGTTTAAAGTTTTCATATCAACAATCAAAGCGATAACTTACGGATTGTTTATTGGCGCTGTTGTCATCATTGCTATTCCAACGACGCGTGAAGTCACTATTGAATCCGCCAAACAGTGGCTTGCCATTCATAATGCACCAGTTTCCTATTCACATGCTATCAAACGTTCAGCCCCTGCTGTTGTTAATATTTATTCCATTACTCAGCATCGTAATCCACTCAATAAAATTGAGAGTCGTCGTCAAGGGTTAGGTTCCGGTGTCATTATGTCGCCAAATGGGATTATTTTAACCAACCTGCATGTCATAAAAGACGCTGACATTATCTACATCGCCTTGCAAGATGGCCGTAAAGGCGTTGCTAGTATTATCGGTACTGATCCTTTTACCGATCTTGCTGTGTTACATATTAAGGCTGAAGACTTACCTGTCATCCCTTTCAATTTAGACAATGTCAGTCAGGTTGGTGATCTCGTGCTCGCGATTGGTAACCCATATAACCTAGGGCAGACTATTACTCAGGGAATTATTAGTGCAACAGACCGCCGGCCGGGATTACGCTCATCTTCATTTTTAGACCTATTGCAAACAGATGCTGCAATTAACGATGGAAACTCCGGAGGCGCACTTATTAATTCACGGGGTGAGTTAGTTGGCATTAACTCAGCGAGTTTTAACTCCATCAACAATGACAACAGCAATGGCATTAGCTTTGCTATTCCTGTTCAACTAGCTTATGCCATATTAAAAGAAATTGTCGTGGAAGGTCATGTTTCACGAGGCTCATTAGGCTTTGAAGCTGAGCCACTTAATAACCGTATCGACAAGTTATCATTAAGCCTAGATGCCGATGCTGTGATAGTCACTAAAGTAAATCAGAACAGTCCAGCAGCACTCGTAGGTTTGCAAGAAAGAGATGTCATTGTTGCTATTAACAAACACCCCTTTAAACATATTAATGAGCTGCGAAATACAATTGCTAATTCGAAAGCAAATAAAGAGATTGAGTTAACAATTATAAGAAATGGACAACAGCTGAATTTATTAATGACAACTGAAGAGTTACGGCTGAAGTAGATATAATACCAACCTAGAAAAATACCTGATCATTTTTAACGGTCTAAATAGATGATGACTGCGTTATTTATTCTCTATGTATTGCTACACGGATGTAGAACATTAGGATAACGCAGGAGCAGTTATCGAGAATAACTACATACGAAAATAAATGCCTTGCTTACATGGATGTAAGTACTTATGTTCACAGGATGGCATGAACATGTGCCCTAACCTATTTATGCTCGTGAAAAAGTAGACCAGTTACTTACCTAGATTGGTATAAGAAAACTTTCATCATTTTGGATTTTTTGTACTTATTAATTCTTCACATAAAACTCAATAATCTACTGGAAAGACTTAATTCATTGGTTGAATTATTTCTTCGCTCAACAAGATCATATAATTAATGGAATTGGTATAAATTTTCCGTGAGACAGTTTAGATAACTTTTGAATTACTGGTTCAATTACGTAATTGATATTAGCTTGATTGAACCAAATACTATGCCTGGCGTGCGCTAGCGAGCAAGAATACCAATCTGGCCAACAACACCAGATATATTAGATTACTTTATCGATAATTCAGATCTAAGTAATCGTTGAATATGCGCTCCTTTTGTCTGGTCTGGTTCTACGCTATGCACCTCTAACTCATTCTTCAATGAAAAGAATAAGTAACGGCCAGTGTCTGTCATACAGAATAATAATAGCGTTCTAATCTTGTGGTAGTTTTATTATCAAACAATCGGTGCGTAAATAATGCAGCACCTTTTCGGCGGTATTACCCAATAAAAAGCCACTAATTCCTTTACGGCCAACGCTGCCTATAATCAGCAACTCACTGTTTAATTCATTGGCCTGATGGAGAATGCTTTTATCTGGTAGCCCTGCCGTGATATGACTGGTTACGGAACTCATATCAAACCTTTCAAGCAGTTTTTTCATTTTTTCTTTCGCTGCCGGTGCCTTTTTCTCTTTGACTGAATCTTTGCTCACCAGGTCAAAATCTAACAGCGGTTTGGCGACTGGAATGCTATACACGACGTGCAATTGGTTGTGGGTAACCTTGGACAAGACTTCCCCCCAACTTAGTATTGAAGAGTTTAGCTGCTGATGATCACTTTCGTCCGTTGATAAATCCAAAGCTAATAGAATATTGGCTTTAGTTTTCCATTTAACGTGGCTGGCGATCAATATTGGGCAGGATAAGTGGCGAATTAAATGCCAGTCGGAAGGGGTGTGGAACAATGATTCAGTTCGGTGCCCGCCTTTGATCACCAAATCTACAGATTTTCGGCCACAATGGTTAACTACCCAATCGGCAATGTTATCACTAATAACCACTTCGTTATTGATTTCTGTCGTCCCATCAAAAACGCTATCAATAATGGAGGAAAGTGATTGTTTAGCCTGTTCTAAATGATCTTCGAGTGTTATGTCTGAGTCTTTGTTGTGGTGGATAAATTTGATTATTTCCAGGGTCGCGCTCATAGAGAATGCAATATCACGAGCCTTCTCTAACGAGAGTGTATCGTCATCTTCTATATCTGCAATCACCAATACGTGTTTTTTCATGAATTCCACTCCTGATATAATATAATTTAAGAGCATAATCTCAGTTTTGTCAATTATAGATTGGTTAAGCTGACAAAACCGAGATTAGGCTTGAACGCTCTGTACTGACTGTAATAAACTGAATACAACAAATTAATTTTACATTAAACATCAACTACTTAACAACCGTTCGTATATCTTAATCAACAGCAACCAAGGGAAATTACCACGATTAATTCTAGACTATCAGTGCAACAATCATCCAAGTATCTTTGGATAGGCAATCCAGTAGTGCTGCACTCTAAATCGTCATTAAAAATTTGAAGAGAAATATAAACACCTACATAAAGATGTTCCCGAAATTATGTTACGAACAAATATGTTTTTATAATGGTACCGTATAAACAGTCGGACACGGTTCGCTATTCACTTTATTACAGACATAAAAAAACCTCAACTAAGTGAGGTCTATTCATTCATGAATTGGTACCGCGTAAACAGTCGGACGCTGTTCGCCATTCACTTTAATTTAGACATAAAAAACCTCAACTAGTGAGGTTTATTTATTCATGAAATAGTACCGCGTAAACAGTCGGACGCTGTTCGCCATTCACTTTAATTTAGACATAAAAAAACCTCAACTAGTGAGGTTTATTTATTCATGAAATAGTACCGCGTAAACAGTCGGACGCTGTTTTATTACAGGCATAAAAAAACCAACTTTCGTTGGTTTTATTATTCATGAAATGGTACCGGTAGGCGGACTTGAACCGCCACGCCCGAAGGCAACGGATTTTGAATCCGTCATGTCTACCAATTCCATCATACCGGCATTTCATGTAGCTATCTAACGTGTTGTTAGATAAGTGCAGGCATTATACCTAGGCATACTTTGTTGGCAAGCCTGTTTTGATTTAAATAAGCTTAATTAGCGATAACTTACGTTCATTCGGCCAATTTTCAAGCAATCAAGTAAGTTTAACGACGACGTCTACGTTTACGCTTCTTAGGTTCATCATCAAGATCTGTCACTAGTTCTTCGTCTTCAGACTCGATCTCATCCTCCGTGCTTTCTTGATCATCCACTCGAGCGCCTATGCTGCCATCATCAACATATTTACCTTTTAAAATGTAATCAAAATCACCTTCGGCATTATCTACCATATTATGCTTGTCGTAAGAGCTGGCCATTTCGGCATCAACTGTCATTGATTGAATTTTGGCAGCAATGGCGATGTCTTCAGCGGTGATGTCTTCACTAAACTCCACTCGAGCATGCTTTTTAGACTTAACAGGTTTACTTACACTCTCAACAGGAGCATCAGAAACCAACTCTGATAATGATGCCGCGGCCTTGTTTGCCGTTGAGCTAGCTACGCGATCAGATTTAGCAACTACACGTTTGGGCACCACATTAAGTGTTGGAGTTGGTTTGGTTTCTATCGGCATTGATTCATCATCAATTGAAACGGTATCTGATTCAGTGATAACAACGTCGGGTTGCTGTTTTTTCTCCGAAATAGTTGTTTCATTAATCTTTTCATCAACAACAGTAGGCGTCACAACAGGGTCAGGTTCACTTTTTGCCGGTTCAGCTATTGTTTCCGTCACACTTGGCGTAGGTGAACTTTCAGACGCATTACGTGATGACATGGATGTGCTACTTTTAAAGTCATCTACTGTATTAGAAAACGTTTTCTTGTCTGACGAAGCTGTTTGTGTAAAGTTTTTAAGGTTCGCTTTTAATCGAGCATATTGTTGCTCTATATTATTAAGCGTCTCTTGGACCTCTAAGTTACACCCTTCAGTTAACTCTTTATAATAATTAACTTCAGCATCAAACTCAGATAGGGAATTTATAGCGTTAACAATTTTACTATCCAAAGCACCTAGGTTTTCAATCAATGACTTTTCTTTAACCAGGAAACTTTCGATTAGCTCTTGAGGTACAGTAGCAGGGGCTTTAGGTGCTGAAACTAAATTGGAAAATTCAGCAATATAAGTAACGGGCATCCAATGCGTAAATGATGGGCGCCACGCGTAAGCGTTCGGGTGTTTTACAACATAATCTAAGGCCAATTGACCTGATAATGGTTCCGTTGTTTGGTCATTATCACTAAAAATCCATGAATTCATCGTATTCTCACTGTTATTATTTTTTGCAAAAGCGTGTTAACAGGTATGTTCGCGCCAACCGCCATTGAACTTAACAAATATACACAACATTTTCATCAGTCTATTATCATTATTATTACTTTTTTATCACATTGAACAAATTTTTATCGATAGATGCCTATCTAACAGGCCTTTCTTGCTCAATTCATCTAAAACTAAGGTTTTGATGTTATGAGTTAAGGGATACAAAACTAAATCGTTTTGTTAAACTAGCTTCAACATAAACAAGGCCAATAGAAAATGACAAAAGCTCCTGAATCTCAACCAGAAAATCATGCTGATTTTTTACGCGCAGGCATTATGCGCCGACTTGGCGCACTCATGTATGACTTCTTGGTGGCTATGGCTGTATATGCCGTAGCGCATTTTGTTGGTTTTATTATTGTGGCTGTTTTGGCCAATTTGAATCCTACCTTTTGTGCAGATAATGCAGACATTCAACAATGCCTTATCACCAGTGATGTTTATTCTGGTTATTTAATTACCGTGGTATGCCTTTTCTTTATCTGGTTTTGGACTCATGGCGGACAAACGCTAGGAATGCGTGCATGGCGTTTAAAAGTGCAACGTATGAATGGCACTTCTATTACAGTATTCCAAGCTATCTTACGATTATGTTCAGGCTTTTTGGGATTAGGAAATATTTGGTTATTGTCAAAAAATAGTGAAGGGATGAGTCTGCAAGATAGAATATCAGGTTCTGAAATTGTAGTGCTTAGCCCTGAAGCGAATAAAATTAAAAATTGGGATCAGTTATAAGCCCAAGATAATAAAAATGCAGTATACGCACGTACTGCATTTTCAGCTCTAACAGGTAGCGCCATACTTGTTAGCTTGTGTTTCGCGTTCGATTGAATTGTTATCTAGTTTCCAACCCGCCATATGACTTTCAATCAACGCGACCAAAGCATCTATGTGTTTATCATCACTATTCAATGCTTCGATGTATTCAAACTTTTCGCCGCCTGCTTCCATAAAATAATCACGGTTTTCAATGCCAATTTCTTCAATTGTTTCCAAACAATCGGATGAAAATCCCGGACACACCACTTGCACCGATTTTACACCCTGCTCTGGTAATACTCGCAAGACATGATCCGTATAGGGGGTCAGCCATTCTTCTCGGCCAAAGCGCGATTGAAAGGTTGTCATATACTCATCATCATTAAGATCCAAACGCTGCGCCAACAAGCGAGATGTTTTATAACATTCACAGTGATATGGGTCACCATTGGTTAAATACCGTTTGGGAATGCCGTGGTATGAAAGAATCAACTTATCGAAGCGACCATTGTTTTGCCAATGTTGCTCTATCTTTTGTGCAAGTGCGTCAATATAAGGAGGAAAATCATGATAATGATTGATAAACCGTAGCTCAGGGATTAAGCGTCGCTGAGTAAATTCTTTCGCTACAGCGTCAAAGGTTGATGCCGTCGTAGTCGCGCTATATTGCGGGTAAAGCGGTAACACAATCAACTTTTCAACGCCTTCATTAAGCATTTTGTCAATCACGTTAGATATTGAAGGTTCACCGTAGCGCATAGCAAACTCCACCACAATATCATCGCCATATGTTGCGTTAAGCTGCGCACGAATTTTATCAGCTTGCGCTTTAGTATGAAACATCAACGGCGAGCCTTGCTCGGTCCAAACCGTTTCATACGCTTTAGCTGAACGTTTTGGCCTGATGTTTAAAATCACTAAGTTGAGCGCACACCACCACAACCATCGTGGTGCTTCTACAACGCGAGGATCCGACAAAAATTCTTTTAAATACTTACGTAAAGCTTTCGGTTTTGGCGCTTGAGGCGTGCCTAAATTAGTAACTAACACCCCTATTTTAGGATTATTTTTGTGCTGAAACTGGGTATGACCAATGTATTTCATAACAGGCTCTAAAGAATAAAATTAAGTACGTTTGTTTAAGAAATAAACCGCAATGGTTAAAAATAAAAGACTTGGCAAGACAGCGCCGAACACTGCAGGCACTTGATAGACTAAACTAATAGGTCCAAACGCTGCGTTGCTCAAATGAAACGCAAATCCCGTAATAACACCCATAACTAGTCGTGCGCCCATGCTCACACTACGCAAAGGCCCAAAGACAAAAGACAGCGCTAATAGCATCATTACAGCAACGGTTAATGGCTGCATATATTTACGCCACAAGGCTAAATCATAATGCGCCGTTTCTTGCTTATTCATTTCAAGATAGGCTAAATATTCCGTCAACCCTTGAATTGATAGGGATTCAGGAGGCACTGTAACAACGCCAAGCTTTTTAGGCGTTAAGCTTGACACCCAGATTAACTGCGCCGTGTTAGTGACAACAGTTTTCTGATCTTTAAATTCAGTTTGATTAACCTGCTCTAACAACCAACTGTCATTTTTGTATCGTGCTTGTGCAGCTTTAGTAATCTTTTGCAGGTTTTTATTATCATCAAATTGATAAATAGTAATCTTGTTTAATAACCCTGTTTCAATAACTTTAGTAACATGCACAAAACGTGTGCCGTCTTTAGCCCACAATCCTTGTTTACTCTTAATTAAGCTGCCACCAGAAATTTCTTGAGTCCTCAGGTTCCGCGCTTCACGTTCTGCCCAGGGTGCGCCCCACTCTCCTAAGATCATGACTAAAATCATTAAGGGAATTGCGGTTTTCATAACAGAGATAATGACTTGTAATTTAGATATTCCTGCGGCTTGAATAACAACCAACTCACTGTTGCTAGCCATCATCCCCAGTCCAATAAGCGCCCCTAACAAAGCCGCCATAGGGAAAAATACTTCGATGTCCCTAGGAACCATTAACAATACATAGGTGGCCGCATCAAACATTGAATAAGTGCCTTGACCTACAGATCTTATCTGTTCAACAAATTTAAGCATAGAGCTCAAGCCAACAAGTATAAGCAAACAAAAAGTCGTTGTTGAAGCAATAATTTGAGCAATATATCTATCAAGAATATTCATTAAGCGCTTTGCCCTTTATTATTTTTATTACGGGAAAAAACCTTTCTGACAAAGACACCAACAGA
>Ga0209396_1005770_pt1 | contig 11596 bp, 9 predicted proteins | sample GOMGulsemesocosm_6_FD_184638 | JGI IMG/M metagenome (GOLD analysis project Ga0209396, IMG submission 184638) | Methane-oxidizing microbial communities from mesocosms in the Gulf of Mexico - GOM8C Gulf of Mexico (SPAdes) (version 2) | ecosystem: Environmental > Aquatic > Marine > Cold seeps... | reverse complement strand
CCAATAATGGAGCCGCCAATAAGAGTTCGACCTTCAACTTCACTGTTAGAATCTAAATCTCCAAAGACAATAAGGTTATTTTGATTAAGAACATCAATAACACCAGCGCTCACACTACTTACAGAGCCTAAATATGATATTAATACAACAGCGACAAAACAATTCAACAACTTCATTAACACAAAACCCTTTTTCAACAAGATAGCTATACCACTGCGCCAAATGTAAGCGCTTACAGTGATATGTTATCATATGTAATTAATGAATAGCAGTGAAATACAGGTATGCTTGTGCTGGCCAATTAATAGCACTACCATCACTACTGCGCTTAGGCATAATATCGTCAAAGTGATGCTGCTTCATTTTGTTATCTAACAAAACAACGAGACGTTGCGCTTGACCTGGTTGCTGCTTGATTAAGTTCTCTTTTTCTTCTCTATCATCAGCCAAGTTATAAAGCTCAAATCGCTCATCGGTGAAAAAATAAATCAATTTCCAGTTATCACTTATCACCGAAGTTGCAGGCTCTACCCCGCCATCAATAAAATCAGCACCATTATAAAAGCTGCCCTCAAAATGATACGGCATGGCAAAAAATTGCGATCTCTTAGTAAAGCTTGCTGGTACTTGTTTACTCGCAAAAAATGCCGACCAATCCATACCATCAATATCATTGCGTTGCTCGACATCGACGCCAGCAACACTCAGTACTGTGCTATAAATATCTTCAATCATCACGGGCGCAGTATTGCTAACGTTAGCGGTAATGCCTGCTGGCCACTTAATAACACCAGGTACCCGGTTGCCGCCTTCATAATTTGAAGCTTTGCCACTGCGTAAAGGAAAGTTAAACTGCCAATCACCATAAAGGGATTTTTTACCACGACCAAGCACACGGCCACCATTATCTGAATAGAAAATAACTAGGGTGTTGTCAGCAACTTGCCATTGCTCAAGCTGATTCATTACAAAACCTAAACTGGCATCTACGCCTTCAATCATACTGGCATATTGCGCTTCTTGTTTCGGCTCTCCTACGGTTAGTTGGTAGTTTTCAAGATACTTATTATGCGGCTGAATTGGTGTATGCACCGCATAATGAGCAAGATATAAAAAGAAAGGCTGCTGCTTATCTACTGCCGGAATGAGCGCACTCATAGCTTCTTCAGTTAATGCATCAGTTAAGTGCATATTCTTTTGATAGTAACTCTCTAGCCCTTTTAAACGACCAGGTTGTTTAACATTGCCATATTCATCCATAGGCTGATAACTACCAGGGGCTCCATAAAATGAACCGCCAATATTCACATCAAACCCTGCCATTTCAGGTGTTGGGCTTGTCTCACTGCTGCAATGATGACAAACATGATATTTACCCGCATGCACAGTAAAATAGCCTTGTTTTTGTAATAGCGCTGGCAACATGTTTTCCGGTTTTTCAATCACTTTAGCTGCAGGAAAATCTAAGGTATTCGACTTATTTTTAGTCGGCACTATGTCACCCTTAACTTGATGTCGTATAAAGTTTTGACCTGTCAATAGCGACACCCTTGAAGGTACACAAATAGCATTAGCTCTGGCATTAGTGAGAGTCATGCCCTGCTCTGCCATCTGTTGCAAGTTGGGTGTTTTATAACGTTTGTTGTATAAGGTCTTCGATTCACTCATGGCTAAGGAGGTATCATTTACTCCTAAATCATCCACTAAAAACACAATAACATTGGGTTTGTTGTTACTTACCTGAGCTTGGGATTCTGCCCCTTGCAAGGTCGTTTTATCAACCACATTAACTTGCTTTACTTGATGACACCCAGACAGTGTAAGCAGCAACAAAGCAATAAGCCCTTGACCATATTTCGACATTCAATGTTCCCCTTGCGTTAAGCAAACAGATAAAAGTTTGCTAACCCATTTATATTTTGTGTGCTGAGACAGCAGTTATTAGTAATAAAATTTGCCACAAAACCACACGTTAAAAAATAGGTTATCCCTGTAAGTTGTGTAGGGAAATAGGTAGGTTGTTCTCGGTAGGCTAAACTCTGTCGAATGAACGTCATAGGGTAAATAGTTACAGCTTATGTTATTGATTTGTAGTTAGCAAAGCAGTCATTTCTTAATGGTTTAACAGCCTGTCAGCGTTTATTCATAACATTTTCATTTCAAAAACGCTAATAAGTGTTTTACATTGCTGTTTTGAAAGACATTACTCGGCCAAACAGCGTATAGAGGAATCGATTCAACTTGCCAGTCTGGTAATAGCTCAACTAACAGATTATCTTTAATCTCTCTTTCGATTAAAAAATCTGGAGGGGTAGCTATACCGGCGCCATTTATACAGAGCTGAGTCATTGCTTCGACACTATTTACACTGATATTACTGTTAAAAACAATGTCATGCTTTACTCCTTCAGCATTGATTAACGTTCTGTGATTTGGCAGCATATCTAATTTAATCCACTGCCACTTTGTTAAATCATCAGGTGCAGTAATTTTTCTATTTTCTTTCCAAAGATCATAAGCACACACTAATTTTCTATTAATTTCTCCAATCCGTTTAGACATCAGACTGCTGTCATGCATTTCTCCCGCTCTAAATGCTAAATCAATGCCTTTATCAATAAGATCTTGTCTATTGTCAGTATAAAATAATTTAAAATTTAAACTGGGGTGTAATTGGCTAAATTTCGTTATTTTTTTACTAATTTCTGACTTGATTAAGGCCGCTGGTAGTGTGAGAGTCAATGTTCCTCTAAGCGCTTCTTGGCCTGATGTGACTTGAGTTAAACCTTGATGAGCAGCCTGTAGCATAGTTAAAGCATGTTCATATAATACAGTCCCTTCAGAGGTTAACGATAAATTTCGAGTCGACCGGTAAATTAACGCTGAACCGACAGTTTTTTCTAATTGGCTAACTTGATAGCTAACCACTGAAGGCGAAAGTTTTAGCTCTTTTGCTGCCGCTCGAAAAGAGCCTTGTTTGATTGTTTCAGCAAAAATAGCCATAGCTCTTAATTCATCTATCATTTCAATTATTAAACTATTTAGAACAGTGATAGCTGATTGTAGCACCTTATCTTAATAATAAAGAAGATGAATAATAGACAAAAAATAAAGGAGTCGTTATGTCGTTATTTATCGCAATGTTTTCATTCTCGTTAGCTATGTCAATTTCACCAGGGCCAGTGAATATGGTGATAGTATCCTCAGGGGTAAACTATGGTGTGCGTAAAACCTTTTCATTCGTGTCTGGTGGCACTATAGGTTTCACATCACTGCTGTTATTCATTGGATTGGGATTTTCTAAAGTGATTGATTCATATCCTTATTTTCTAAAGTACTTAGCCGTAATTGGCTCACTCTTTATTATTTATATGGGATATTTAATTGCAACATCAACAACAAAACTAGCGATAAAAGATCAGCAACAACCAAGGTTTATGCAAGGTTTTCTATTGCAATGGCTAAACCCAAAAGCTTGGATAGCGTGTATGGTTGGGGTTTCCTTGTTTTCAGTACCCAATAAACAGCAAGAATTTTTAACCTTTACATTGGTCTATTTTGTAGTCTGTTACCTTTCACTCTTTTCTTGGTCGGTATTAGGAGATAAAGCCGCAATCCTGTTAAATAGCGACTTTAAATTAAGGTTGTTTAATCAATTGATGGGAGGATTATTAATGCTAACGTCGTGCTTTTTTACTTTATTCACAATTTAATTAGTTTGATCGTAAGAAGCTCAAATGAGCTCGTTAGCTCCTATGTTGTGTTTCCTGTGGTCAATAGTGTTATTGATTCAACTAGGGTTTTTTAGCCTAGCTAACCAATGGGCTGCTAATATTTTTAATAGGAACTTAGTGCTTGAATTAAACTTTACCCATTGTATCTTTTAAATAAAGCAACACTCGTGCACTTAAGTTTCCTATGGCTAATGCCTTGGCAAACGTACGCTGTGTTTACGCTTTTTCTAATGCTTGCTCAATATCTGCAATAATATCGTCAATATGCTCGATTCCCACAGAAATCCTTACTAAGTCTTCAGGAACACCCGCAGATTTAAGCTCTTCAGGATTTAATTGTCTATGAGTTGTTGATGCCGGATGGCATGCAAGAGACTTTGCATCACCAATATTCACTAGACGTAAAATCATCTCAAGGGCATCAATAAATTTCCCCCCTGCTTCGCTACCACCCTTTATACCAAAACTTAAAATGCCAGAAGCTTTACCATTAGTCATTTTCTGACAAAGCGCGTTATACGGACTTTCAGGTAAAGCCGCATAATTCACCCAGTTCACCTTTTCATGATCATTAAGGTATTGCGCTACTTTTTGCGCATTTTCGCAGTGACGCTCCATGCGCAAACATAAGGTTTCTAAACCTTGCATGATCAAAAAGGCACTATGTGGCGCTAATGCTGCGCCGGTATTGCGAAGGGGAACAACTCGACAGCGGCCAATATAAGCAGCGGCACCTAACGCTTCAGTATAAACAACATCATGATAAGAAGGGTCTGGCTCATTTAACATCGGAAATCTATTTTTGTTTTCAACCCAATCAAACTTCCCAGAATCGACAATCATTCCACCAATACTGGTGCCATGACCACCAATATATTTAGTTAACGAGTGAACAACAATATCAGCACCGTGTTCAAAAGGACGACATAAAGCTGGGCTAGCAACAGTGTTATCGACAATTAATGGCACACCGTGTTTGTGTGCTATGTTAGCAAGTCCTTCAAGGTCAATAACGTTGCCTGCAGGGTTGCCAATAGATTCACAAAATACCGCTTTAGTATTTTCATCAATGAGCTGATCAAAGCTAGCTAAATCATCTCCTGAAGCAAACTTTACAGTTACACCTTGTCTTGGCAATGTATGTGCAAATAAATTATAGGTTCCGCCATAAAGCTGACTTGTACTAACAATGTTGTCACCAACAGAAGTAATTGCTTGAATAGCATAGGTAATTGCCGCCATTCCAGATGCTACTGCCAAACCAGCAAGGCCACCCTCCATTTCTGAAACTCGCTGCTCCAAGACATCTGTTGTTGGATTCATGATCCGAGTATATATATTACCAGGCACTTTTAAGTCGAATAAATCAGCACCATGCCGGGTACTATCAAAGGTATAAGAGGTCGTTTGATAAATAGGTGTTGTAGCAGCTTTAGTGGTTGCTTCAGAGTCATACCCATGGTGTAGGGCTAGAGAGGCTAATTTCATAAAATTTCCTTATAGAAGTGGGGGTTAGTGTAGCTGTTATTAACTTATCTTAATGTTTAGAAAATTAACATAAAAATGTGTAACGAAAACTATTTAACTACAAGAGCCTTGATCTGAGCCATGAATAATGAATGACACGATTGATATGGCTTGTTTTGAAATCAAGTGACGTCTTTTGCTGTTGCAGCAGATTCACATGAGGAGTCAGTCTCAGTAGAAGCAGCTAAAAATATTAACGTAAATACGAAGGTCGCCAAGAAAACAGCGTTAATAACAAGTGCTGTAACGTAAAACGCCTGATGAAATTCACCAGGCGTTTAATTCAACGTTGCTCAAAGCCTACTAGGGCTGGTCATTGCTATGAATTGCTCCAGCTGGTATCAGTGCAATGTTGCCCGCTAATCTCTACAGTAGCATCAGCATGCCTACCACCATCTTTAAATTTACGTTTAGCGACTCTATTAGGCGCATGAATGCTAGCAGTTCTGCACTTGTAAACTATCTCGGCAAAATTACTACGCCCCTTACTATCACACTTCTTTACACCAATATCTGTCGTGTATGTATATGTATTACCTTTGCGAATTTCTACAGAAACGGATTGCTGTACCACTCGACCTTTTGAATACCAATCACCTTTTTTAACAGCCCATCCAACTTTATTCACATATATGCTGTACGGGGTTTTATTTTTAACTTGCAATTTAACATGGCAAGTTGCCTTAGCTTGTGAACTTACGGCTAGCGCAAGCACAGTAAGTACTAAAATATTGATTAGTTTTATCATTTAAGATTTCCCTTGTGTTATTAGAATATTCTAATGTTGAGCTCAGGTTAAAATACTCTGCCATGACGTCAACAATTCGATATATTAGAAGGAAGTTATGGAGAAAGTAGGGAGAAATAAAAACTACATTTATAGTGGCTTTTACTGGTTGATGTGGATGTTTAGCTTTTCTGTATTGTCCCAGAATATTCAAGATAATTTTTATTATGTTGTTATTAGGAGAGCTAACCTCAGTTTACTCTTTACCTCAAACATAAAACAGCAAAGTAAAGGTGAGTAAAATTAAGAACCTACCCATACTGTGCCGTTTAGAAATTGCATTTATACCCTGCTCTAGTTAGCTTTGTTGCTGCTAATGTATTTTTCAAGCGCACGATAATTAATGCCTTGCTGTTCAAAAGAATGCAAATGCTGTGCTAATCGTTTACTAAAACCAGGCCATGAACGTTTATTTTGAGGCGACCATGCGACCTCAGACAAGCTTAATAAGCGCGGGAAAATCATATATTGGGCATCACTCATTGATTTGATGGTTTCTCCCCAAAGCGCCGCTTCAACACCAATAATATTGTTAGCGTTAAGTCCTTTAATCATCAACTCAGGATCCCAGTTATATGAGTTTTCAATACTGTTATACCCTGCCCAATGCAAACCTATGGGTGCATCTTTATCATACTTTAAGTCTAGGTAAGCTTTATTGGCTGGTGACATCACTATTTTATTGCCATTCTTAGCCATATTGAGCGTATTTTCACAGCAGTGTTTTTTAGTTGACCAGTCTTGGCCAACAACATCGGTTGGCAAGCCTGCAACACTACCAAGGTCATTGGTCCAGCCCATCATGGTTTTGCCATGTTTATTAATAATGTCACTGGCTTTTAACATAAAGTCTGCATAGTCCTGATGCTTAACCCATTTAGGGGTTTCATCGCCACCAACGTGGATATATTTCCCCGTAGTTCTTTTGGCAACTTCACTGACAACATCATCAAAGAAGTTATAAATTTTAGGGTTAGAAAAACATAACGAACTAATGCGTACTTTAATACCTGTGTATGGCCAGTCTGGTTTATCACCGTCGCAGTAAAGTTCATCAGGGTAAGAGGCAAGCGCCGCTTTAACATGACCGGGTACATCAATTTCAGGAATTAGTGTAATAAAACGCTCATCAGCATAATCAACAATTTCTTGGTATTCATCTAAGCTATAAAAACAGTTTTCACAGCTTGTTTGACCAACGGCGGAGTTACTGCCAACTTCAGTCAATTTAGGCCAGCTTGGAATATTAATACGCCAGCCTTGATCATCGGTTAAATGAAAGTGAAAGACGTTGTATTTATACTCTGCCAAATAATCAATTACTTGTTTCACTTCAGCAACGGTATAAAAATGCCTTGCCACATCAAGCATAAAACCACGGTGTTCAAAGCGAGGATAATCATTAATGACACCTGTTTTTAATGCTGCTTGCTTATTGTTCCCTACCATAGGTAGAAGTTGCTTTATAGTTTGTATGCCTCTAAATACACCAGCTTCAGAGCTACCAGTAATGGTAATGATCTGCTTTTCTATTTCAACTGAATAGGCCTCTTCACCTATCGCTAATTGTTTATCAACTAATAAAACAATCAGATTTTCATTGGTGTCTATTTGCGACAACTTTACATCTAACAGCTTCTGCTCACTCATAACACTGGTTTGTATAGCAGGGTTAACTAAGCCAGAAATTTCATTAGTAAGATAAGCCGCTACTGCCACTAGTTTGGGGTGACTAGCACTAACGACTATTTTATCGGTGTCCGCTAAAAAAAAATAATCTGAGCCTTGTCTCGTATCAACGGGCAATGGGATGATGGTGCCGTAATCAACGGCCGAAATTTCTTTTATATCACTGGATTTATCTAAAGAATTTGTCGACTGACTACAACCAAAAATCAAGGATAAACTTGAAATGAGGACAATACATGCCTTGTATGAAACTCGCATTTTTTTCGCCTTTATAATAATAGTTGATAGTAATTCAATCATATTTGAATAACGCCTTGTATAGGGAATTCCTTATCTGTCGACCAGTATTTACCTTTTTATATAAATGACAGCATAGGTCACTCACAACAAAACAAGCATTACCTCACAACCTCTATAGGTAAATCCCTATACATTAAAGCAAGCTTCTGCCTGATAGTAATAAGAACAATTTATCCCCTAGGTAATGTGTACCCTAGTAAGAAAGGAAGATAGACGATGCTAAAAATTCTTATTGTTGATGACCATGCCATTGTCAGGGCCGGTATCAGGCAGTTATTGCAAGAGGCTACTATATCAGTCGAGCTTGGCGAAGCAACTAATGGCATAGAAGCGATGAATAAAGTCCGTAGTAAAGACTGGCATCTAGTATTACTTGATATTAAATTACCGGATCGTAGTGGTGTTGAGTTACTCAAACTAATCAAATCAGAAAAGCCTAAATTACCCGTGTTGATGTTAAGTTCTTATCCAGAATCTCAATATGCAGTGCGGCTAATTCATGGCGGAGCTTCCGGTTATTTATCAAAAGATGCTGATGATGACGAAATATTAAAAGCCATAGAAACCACATCCAAAGGCAAGAAATACCTGAGTCCTGTCGTTGCTGATTTATTGGCAAACTTTGTTTATCAAAGTGGTCAAAAAGACAATCCCGACAGCTTACATGAGATATTATCTGACCGTGAATACCAAGTGTTTTTAGAGCTTGCTACAGGTGCAGGACCTAATTTAATCGCACAAAAGCTAAATGTTAGTGCAAAAACTATTACCACCCACCGCGGCAGAATACTACAGAAAATGGGTTTTACTAATAATGCCGAGATTGTGCTTTATGCAAACCGCCATGATCTCATAGATTAGGAGTATTTATGCTGCTTGCTTTATGCCAAAAAAGCTTAGTTAAAAACTGCTTGTTGATAACTAAGCAATTATCCTTTCTTCTATTATTTATTGCTTTGTTTACCTCAATAATAATTCAGGCTCAGACTGTCGGATCAATTAACATCGAATCGGCAAGCTCATGGCGACAAATGAATTTAACACCAAGTGAACAAAACTGGCTCGCCAAACACCCCGTAATACGCCATGGCACTAGAACAGGAATAGAAAATAAGCCATTTGAATATACCGACGAATTAGGAAAGCACAAAGGGCTAACAGCTGACTACCTACAAATAATCAGTGATAAACTAGGCATTAAAATAAAGTCACACTTAAAAGTAGATGAGAAGATAAAACTTGTCAGAGGGCTACAAAAACTCGATATAGACCTGGCAACTTATTTACACCGAGGTCCTGGTGTACCGGTAGATATTAGCTTTAGTGAAGCCATCATTAAAATGCCATTAGTATTACTTGGTCGTAAAAATAGCCCAATTATACAAAGTCTAGATAACATCAGCACCGAACGTATTATTGTGCAGGAAAAAACTTATGCACACACAATGCTTAAAAAACATCACCCCAGCTTATCACCGACTTTTGTTGGTTCAGTAACCCAAGGCATTGAAGCAATATCGTCAGGAGAAGCCGATATTTTTATTCAAAATGCTTTTTCTCTTGAATACGAACAACGTAAATTAGGCATTGATAATATAAAAATATTAGCGACTACGCCATATACCTATGATTTACATTTTGCGGTTTCCTCTACTATGGCACCTTTACTTACGTTATTTGAAAAGGCCATTAACGATACCTCCCCATTAGAGAAACGTTTAATTTTTGATAAGTGGATAAACATCGAAGTTGAACACAAAATAGATTATCCACTTTTATTAGGCATTTTAGTGGCTGTCATTATCATCATTATCGCCATTGTGGCTTTTTTTACTCACTGGAACCGACGATTAGCTACTGAAGTATATAATCGCACAACAGAACTACGTGACTTAGCTCGCCATTTAAATAATGTCAGAGAAGAAGAGAAAGCTAGGTTAGCACGCGAGATACATGATGAATTAGGTCATTCTCTTACCGGGCTTGTGGTCGGCATCAAACGATTACGCGCCTTAACCACTGATGCAAAATGCATAGCAAAAACAAAAGAATTAAATGACTTAGTGCTTAGCGCTTCAAAAACCTCAAAACAAATAATGATAGATCTTAGACCCAGTATTTTAGAAGACTTAGGTTTAGTGGCCGCGATAGATTGGTTGGCAAATGATTTTAAACTAAAACATGGTGTTAGCTGCAAGGTAAACGCCAGAGATTTACCAGTAAAGTTAAAAGATGAGGCCGCCATTGCCTTGTTTCGGATTGTGCAAGAATCACTGACTAATATTGCTAAACATGCTTTTGCTGAGCAAGTTGAAATTAGCATAGTGATTGTAAATAAAACATTAAAGCTATCAATTTCTGACGATGGCCAAGGACTTAAAGCAGGTTTCAAAACCAAATTAGGCTCATACGGTCTAAAAGGAATGCACGAAAGAGCAATAGCACTCGGCGGAATAATGAAAGTGACAAGTGAAAACAATAATGGTGTGAAACTTCAAATTCAAATTCCTATCAATGAACAGACTGCCTGTAATGAGCAAGCAGACAAAGTGTAGTAACACATACCAGAGCTAATACATTTCAAATGAGCTCTGACTTAATAGTACTATTGATTGAGCTTGCTCATATTACCAAGTAGACACAAAAGTCCCACCGACTAACGAGGTGGGACTTTCATTTTAGGTGGGATTACAACTCTCTTTAGAATTACTCCATTAACCACATCCGCGCCTGACGACCTGGTAAGTAGAATTTATGCCATTGGCTGTTAACCCATTGAACATCATTCGATAAAGTATCTCGGTAGTTTTTATACCAATGTAAATTATGCTCTGCGGTATTGACCCAGATATCCTGACCATCATTACATTTATTGATGCCAACAACGCCAACATGGTCGCGTTTAAATAAGAGAATACAATCGTTATTGCTCATGACTTGCATGTCACGGCCCTTGGTTCCGTTATGGAATTTTAGCATGCCTTTGATATCTTCACGTTTGTACATATCAACCCAACGACTACCATCATTACTTTCGTTATGATCGGAGTAAATCATCGGTACCCCCCCATCACGACCCATAATATACGCAGTGGCTAAATGTTCATCGGTGCCGCCCATAATTTGGTATCGAAAGCCATCATTTGTAGGGATGTCATGAGTAATTGAAAAAGTCACCGCACGTGCCCCCTCAAGTGCCTGTCCATATGCACCTGGGTCAACAAGTTGCTTCATTGAACCACCACTATTAAATGCACTGCGCATTGAAGCAAATAATGGGAAATCGTAAGCCGCATGATCAGTGTTATTCAAGTAAGGCGCAAGAAAGCTATCATAACTACCATCGCCAGCGCCGCCTGATGTAATAATCTCACCAAAAATATGCATGCCACTTTTAATATCACTAGTAAATACAGCATTGAGGTGGTAGTTACTCATATGTTTTGCCGCATCGACACGAAAGCCAGTAACCCCCATAGCTTTAAGTGCCTTTAAATAAGACTTTTGCTGAGAAACTACCCAGTTATTAGGATCTAAGTCAGGTAAACCAGTATCACCA
>Ga0209396_1005766_pt1 | contig 11609 bp, 9 predicted proteins | sample GOMGulsemesocosm_6_FD_184638 | JGI IMG/M metagenome (GOLD analysis project Ga0209396, IMG submission 184638) | Methane-oxidizing microbial communities from mesocosms in the Gulf of Mexico - GOM8C Gulf of Mexico (SPAdes) (version 2) | ecosystem: Environmental > Aquatic > Marine > Cold seeps... | reverse complement strand
ATTAGATATTGGTGCACGCTTCTTTATGAATTTTTTACCACAAACTAAAAAGGTAAAAAACATTGTAGATTTAGGCTGCGGTAATGGAGTTATTGGCCTGACAACACTCACTAAATGCCCGAGTTCGAATGTTACTTTTGTTGATGAGTCAGATATGGCTGTTAACTCTGCCGGACTAAACATTCAGCAAAATTCACCTGAAAAGTTAAATCAATGTACCTTTATGCAAAACGATTGCATGACAGGTTTTGATGGTGAAAGCCAAGATGTTATTTTATGTAACCCGCCATTTCATCAGCAGCAAGCAGTAACAGATCATATAGCATGGCAGATGTTTATTGATGCACGTCGCGTATTGAAAGTGGGTGGTGAATTACGCATTATCGGTAACCGTCATCTTGATTATCATGGAAAGTTAGAACGTATATTTGGTAATTGTAAATTACTTGGCTCAAATAGTCGCTTTGTTGTTTTAAGTTCAACCAAAGAGAAAGCACTCAAACTTTAAAATCATGTAACAATAAAAGGGATATTTACCTTATATATTAAATATCCTTGTTGTAATATTTATAGTCAAATAATAAATCACGGATCTCCATGAAAAAAATAGCCCTATTATTTTGTGTACTTGCAGTATCGGCTTGTCAGTCCCTTCCTGAACGCATTATTATTTCTCCTAATTACACTGCAGCTGCCCAGCTAAAACTTGTTAACAATATAGATTTATCAGTACAAGATAATCGAGAAACCCCAACAACCTTGCGCATTCTAAAAAACAACGATGTTACTAAAGTCGCAAGTAATGATTTAGTACACTCACTAAATAATGCTTTATCAAATGCTTTAAAAAATGGTGATGTCAGTATAAATGCGTCATCACAAAACAAAATGGCTTTACACATTCATCAATTGGAGGTCATCGTAAAGCAACAAACATTAAAATATCGTAGTGAAGGCATTATTGAGCTTGAAGTTAAACTGAATAAAGGAAAACGTAGTTTTAATAAATATTATAATGGCAGCCAAAACAGTGAAGGCCCTTTAATTTTTGATAAAGCTAAAGTCGAAGGTCAACTTAATACATTGTTAGAACAAATGATTTCACGTATTGTCAATGACGTTGAACTCCAAGAATTTTTACAAGGTTAAGGATATCCATGATTAAATCGCTTGTTAAAACCATTATATTAACTACTTGCTTAACTTTCACTGTATCTGCTTTATGTGCTGCCGATGGTAAATTTGTACAAAAAAGTAATTTATTCCCTAAAGTTGAGCTTAAAACCAGTCATGGCAACATTATTATTGAATTAGACCGCTCTCGTGCGCCTATCACAGTTAATAACTTTTTAACTTACGTGGCTAATGGAGATTATAAAGGCTCTATTTTTCATCGTGTAGAGCGCAATGAAGAAAACGAGCAAGACTTTGTAATTCAAGGCGGTGGTTATGATAAAGACCATGATGGTATGCACACAATAGCGCCGATTTTTAATGAAAGTGGCAATGGTATGAAAAATGAAATGTATTCTATTGCTATGGCTTATCAAGATAGAAAACCGCATTCAGGAGATCGTCAGTTCTTTTTCAATATGGACGATAATCATCATTTAAACCCTGGTCGCGGTTGGGGGTTTGCTGTTTTTGGTAGTGTATCTGAAGGCTATGAAACGTTAGATAAAATAATGAAAGTTGAAACCGGTTATAACGAAAAAATCGGCTACGATTTTGTGCCTGTAAAACCTGTATTAATTTATGATGTAATCGTTTTACCTGAAGAAAAACTATAAAGTTAACGACCCTATATTTTAAAGTATCACTCTCAATTTTTGGGAGTTTTAAACACCCATAAAAAATAATAAGAATCAAATATGACCACTGATATCTCAATGAAAGAATACTTAAGCTATTTTAAAGATAAGCGTTTAATAAGTATTTTCATTTTTGGCATGGCCAGTGGTTTTCCTTGGGTTTTAATTGGTTCAGTGCTCTCTGCTTGGCTAAAAGATGAAGGGCTATCTCGTAGTACCATCGGACTATTTGGTTTAGTATTTGGTGCTTACTCTATCAATTTTTTATGGTCGCCCTTAGTTGATCGCGTTAAATTACCCATATTAAATAAACTACTAGGTCAAAGACGTAGTTGGATTTTATTCACTCAGTTTTTCATTATTGCAGCTACTTTTTTATTATCTACAGTAGATATCAGCTCAAATTTAAAACTTGTCGCGATTTTTTCTATTGTGATTGCGATTGCATCTGCTACACAAGACATTTCAATTGATGCATTTCGGATTGATTCCTTAGCTGAAAATGAAAGCCATAAGGCAACTGCCGCTGCGGCTATGGCAACATCGGGTTGGTGGTCAGGTTATGCGCTATTAGGCACTGTACCTTTCTTTTTTGCAGACTTCCCTGGTTGGGGTTGGAATGAAGTCTATATTCTTTTAGCAGCTATGATGTTTTGTTTAAGTTTATGTGTATTTTGGGTAAAAGAGCCAGATTCTAATCGAGATGAAGTGCAATCAAAACTCGAATCTCACTATCAAAAAACCTTATTTGCCAATAATCAAAATGCTTTTTCCGCCAAAGTAACTAGCTGGTTATTAGTAACACTGGTTGCGCCTTTTTCTGAATTTTTCAAACGCAATGGGGTCAGAACAGCGTTAGCCCTACTCGCATTTATATTCCTATTTAAAATTGGCGAAGCTTTTTTAGGTCGTATGTCGATTGTTTTTTATAAAGAAGTTGGCTTTAGTAATACTCAAATTGGCACTTATTCTAAGTTTGGCACAGGTATTATTACGATTATTTTTGCTTTTTTTGGCAGCTTATTTAATCATAAATACGGAATCGTGAAAGGGCTATTTATAAGTGGTATTGCGATGGCATTATCTAATTTATTGTTTGCCGTAATCGCATTAATTGGCCCTGTTGAGTGGATGTATGCATTGACTGTCGTTGTTGATGGATTTACACAAGCTTGGTCATTGGTGGCTATGGTGGCGTTTTTATCTATGCTCTGTAATCGCAGCTTTACCGCGGCTCAATACGCACTTCTAGCCTCATTAGGTAATTTTTCAAGAACTTTACTCTCATCTTCTAGCGGGATATTAGTTGATTGGTTAGATGGTAATTGGGCTTTATTCTTTGTATTAACCGCAGTTATGGTGATCCCATCGTTAATTTTCTTGTATCTAATTAGGCATCATATGTATCGCTTAGAGAATAACTTCCATAATAATAGTAATTAATGAGCTGCTATATAGTTTGAACTAACAACTTATGGTGATCCTTTTTAAGTTTTTTTGTATCTAATTCGGTATCATAAGTATCATTTAGAGAATAACTTCATAAAAATGGATTTTAGGATTTTAGGATTTTAGGATTTTAGGATTTTAGGATTTTAGGATTTTAGGATTTTAGGATTTTAATAAAGTAAATGAAATAAACAATAAAATGCCTCCTTGCATTTTATGTTTTTAAGTCATTTAAATATATTTAAATGACTTTTTACGAAAACTATTCAGCTTCTAATAAAGCTAAGCCTTCAGTTGGATCTACTTCCAACGCATTACAGTAACGAACAAATTCAACTACGTCTAGACGACGTTCTTGATTCTCTATTTTACCGATGAAAGAATGTGGCGTACCTATAATTTGTGCTAGGCTTCTCATTGTATGACCTTTTTCTTGACGTTTTTCTTTAAGCCAAGACGTTAGTCTACTATTCTCATCAGATGAAACTGTTTTTCCCATCATAAAAGCATCTCCTACTAGATGTTTTTTTTATATTAAAGTTAATGGGAGTGCCCCTCCCCATGTTGCTCAATGCTTAAATTCAAAACTCTTAAGTTTTAAAGCGTAAGTACTGATTTGAATCCATTAAAGCACAAGCACTATATTAGGTATAGCCGTTTTTAACGAAATTACCTAATATAGGTCTAAATTAATGATTAGATAATACTAATAGTATAATATTAACCTTTAATCACCTTCTATTACATAAAATGCGACGAATTATCTTAACTCTTCGTCTAATTCACATAAAACTGACTTTCTATTGAGTACTGTTATACTCTGTATCAAATAATGAAAAATAGTGATAATTAGCCAAATATGATCCGATTAATTTTTTTACTCCCCATAGTACTTTGCCTTTTATGGTTCTTTTTTTTAAAACAAAACAATCTCAACATAAAACAAGGTAAAAAAGGGTTTATGTATATACTCGGTTTTAGTGGATTTATATTAGGTTTTTTTACTTTAATGATTTTTGTTACAAATCAATAAAAAGCCACTTAAATTAAGTGGCTTTTTAAAGTGAAGCTTATGACATCTTCATATCTATAATGTTTGTACTTTATGAAGCGCCTTAACTTCCTGTCGCCTTGCTCTTATCATTAACAAACATGGCGTTAATACTAAAGTTAATACTGTTGCAAAGGTTAATCCCCCCGCAACTGCCGTTGATAATTGTACCCACCATTGCGTTGATGGTGCACCGACAGCGACTTCACGATTAAAGAAATCTATGTTTACTTGTAATACCATTGGCATTAAGCCCAGTATGGTTGTTACTGTTGTAAGCAATACAGGTCTTAACCTTTGAGCTCCAGTTCTTAAAATCGCTTCTTTAGCCATCATCCCTTCTGAACGAAGTACATTGTAGGTATCTATTAAAACAATATTGTTATTTACCACAATACCCGCTAAAGAGATGACGCCAATACCAGACATTACAATTCCAAACGGTTGTTGTAGTATTAATAATCCTAAGAATACGCCCACTGTAGAAAAGAGTACCGCACTTAGAATTAAAAATGCTTGGTAAAAACTATTGAACTGAGTCACTAAAATCAGTCCCATAACAAACAATGCAACCATTAAGGCATTTTTCAAAAATGCTTCAGATTCTCCCTGTTCTTCATTTTCACCACGTACTTTTAACTTAACTCTTGGATCCATTCCTTGTTCTTTAAGTTTCTCTTGTAATCGAGGTAAAGCTAAGCTTAATAGTTCACCAGATTTCATATCTGCATTAACGGTAACAACTCTATGACTATCAACTCTACGAATCGTATCTACTTTTTGTACTGGTGACTTAGTAACAAAATGCGAAACAGGTATTTGACCATGCATCGTTTTAATTCGTAGCGTCTCAATTCTGCCTAAGTCGCGTTTATCATAAGGAAAACGTACTCTAATATCAATTTCATCGTCAACATCATCAGGGCGGTATTCTCCCAGCTTTAAACCATTGGTGATCATCTGCACGTTAGCACCTAACATAGTTGCATCCGCACCAAAGCGAGCAGCATTACTTCTGTCAATTTTAAGTTGCCATTCAATACCTTGTTTTGAAGCAGTATCATCTATATTCATAAATGCACCATCAGCTTCTAATGCTTGGCGAATACGCCTTGCTTCAGAGTTTAAAGCATCAGGGTATTTAGAACTTAACTCAATCGATAAGTCTTTACCGCCACCGGGGCCATTTTCATCTTTTCTAAGTTCAACTTCCACACCGGCCATATTTTCAGTTAATGATATCACTTGCTCAATAATACTATCCGCAGGTAAACGCTGGTCCCAATCGTCTAAATTTAAGCGAACGGTACCCACTAAATCTTTGCCGCCAGTGCGAGAGTAGATAGTTTTAATGCCTTCAATTGATAGTATTCGATTTTCAACATCTTTCATTATGGTATCTTTTTCATATATAGACAGATCACCAAACGATCTCACTTTTAAGTTAATGCCATTAGGCTCTACATCAGGAAAAAATTCGACCCCAAGCTTAGAAACACCATAACCAACAAAAACTAAAATTGAGATGATAATCGCACCAAATAACACCCACCAAGGACGTGTAATCGCTTTATCTAATATACGTACATATTTTCCACTAAAACCATGTAACTGAGTTACATCACCTTCTTCAGCTGCAAGTAATTCTTGTTTTTCAGATGCATTAAGGGGTCTCACTTTACCAATTAAACTACCCAGTGCAGGTACGAATATTAACGCCATCACTAAAGAGGCACTTAAAGTTGCAATTAATGTAATAGGTAAGTACTTCATAAATTCGCCCATCATACCCGGCCAAAATATTAAAGGTGCAAATGCAGCTAAAGTTGTTGCGGTTGAAGCGATAATAGGCCAAGCCATACGTTTGGCAGCCATAGCGTAAGCTTGCTTTCTATGCATGCCTTCACTCATCATGCGATCAGCAAACTCAGTGACAACAATTGCGCCATCAACTAGCATGCCTACAGCCATGATCAAGGCAAATAAAACAACGATATTGACAGTAAAACCAAATAAAGATAAAACCAGAATCCCCGTTAAGAATGAACCTGGGATAGCTATTCCGACTAAAAATGCAGAGCGACTCCCTAAAATAGCAATGATCACGATTACGACTAATAAAACGGCTGACATTACATTATTTTGTAAGTCCGAAAGCATATCTTTTACGTCTTGCGAGCTATCAGCTGTATAATTAACTTTAATATGATCAGGCCAAAGTAATTTAGCCTTTTCAACGATGCTTTTAACTTCATTCACCGTATCTATGATATTTTCACCACTGCGCTTTTTAACTTCTAAAGCAACGGCTGACTCTCCATTAATACGAGCAATTGAACTTGGATCTTTATAAGAGCGACGGATTTGTGCCACATCCATAAAACGTACAACTTTATCCCCTACCACTTTTACCGGTTGTTCCATTACATCTTGAATCGTTTCATATACTGATGGGATCTTAATAGCAAAGCGGCCTTTACCTGTATCCAAAGTACCTGCCGCAACAAGTTTATTGTTGCTACTAATTAAGTTATAAATATCAGTTTGATCTAAGCCATAGGAAACCATCAATAGAGGATCAACGATGATTTCAACCATATCTTCTCGGTCGCCACCAATATCAACTTCCATTACGCTAGAGATACCTTCGATCTCATCTTTTAAATTACGCGCAATCGTTAATAAACCACGTTCTGGCACATTTCCAGATAAAGTCAGTGTTATTGTCGGTTGTTGATCTTCCATTAGTACTTCATGTACTTCTGGCTCTTCTGATTCACTTGGTAGCTTAGCTTTTGCTAATGAAACTTTATCACGCACTTCTGCTAATAAATCATTGGTATCTAACCCAGCCAAAAATTCTAAAGTGATTGATGCATGCCCTTCACTGGCTGTGGCTTTCATTTCTTTTACGCCTTGTATTGCGCGTAACTCCACTTCCATTGGACGAATTAGTAACCTTTCAGCATCTTCTGGTGAAATACCATCATGTACAATTGAAACATAGATAAAAGGAATATTTACATCGGGGTTGGCTTCTTTAGGAATACTTTGATAAGTCATCCAGCCAGCAATTAGTAGCAATACAAAAATAGATAAAACCGTTCTGGTTTTATTTAATGCACCGTCAATTATTGTTCTCATTTATTCGGCCTTAGTCTTTTTTAGCAATCGAATCATCAGTTGTAAAAACTGGCTCAACTACATCACCAATTCTAACAAAGCCTTGACCTAGCGTGATTACTTTTGCTTCATCACCTAACCCTGACATCCAAATACCTTCAGAAGTCGTTTTCACTATATTGATAGGTGAAAAAATCACTTCATTTTTATCATTTAATGTTTTAACACCTATGCTTCCCTCAGGATTAAGTGCCATAAATGCAGGACTAATGTGAATGGCTTTTACTGCCTCAAAATCAATATCTAGCTGAGTTGAAAACCCGGCTTTAAACTTCATTCCAGGATTTTCAAATTTTGCTTCGATTCTAAATGTATTCGTATCATCATCAGCGACTGATGCGATATATCTAATATTACCTGTATAAGTTTCATTATTGATTAATGTTGCTTTCACTTCTTGTTCTAAATTTAAACCAAATATCTCAGATTGTGTAACGTCGGCTCTAACCACTAGTGGGTCTAAATCAGCTAATTCTAAAATTGGATCACCGCGACCAACATAATCGCCTATTTCAACTAAACGTCGATTAATGACACCGCTAAATGGTGCTTTAATTTTGCTACGAGATAAGCTTAACTTCAAACTTGATAAATCAGATTTCGATTGCTCTAATTGTGCTTTACTACGAGATAATTTAACTTCGTCTTGCAAGCCTTTTTGTTTTAACTTAACAAAACCTTGATATTCTAATTTTCTTTGCACTAATAATGATTTTGCAGATACTATTTTTTCGTTCAAGTCAGATTGATCAAGAGATAGAATTACAGTGCCCTTTTCTACAAACTGCCCTTCTTTTACATATATATCTTTTACTTCACCTTCTTCTCTAGCACTAATTGTAGATATTTTATCTGGCTCAGATTTTCCATATAAAGTTAGGGTTTTAAAGATATTTTGTGCTTTTAATGTTTCAACTTTTACTTTTGCTAATGGAACTTGAACTTGTATTTTATTTGATTTTTTTTCAGGATCTTTCGCATGGGAGCTGCCAGATAACATCCAAAGTACAATACCGATACTAATACTTAATGCGATTATGTACGGTTTTTCATCTAACAATTGACGAATTTGATGAAATTTAAGCATCCTTTCACTCCAATAGGGTTTAATACCAATTCCATTAAACATGCGCTCATTCTAAATGGTCTAACTCAAAAGAATTGGTATAAGCTAATAATTATTATTGCCCAATCATACGAAGTTTTCACATGCAAAGTAAGTAATAAAATGTAAACAAGCTTTACGTTCCACATTACAGAAACAAAAAAACCGCCTAAAGCGGTTTTTTTAATTTATTTCTAAAGTTTATTTACTAAACACTAAATGATGAACCACAACCACAAGTTGCTGTTGCATTTGGGTTGTTCACAAAAAAGCGAGAGCCTTCAAGACCTTCAGTGTAATCAACCGTACCGTCTATTAAGTATTGAATACTCATAGGATCGATTACCAGCGTTACGCCATTTTTTTCAATAGTCATATCACCAGGATTCGTTTTTTCATCAAAAGTAAAACCATATTGAAACCCTGAACAGCCTCCACCCGTAACATAAACACGAAGTTTTAATTCTGGATTCTCTTCTTCTTCGATTAGCTGCTTAACTTTATTTGCTGCATTATCCGTGAATTGGATCGGTAATTGCTCAGACATACTTTTACTTAAATAAATTAATATGGCGTAATTATCTAATACCCGACTGTTTTAATCAAGTATTTATACTTGATTGAGTACAACCAACTCGATTTGTATAGTGATAAATTAATCCATATTTATGGCTTGTTTTTTATGAAACTTTACTAAGCTTCTGATAAACTGCACTTACTTTTTTGGTACTCTTATTTTATAGGTATCTCTTTGTTTGAGTTGACACATACATCGCTTGAAGCGCTCAGAAAAAGTTTATCCAAACCTAAAACGTCAGCTCAGCTGTGTCTATTAGGTATCCTTGCTGGCTTATTCGCCGCAATCTTAATCATTATATTTAGATTGTTGATCATTGGTGTACAAGCATTGTTTTTGTCTGAATCAGACAACTATACTCAACTACCCGATTTATATAGATTATTTATCCCTGTTATTGGTGCACTACTCATATTTACCTTTGCAACAATATCTCGTTATAAACATTATCGTTTAGGTGTGCCTTTTATTATTCACCGTATAAAGCAAAATTACGGTAACATTCCTTTTAATAGTACGTTAAATCAATTTTTTGGTGGTGCTATAGCACTTATAAGTGGCTTTACAGTTGGTCGAGAAGGCCCTTCTATTCATATCGGAGCAGCTGGTGCAAGTTTCATCGGTTCTAAATTGCACTTGCCATACAATTCAATGAGAACCTTAGCTGGCTGTGGTGTTGCGGCTGGTATTTCAGCTTCGTTTAATACCCCCCTAGCTGCGGTTATTTTTGTTATGGAAGTGGTATTAAGAGAATATAAAATCCATATATTTGTGCCTATTATATTAGCAGCTGTTACAGGAGCGGTTACAACACAGTTTGTTTTTGGCAATACCTATGAATTATCTTTGATCAATGTAACGCCTTTGCCTATTTGGCACTACCCCTATTTAATTATCTGTGGTTTAACATTAGGTGCTATTGCCTACGCATTTAACCGTAATTTAATGTACGTCATAAAAGTATTTAGACGTATTAGCATGTTTCCCCGTTTACTTTTAGCGGGTGCTATTATGGGACTTATTTCTTTTTTAGTGCCTCAAGCTATGGGTTCAGGCATGAGTGCAATTCATCTTTCTGTTATTTCAGCTGAAAATATGCAATTGTTAATGACCATTTTGATTGCAAAACTCATTGCTACACTCTTTATTTTAGGTTTAGGTATTCCAGGTGGCATTATAGGTTCGGTATTTGGCTTGGGTGTTTTAATTGGCACATTGATGTCATATTTTGGTAGCTACATGAGTCCTGATGTTTATGTTGTTGGCACTTATGCCGTATTAGGTATGGCAGGACTATTTGCAGCGACACTACATGCTCCGCTTGCAGCTTTAGTTGCCGTTATGGAAATGACATCAAGCTCACATATAACAGTTCCCGCTATGGTAGTGATCACCACGGCTTACGTAAGCGCCCTACAGTTTTTTGGTAATCGCTCAATTTTTTTACAGCAGCTAGACTTTCAAGGCTTACCTTATCAAGTGTCTCCGGCAGTTGAAGCTTTACAAAAAATTGGCGTGATGTCTGAAATGGATGAGAACTTCAAATTATTATATTCAGATGACAAAGAACAAATAAACGCAACGCTTAATGCCGTAACCTCAGATCCAGAGAATCATACGCCATTAATTGTTTTTGATGAAGAAAGTGGCTATCGATTAGCAGAATATGATTTAAGTTTAATGTCAGATAATGCAATTCCAATTCAGTATATAGAATTAGAAGGGATCAGTAGCCAATGCACCCTTGCAGATGTATTTGATATTTTAAAAGACAAACGCAGTAGCTCTGTTTATATTTATAACCAATTAGACAACCAACAAATAATGGGGCTAATTCGCTGGGACCATATTCATCAAATACTCACTATTCGTAACAGTTTGGTATAAAGAGCTGCTTAGTAGTAAATAATAAATAATTTATTTTATGATTTAGACCGTCATCTTCAAATTGTTCAATCGAAGATCTATTTTCTTAAATTCGTATTTTACAACTCTCTAAGGCAAGTAATGACAACACTTTTAATATACAAATCATTGCACATATTTTTTATGGTTGCATGGTTTGCAGGCATATTCTATTTACCGCGATTATTTGTATATCACGCTATGACTAATAACAAAGAAAGCCAAGAAATGCTTAAAATAATGGAACGTAAGCTACTTTATTTTGTAACTCCATTTGCCGTTTTAACTTTAGTCTTTGGCTTATTAATGATTTTTGAATATGGCCGAGAATGGTTTAAAGCAAGCATGTGGTTACATTACAAATTAGTATTAGTTATTGGTTTATACATATACCACGGCTTTTGCTTTAAACTTTTAGCTGACTTTAAACATGATAGAAATAAGCGAAGCGACAAATTTTATCGAATAATAAACGAACTACCTGTTTTAGTATTATTGGTTATTATCTTTTTAGCTGTGATGAAACCA
>Ga0209396_1005764_pt1 | contig 11618 bp, 11 predicted proteins | sample GOMGulsemesocosm_6_FD_184638 | JGI IMG/M metagenome (GOLD analysis project Ga0209396, IMG submission 184638) | Methane-oxidizing microbial communities from mesocosms in the Gulf of Mexico - GOM8C Gulf of Mexico (SPAdes) (version 2) | ecosystem: Environmental > Aquatic > Marine > Cold seeps... | reverse complement strand
CGGCATTGAAAGTCATATTCATACAGCACCAGGAAAACACAACACTTGGCACAAAGTAGTGCTGGGCCCCTACGAGCGTAAACGTACTGCCGAAGAAGACAAACATAAATTAAGAAACAACAACATTAATGGTTGCCAAATATGGCTGTGGCAATAATTTTCGCTAACAATAGCCAATAATGTTCACTCTATCCTTGAAAAGTCAGTTCTAACCCCCAACTTTATTTACATCAAAAAATGTATTTATAAAGATTGGAGTTAGTATGACTACTATCGTTTCAGTAAGACGCAATGGCAAAGTAGCCATCGGTGGTGATGGTCAGGTATCTCTTGGCAATACCGTCATGAAAGGTAACGCTAAAAAGGTACGTCGCCTATACAATAACAAAGTATTGGCTGGTTTTGCCGGTGGAACTGCCGATGCCTTCACCTTATTTGAGCGCTTTGAAAGTAAACTTGAGCAGCACCAAGGCCACTTAACCAAAGCCGCGGTTGAACTCGCCAAAGATTGGCGCAGCGATCGTGCCTTACGAAAACTTGAAGCACTACTTGCGGTTGCCGATGAAACGGCGTCATTAATCATTACCGGTAATGGTGATGTGGTACAACCCGAGCATGATCTTATTGCGATTGGCAGTGGCGGAAATTTCGCGCAATCAGCCGCGACCGCACTGTTAGAAAATACGGAGTTATCCGCTAAAGAAATCGTTGAAAAATCGTTGACTATTGCCGGCGATATTTGCGTATTCACTAACCAATCACAAACAATAGACGAACTATAAGTTCGTAATATTAGCTTGCCTTGATAAACATCAGGCAACATGAGGATTTTACCATGTCAGATATGACTCCTAGAGAAATTGTCCACGAATTAGACAGCCATATTATTGGCCAAAGTGATGCCAAACGTGCCGTAGCGATTGCCTTAAGAAACCGCTGGCGCCGGATGCAACTTGACGAAGCATTACGCAGTGAAGTAACGCCCAAAAACATTCTAATGATTGGCCCAACCGGTGTCGGTAAAACTGAGATTGCCCGCCGCTTAGCAAAATTAGCCCGCGCACCATTCATCAAAGTTGAAGCCACTAAATTCACCGAAGTGGGTTATGTTGGTAAAGAAGTTGAGACCATTATTCGCGATCTTGCTGATGTTGCTATTAAATTAGTCAAAGAAGAAGAAATGGATCGCGTTAAACATTTAGCCGAGGAAGCGGCTGAAGAGCGTATTTTAGATATATTGTTACCACCAGCAAGAGACGGTTTTGGCAATAGCGAGAAAAATGACGAACAAGCCGAAGGCTCTAATACTCGTCAAATATTCCGTAAAAAATTACGTGAAGGTAAATTAGACGATAAAGAAATTGAAGTTGATTTAGCGGCAGCACAAGTTGGCGTAGAAATCATGGCGCCTCCAGGTATGGAAGATATGACGTCGCAATTGCAAAGCATGTTTCAAAATATCTCTAGTGATAAAACGAACAAGCGTAAATTAAACATTAAAGATGCCTTTAAAGCGTTGCAAGAAGAAGAAGCCGCTAAAATAGTCAATCAAGATGATATCAAGCAAAAAGCCATTGATGCCGTAGAGCAAAACGGCATTGTGTTTATTGATGAAATTGACAAAATTTGTAAACGCGCTGACAGCAACAGCGGTGGCGATGTGTCACGTGAAGGGGTACAGCGCGATTTATTACCACTTGTTGAAGGTTCAACGGTAAGCACCAAGCATGGCATGATTAAAACCGATCATATTTTGTTTGTTGCTTCTGGTGCGTTCCAAATGGCAAAACCATCAGATTTAATCCCTGAATTACAAGGGCGTTTACCGATTCGTGTTGAGTTAAAGGCGTTAACTACTGACGACTTTGTTAGAATTTTAACCGAACCATTCGCGTCATTAACCGAACAATATATCGCTTTACTGGCGACCGAAGGTGTTAACGTGTCGTTTAGTGATGATGGTATTCAAGCGATTGCTAATTCAGCATGGCAAGTAAACGAAACTACCGAGAATATTGGTGCTCGTCGTTTACATACCATGATGGAACGCCTTACCGAAGAGCTATCTTTTCATGCCGACCAACGCGCTGGTGACACTATTTTAATTGATAAAGAGTATGTTGATAATATCTTGAACGACGTTATTAAAGATGAAGATTTAAGCCGCTTTATTTTATAATCAACGGGGTTTATAGCAAACGGATTATATCTTTATTACCTAAAGATATAATCCTAAATATATTGTCCTACAGATGAGATCTGAACGTGAAAAACCTAAAGAGAACGCAACGTGAATATTGAACAATTTATTGTTAATCAGCATGAAAAAAGCCTAACCATTACCTTTAGTCGCGGTAAGTCTTTTGCGCTAAGCTTTGAGTATTTACGTGTTTCCTCTCCACGGGAAATGGATGCCCCAAAAAAACCGATTACAGCCCATAAAAAGTTGGTGGAATTATTAAACATTGAAGTCGTCGGCAAGCATGGCCATCGCTTGGTTTTTGATGATGGCCATGACGCCATTTACGCCAGTGAATACTTGACAATATTAGCCAAAGAAATGACTCCACGTTGGCAGGAGTATCTCACTAAATTAGCCGACAGTGGTCAATCGCGTGAGGCAATGATTAATTTCAAACAATTATAGCGAGCATATCGCCAGTTAATATAACCAGAAAGCAGCGGTATTAATCTATTTTATTAATACCGCTAACAACTATGGCTAAAAACCTCCTTCCTTGTAAAGCACCATGATAATAGTTTGAAAGCAATCAAGTTGTTCCCCATTAATGGCCAAATATTATTAGTCAATATATGGTAAGTAACGATGTAATTTCGCTGATAAATCGATATACTGATGACTACTTTTACCTAAAATAAAAGAGCAACCCCATGGAATACAACACCTCTCAATTGTGCGACACCTACGCAGATTTAATAGATGTTATTGATCCGATCTTTAGCAACTATGGTGGCCGTAGCTCTTTTGGAGGCCAAGTTGTCACCATTAAATGTTTTGAAAGTATTGGCTTAATTGAGCAAGTCGTTGCTACCGATGGTACCGGTAAAGTGCTGGTTATTGATGGCGGAGGCTCAACCAGACGCGCTTTAATCGATATAAATATCGCTGAAGCTGCGGCTAACAATGGTTGGGAAGGTATTGTTTGTTATGGCAGTATTAGAGATGTCGATGCGCTAGAAGAAATTGATTTAGGCATACAAGGGCTAGTGCCTATTCCTGTGGGCGCCACAGATACCGATATTGGTGAAAGTGATGTTGCCATTAATTTTGGCGGCGTAACCATTTTACCCGATGATCATCTCTATTCCGATAATACCGGCATTATTCTTTCTCCTGATCCGCTAGATATTGAGTAACTAACGCAACCTAGTTACTAGTTAACATCCCCTGCGAAAAGACTCTAACTAACATAGCCTGGCGAATATAACCTAGCTAACATGCTCACTTGGTTAATTACGACTATTCGCTAAGCTCGATTTTGCCTCTGGGTGTTGAGTAAACCACGAGGTGAGCCAGCTCTCAATTTCGTCGGGGACAATGCCTGAGTTAATAATATTGCCTTGTACCAGCTCTCCACCCATCGCCATAAAATCCTTCGCCACTTCATGTTTTTCAATATGGGTACCAATCAACGGAATATTCATGCCACGTGTCAGAGTAATTAAGGCGTTAATAATAGCTTTGTCGGCATAGTTGCTTTCTGTGCTAGCCAATTGCTGACAATTAATTTTAACTTGATGAATAGCCATTTTACGCAAATAGCGCAAGGACTCATAACTACCAGAAAAATTAGCAATTGAAATAGCAATACCTAATGATTTTAGTTGATCCATGGTACTTTTAGCACGTTGGCAAGCGGCTAGCATCACCGGCTCAGTCAATTCAATAATTAAGTATTTACCAAGAATATTAAATTTTTTCATCTGCTGTTCAATAAAGTCGACTAAATCAGGCTCCAATAAACTTTTACTGGAAAGGCTAATAGAGACTCGCTGATGAAGCCCTAATTTATTTAAGATAAATAATGCGTTAAATACCTGCTCGAACATTTGCTTGGTTAAACGGTAAACCTCACCACTATGTTCGGCAAGATCAATAAACTCAGGTAATGCTAACAGTACTTGGTTACCTTGATACCAATGTACTTTCAGCTCAAAACCGACAATAGTGTTATTCGTAATATTAACTTGAGGTTGTAGCAACCAGCGTAAATCTTCAGCAATAATGTCTTGTCGTAAGCGCTCCATCAATGCCAGCTGTTTTTCAGTATAGAGTACGCTACTATTATCAAAATATTGAATGGTTTCTTTCGTTAACGCCCCCTTCAGTAACGCGTCCGACGCATAAGAAACAATTTCATTGACGCTACTGCCATGCTCTTCACTAATAGCGACGCCAAAGGCTAGTTCAAAGTTTAACGAAAAACTCTTAAAGCTCATCGCTTCAGGTACCGCCGACATCAACTGCTGGCATAAATCATCAATCACTTGTTTCGCACTATGTTTCGTGGTTGATAAATCAAACACCACCAAAAAATCTAACCCCTGTAAACGCGCTAATCGCACTGGTTCAGGGTTAAAATCGAAGCTAAGTAAATTTTGATTATCTGCTAGTTTTTGTTGTAAACAATAGGCTAATTGTAACAACAAAATATCGGAATTATGGTGACCTAAAACAGTATTAACCTGTTGAAAATTCACTGGTTTAAATACAATCGCAGCCATCCGCTTTTGAGAATCTTGCTTTAATGCACCAGCAAAGTGCTTTAACGCATATTGCGCAGTGGGTAAATTAGTGGTTAAGTCGTGAGTGTAATTAAAAAGCTCATCTTTGGAGATATGATGTTCCTGCTGGGTTACTTTGCTAGCAACGAAATAAGACCACAAGTAATACCCGATAATAGCGACAGCAATGCCTAGCGAAAACATCAATACGCTATTTGAATTATAAGGGGATTGCGCTGCATTAGCAGAGCAAGGAACGAGCAATAAAGAATAGCAGAGAGCCGCTTTAGCCTGCCCTAGCAGAAAAGAATTTTTTACCGAAAATAATAAGCTTTTAAAACAACCCATAACAAATAAATACCCATTAAGAGCTAACCAATCCATAGTCGCTTAGGTAACTAGCACTATAGAAATAGCCAACAACACCATAAAATATAGACTAATAAATATCAGGTTGCTTGTACAGCGTTAGTAGCGCTAACGCTAGCAACCGATAGCAACCGATAGCAACCAAATAATTTACTACCTCTAAACCTACTAACGGCTATATCTGATAACCCCAGCGCGGCATAATCGTTTGCTCAATGCCAAGGTGGTCTAATACTCGGCCAACCATAAAATCAACCAAGTCGTTAATTGACTGTGGCTGATGATAGAAACCGGGGGCCGCTGGCATTATTGTCACCCCTTGTTGGGAAAGACTGAGCATATTGGTTAAATGTATGGTTGAAAAAGGAGTTTCTCGTACCATTAGAATAAGTTGTCCGCGCTCTTTAATCACCACATCGGCAGCACGTTCAATTAAATTATCACTCATGCCATGGCTAATTGAGGCCATAGTGCCGGTGGAGCATGGACAAATAACCATTTGCTTAGGTGCCGCCGAGCCAGAGGCAACCGGCGAAAACCACTGCTCTTTGCCAAACACTTTAATTTGCTCGGCTTTAGCATTAAATTTTTCTGTGAGGAGCTTAGTCGCAGCCTCAGGTGCCGCCGGTAATTTAAAGTTAACTTCGGTATCTAACACCACCCGCCCAGCACTTGAACACATTAAGTACACTTGATAATTGGCCGCCACTAAGCATTCTAATAAACGTAAACCGTAGGCCGCGCCAGAAGCGCCTGTGAATGCTAAGGTTATTTTTTGGGTAAAGTCAGCCATATTAATGCTCGTTATTGATAAATTTAGTAGTTAGCGCGGTGAGTATTTTATCATGAATACCGCCAAAGCCACCATTACTCATCACCACAATAGTGTCATTGGCTTCACTGTGCTCAACAATTTTATTCACTAGGTCATCAATAGTTTTTTCAACGATACAAGGTTGCTGACACTGACTAATTAAATCACTGATCGACCATTTAATCTGCTCATCTTGAAAGATAAAGACCTGATCAGCTTGCGCTAACGAAGCGGGTAAGGTGTCTTTATGAATACCGGATTTCATCGTGTTTGAACGGGGTTCAAGCACTGCTAGTACTTTGCCTGCACGTTGCTGAGCTTCAATTCTGATTTGATTGTCGCTATCAACTTTAGCCCATACGCCCGCTAAAGTTTTAGCAATCGCGGTAGGATGATGAGCAAAATCATCATAAACGCTTATACCGTTAACCTCACCTTTTAATTCAAAGCGACGTTTAGTATTAACAAATTCAGCTAATGCTTCAATACCAATATGGCTCGGCACGCCAGCATGTCGCGCAGCGGCAATTGCCATTAAGGCATTATCGATATTAAAATCACCAATTAATTCCCAATTAACAACCCCTTGCTCAACACCATTAAAGAGTACTGTAAACTGACGACCATCGGCGGTGAGTTTTTGCGCCTGCCAGCCTTGTTTACCTTCACTGTGCTCACTCTTTTCAGTTACGCTATTTTCACCCTCGGCATTTTCAGCTTGGCTATACTCACCTTGGCTGTGCTCTGTTGGCGTCCAACAGCCCATCGCTAAGGTTTCATTAATCGCGGTTTCATTTTTCGGCGATAAAATCAAACCGTTACTCGGCACCATTCGTACTAAGTGATGAAATTGGCGTTGAATATGGGTGATATCATCAAAAATATCACCATGATCAAACTCTAAATTATTGATCACTAACGTTCTGGGACGGTAATGAACAAACTTAGCGCGTTTATCAAAAAATGCGGTATCGTATTCATCCGCTTCGACCACAAAAAATGGCGCATTGCCTAATCGAGCCGAACAATCAAAATTTTGCGGAATACCACCAATTAAGAAACCCGGCGCTAAATGCGCATATTCTAAAATCCAAGTAAGCATACTACTGGTGGTGGTTTTACCGTGCGTTCCTGACACGGCTAATACCCAGCGATCTTTTAATACATTTTCTAACAACCATTGCGGACCAGAAATATAAGGAATATTGCGATCAAGCATATACTCAACCATAACATTACCGCGCGACATCGCATTGCCGACAATGATCATGTCTGGCTCATCATCAAAATGTGAGGTGTGGTAGCCTTGTTTGAGCTCAATACCGAGCTGCTCTAATTGAGTACTCATTGGCGGATACACCTGAGCATCACAACCTGTTACTCGAAAGCCCATTGCTTTCGCTAACGCTGCAATGCCGCCCATAAAGGTGCCGCAGATCCCTAAAATGTGTATATGTTGGCTGGTATTTGTCATAATAATGATAAAGAAAAGATGAAAGCAGATGGCCCTTAATATACCCTATTAACTGATGCTTAGCCGTAAAATCCTGAGCTAAGATCGAATAATTTTCAAGAGAGCAAAACGCGCATGTTAGAGACAACGGTTAGTAACCTCCATATTTATCCGATCAAATCGACCGCAGGGATCAGCTTGCCTCAAGCCAATGTTGATGAACTGGGTTTAGCCTTCGATCGACGCTTTGTATTGCGCGATGATTTAGGTCAATTTATTACCGGTCGTACTAAGCCACAATTATGCTTAGTGAAAGTCGAGCTATCTGCCACTGGCATTATTTTAAACGCACCTAACATGCCTGCTTTATCGTTAAATCATCAAGATTTCAGCCACAAATACATGAAGGTAACTGTGTGGGGTGATGTCATTTCCGGGCAATTTTGTTCAATGCAAGCTAACGATTGGTTTTGTCACTATTTACAACAATCTTGTCAGCTACTCTTTTTTGGCGAGCAATCACACCGTGAGAAAAAGCCAAATACCCCGAAGGCTAGAAAAGTAGCCTTCGCTGATGGCTACCCGTTACTGTTAATTTCGCAAGCTTCGCTAGCCGATCTCAACCAACGCTTACAGCTTAATAATGTTGATCCCGTTTCGATGGCACATTTTCGTCCTAATATTGTCGTTGATAACTGCCCTGCCTTTGCTGAAGACACCTGGCAACATATTCGTATTGGCGAAGTAGAGTTTATTGTCAGCAAACCTTGTGAACGTTGTATTTTCACCACAGTAAACCCTGAAAATGGTGAAAGACAAGCACAGCAACAACCATTGCGCACCTTACAGTCATTTAGAGCTATTGATAGCGGCGAAGTTATTTTCGGTCAAAACTTGATCCCGTTAAATAAAGGGGAGATCAAACAAGGAGATAAAGTTACCGTACTGAGTACTCAAATTGCGCCGGTACTGATCCCAAGCAAAGCAGCAACGCCCGATGACAGCCAACTAACGTTAACGTGCAGTAAGATTATTGATGAAACGCACGATGTAAAAACCTTCCTTTTTACTTTTGCAGAGCATGGCCAGTTCAAACAACTCGCCGGCCAACATATCAATTTCCAACTTGAGATTCTGGGGGTAACTAAACATTGTTGTTACACCATCGCTTCTGCTCCAACTAGCACCAATGAAATAAGTTTAACGATAAAACGTGTGCCACAAGGACTAGTCTCGAACTATTTTCATGATCACGTAAAAATAGGTGATGCGGTTATTGGGCAAGTGCCGAGCGGTACCTTCCATCTTCCTGAGCGCATGTCAGAAAACATGCCTGAGAAGATACTATTATTGTCTGCTGGCAGTGGTATTACTCCGATGCTGTCAATGCTTCGTCATATGGTCGCTCAAAAAGTAGCGAATGAAATCACCTTTTTCCACAGTGCTCATAGCGAAGCAGACTTAATTGCCCGTCAAGAAATAGCAGACTTAGCCACACAGCATGGTAATTGCCATATTAGCTACACCTTAACCAAACAAGTTAAGCCACAATGGCAAGATTACCAAGGGCATTTAACTCAAACGATGCTAAGTAATATTCCTGCGCTTATTCAACACCAAGTCTTTGTCTGTGGCCCTCAAGGGTTTAGAGAAAGCGCCCAGCAGCATTTGCAACAGTTAGGGTTACCTCAAGAACAATATCACTGGGAAAGTTTTGGTGCTCGCCCATTAGCAATAAATGACCGCGAGCAGACGATAACTAATGAGCCGAAAGCGCTGACCATTAACTTTCAAAAATGGCAAAAACCTTACCAAGGTGATAATCAAGAAACATTACTTGAGCAAGGTGAAGACGCCGACTTAGTGCTCCCTTATTCATGCCGCGCCGGCATGTGTGGTCGCTGTAAAGCTAAACTGATCAGCGGTGAAGTGAAGCAAAGCAGCAGCGATGGTTTAACCGACTTTGAAAAATCTCAAGGCTATATATTGTGTTGCGCCAGCACACCAATCACGGATGTTACCATTAAGCATGATTAGCATAACAAAGAGCGCTTTACCTCTCCATTTATGAGCAAGTAAAGCGCTTAAAGCTAATATTAAAATTCAACCAACACTCGCGCTAATGCCTAATGACTCGCCTAATGTTCGTTGTGATTATATTAATAACACGCCACACTTTTTCTTGTTTTCGCGTAGAATACGCGAAATTATCAAAGACTAGACACGGGCTCATCAGTTGCACACTTTATCTCAATTACAATCGGGCGAATTAGCCGGCATTAAACGCTTATCATTAGCTGAAGATTTAACCTCACTGCCAGTAGAGGTGTTCACACTCGCTGATAGCTTAGAAGTGCTTGATATATCGAATAACCAATTAAAAACGCTACCCGAAGCGCTGACCCAGTTAAAAAAGCTTAAAATAATTTTTGCCTCCAACAACTTATTCGAGACTCTGCCTGACGTACTTGGTCGCTGTGAAAATTTAGAAATGGTCGGCTTTAAGTCGAACCGCATTAATCAAGTACCTGAAAATTCATTACCGCCTAAATTACGCTGGTTAATATTAACCGACAATCGCATTGAGGTTTTACCTGAATCGTTAGGAGAAAGACCGCGTCTGCAAAAGCTGGCTCTCGCAGGAAATTGTTTAACCCAGTTACCTCAAAGTATTGCCAAACTACACAACCTTGAATTAGTACGTATATCAGCAAACCGGCTAAGACAATGCCCAACACAATTATTAGCATTACCTAAATTAGCCTGGTTGGCTTTTGCTGGTAATCCATTTAGCCAAGCCAGTATCAATACTAAATCGGTACCGGTAGTTTCATCATCAAGCTTTACCTTACAGCAAGTACTTGGCCAAGGGGCATCCGGTGTCATTTCCCAAGCCACTTGGCGTGAAGCGCAAACTCAATACCCAGATGATATCGCGGTAAAGGTATTTAAAGGTGAGGTCACTAGCGATGGTTATCCTGAAGATGAATTGCAAGCTTGTTTAAAAGTAGGACGTCATGCCAATTTAGTTCAGTCATTAGCACAAGTGAAAGAGAACGGTTATTTAGCGTTAATTATGAGCTTGATTCCAAGCGATTATAATAATTTAGGTTTACCACCAACGCTAACTAGCTGCACCCGTGATACCTTTGCGGAGGGATTCACACTCAGTATTAGTCAAATTGAAAAAATTATTAGCCAAATGGAAGCCGTGTTCGAACACTTACATACCAATCAGGTTTGTCATGGCGATTTATACGCGCACAATACCCTGTTTGATACTGACGCCAACATCATTTTCGGCGATTTTGGTGCTGCCACTAGCTACCATATGCTGAGCGAAACACAGCAAGCGCAAATAAAACAGATTGAACATCGTGCGCTGCTACATTTTATTGATGATCTGTTAGGTGTTTGTACTGAAGAAGACCGAGACGGCGAAGTATTTCATCGCTTTCAACAGCGCGTAACGCAACGAGACTAAACCAGAATTAAGGCAAAGTTAAGGCAATCATAATGGCATATTCTTGTGTCGTTATGATCCAAAGCTTAGTGCAGAGAAAATTAACGGTGGCGGTATTTGCTCGCGTTGGTTTATTTCACTTGATATTAGCTAACTTGTATTACCTCAAGGTGATTAATTTAAAGAGTCTAGCCATTCAACAGCATTTGTCTCATTGTCGAATGCTCTGAAATTACAATCGTGATTGACTATAAATTGTTCGCATAACGTTTTTTGTACTGCATTACAATATACTAGCGCCATTGCTTGGCAACCGTGTTCAAAACCCCAGATATAAGAAAGTGCAAAAACCTTCATCACCAAGGGCTCGCCCAGCGCTTCTTCATTAGAGATATCTAGCCGATCCCAGTGTGCAACGCCCTGCTTTTTGACCGTGGCTTTAATTGCTTCGAAGGCAAGACTTGTTCCTTCTATATTGAAAGGGCCTTTAGCCTTAATGTGTAGTCGATTTTTTTGCCAATGTAGAATAGTGTCACCGTGTGGCTTCATAAATTCGTTTGTTCAAGTTATTAAGTAGGTAAGTTAACTATAGAGCAGATAAAAAATTTATCTGCATGAGGGGGATATCTTAATATCGATTACTATCGATTACTATTGCGTTGAGAGCCTCAATAGCAAGTAATGACTGTGCCATCCATAATAGTTTTGGCGCATTCAAAACGCTAGAGATGGCTTAATTTTACAACTTCACCTGTGTCCATATTATCAAGATG
>Ga0209396_1005755_pt1 | contig 11634 bp, 6 predicted proteins | sample GOMGulsemesocosm_6_FD_184638 | JGI IMG/M metagenome (GOLD analysis project Ga0209396, IMG submission 184638) | Methane-oxidizing microbial communities from mesocosms in the Gulf of Mexico - GOM8C Gulf of Mexico (SPAdes) (version 2) | ecosystem: Environmental > Aquatic > Marine > Cold seeps... | reverse complement strand
CCATGGGTTTGTCCAAGTAACGGTACCGCCGCCGGGGTGATCTGGAACTTTGTTTTTATAAAGGGCTTTATTAAAAATAAGTACACCTGAGCTACCTGGCCCACCAAGAAATTTATGTGGTGAAAAATAGATAGCATCTAGGGCTTGCTTAGGGTTTGTCGGGTGCATATCAATATCAACATAAGGCGCTGAACAAGCAAAATCGATAAAACATAAACCTGCATGCTCGTGCATTTTTTCTGCTAATTGATAATAAGGCGTTTTAATACCCGTAACGTTTGAACACGCGGAAAATGATCCTATTTTCACTTTACGATCTTGGTACTTTTCAAGTAATAATTCTAAGTGTTCAATTGATGGTAAACCGTTACCGTCAGGGTCAACGATTTCTAAAGTAACATCACACTCATACCATGAAGTTTGGTTTGAGTGGTGCTCCATATGTGTAATAAAAACCACCGGCTTATCACATAGTTCAAACTTAACCTGCTCTTGCATACGCTCAGGGATTCGTAAACCTAAAATACGCTGAAACTTATTAATAACGCCGGTCATTCCTGCATCAGCGGTAATCAATACGTCATTATCACATGCATTCACATGGTGTTTTATTATTTGTTGCGCGTCATGATAAGCATGAGTCATCGCACAGCCCGTTAAATTAGTTTCTGTATGGGTATTAGCCACAAAAGGACCTAAGGTATTAGTAATATAGTTTTCAATCGGCGCATATAAACGGCCACTTGCGGTCCAATCAGCATAAACAATGTCTAATTTTTTGCCATTAATTTCATGTGTTAAAGATTGGCCAATAATATTGTTTCTAAAAGGAATAAAATGATTTTCAAGTGACATGATTTACATCTCGCAAAATAGTTTCGATAAAATAATTCTAGCAAAAACTCAAATTACAGCAACCAAAAACCAATATGAACACGCAATACGCAAAGATATTCCAAACTAGTCAGATAAATGAAATAAACTATCAGTATGGTTACTTTTATTTAGCCTATGAAAACTAATTTTCTCCTAAACTAAAACATCTATCTTATTGCGCTTAATACCATGTTTTTTGTTAACCCCCCTATTCACTGCCACGTAAATATCTACCGGAAATTTTGTATCGATTTCTTTGAATCTTCATGTTTCGAAATAACCTGAATACGGCCTTTACCTGAACATTTAGGGTTCAGCGTTTAGATTTACCCGTATTTAATCTGATAAATAAAACAACTCATCGAACAAACCTGTTTACTTGGAAAAAATTACGTTAGCTTATTGATCCTTTTTTCATTGCAGGAATGCATAAGCATGAATTTTTCTTTAGGTAAGTTACTCGTTGTTCCAGCTATTATTATTTCACTTAACGCTTGTCAGGTAACAAATAATAATGCGGAAACAGCTAATAACATAACCAACGAAAAATTTGATGGTGCGGTTAAACAACTATTAGATTATCGCTCAGGTAAGGGTCTTTATAAGCAAGATAAAGCCGAGAAAGTAGAAAAGTATTGGCCTGACTTATCACCGCAAGCATTAGAGAAAAAGTATCAAGAACGCGTTGCTCTAGCAGCAAGTTTTGAAGCGATAAATCAAAGTTACTTATCAGATGAGAATAAAATTAATTATTCTATTATTAAGGCGCAACTTGATAATAATATCGCTCAATATCATTTCAAATCTCATTACATGCCCTTTAAATCTGAGTCAGGATTCCACTCTAATTTAAACTTTGTTATTAATGGCACACGGTTTAACAAAGTAAAAGATATCGACTTTTATTTAAATAAATTATCCGCTCTCCCAGCTTATTTCGATCAAAACATCGATTGGATGCGTCAAGGGTTAGCAACAGGTATTACTCAACCGCAAGCGGTATTAGTTGGATATGAGCAGTCAATACTTGCCTTTATTCCTGACCATGTTGAAAATTCTGAATTTCTTAAACCTTTTACTACAGCATCTACGTTAATTGACGCTAAAGTTCTGGCTGACAAAAAACAACAGCTTATTGAAATATTGAAAGCAAAAGTTATTCCTGCTTATCAAAGCTATTATCAATTTTTTATCCAAGAATATTTCCCCAATGCCCGTAAAACAATTGGTGTTTCAGAAACGCCTAACGGTAATGAGTTTTATAGTAATAGAGTTAAACATTACACCACAACAGAAATGACAGCGGATGAAATTCATCAATTAGGTTTGAATGAAGTTAAACGTATTCGCGAAGAAATGGATGAGATTATTGTAAAAACGGGCTTTAAAGGTACTTTCTCCGAGTTCACGCATTTTTTACGCACTGATCCGCAGTTTTACGCTAAAACGCCATTAGAATTACTTAAAGAAGCGGCTTATATTGCTAAACAAATGGATGCAAAGTTACCGTCATTATTTAAGCATTTACCACGAACACCTTATGGCGTAGCACCGGTACCAGATAGTATTGCACCAAAATATACTACCGGTCGTTATATTGGAGCGAGAAACGATAGCCAGCCAGGATATTATTGGGTTAATACCTACGCGTTAGACAAACGCCCACTTTATGTATTACCAGCACTTACTTTGCATGAAGGTGTGCCGGGTCATCATTTGCAAATATCACTCAATGGCGAATTAGATAATTTACCTTCATACCGCAGACATGCTTATATTTCTGCCTTCGGTGAAGGCTGGGGTTTGTATTCTGAATGGTTAGGTATTGAAGCGGGTATTTACCAAGACCACTACAGTAATTTTGGCCGACTAACCTATGAAATGTGGCGTGCAGCCCGTCTTGTTGTAGACACAGGTATGCATGTTAAAGGTTGGTCAAGAGAACGTGCGATGAACTTTATGACAGATAATACGGCACTCTCAACCCATAATGTTAAGACAGAAATTGACCGTTATATTTCTTGGGCAGGACAAGCGTTATCGTACAAAATTGGTGAAATAACCATCAGAAATCTTCGTAAAAAAGCAGAAGCCGAATTAGGGAAAGATTTTGATGTACGTGAATTTCATCATCAAATATTGAAAAACGGCTCCGTGCCTTTAAAAGTACTTGAAGACCAAATTTCTGCTTATATCAAAGTAACCTTAGTTAACATTGCCCATGAAAAGAAAAAAGCTGAAAGTTAACCCAAATACAGGGCCTTCGTAGGTATTATTATGGTGTCCCTGATCACTCTATCTTTATTTACCCTAATAATGCCACTGAAAGTACAACATAGTGTAATGTTAGTTATCTCTAGATAAAATAGTAATATTAGTACCTTTCGATAGTGTTGACGCCATTATGTTAGCTTTTTATAACTGCAGTCTTGTTGTTCACGTTTAGACTAACACATAACAATGTTCGATTTAAATTGGCTACATTCAAGCCAAGTAAACTATTTACTCGCTCACTAGCCGAGTTTCTTCCATCCGTATTCAAGCTATTTTCTTCTTCCTCTGTCATTAATAACATTGCATTCCTTCTAATGCTCACTTTAGCTTCAACGGTATCGTGTCATAGTATTCAACGATTTTACTGCTTCTGCTTGTCGAACTAGAAGTCGAATTCTTCGTAAATACAAGGCAAAATAGTCGGTCTTTTGATTATCAGCTAACATTGCCTGAATCGTCATTATTGAGGTATAACATCACAATTTTTGTGACTAATAACCCAACTTATATCCATTTTTTTGTAAATAATTAAACATATTGAGTCTCAGTTAACCGTTTAATTCTAGCTTTAAGCGATCGATTATTGTAATAAACATAATTTCTGAATCAGAAAATACAATAAACGACACTTTTTATTACGATAAGTTCCCTTGAAAAAGAATAAACTTAATTAAATCCAACTAAACTAGGTTAAATATTGGTAAATTTAAGCATGAAAAACAGGCGATATTTCAGTTAATATTAACTAATCAAAGAGAAATATAATCAATAATTCACTCTTCCTTTAAATAGTCATATTTGATATCACATATCTCTAAGAAATTAACTGAATAAATCTAAATTTTTATTGATAAAATAGCTGCTTAAAGACACTTAATAATCACATCACAACAACCAAATAATTACACAAAACTTACATAAAACTTACATAAACTTACGCTCATATAATTTATTATCTGGACAAAATAAGCCAAAAAATCTCAATTTTAGCTCTTGAAGTTATCGATAATTTCCGATTAAACTCTAACTATATTTTTATTAACGTCAAACTGAAAATATTAATTTATGCTGAAGTAGAATAATCTTGTTTTAAATACAAAGATTAAATATATAAATACTTAGTTTCATAAAGGAGGGGATATACAAAAAGTAACCCGCAAACAACAACACCAATTAAAACAACAAGTTAACATCAAGCATCACTAATTACCTTACTGGGAAATAATAATACTGATTGGGTAATACTTAAAATATCCTTAGCTACTTCACACGAAAAAAAAAGAAATACACAGTGATATTGTATAAAAAAACTAGACTCCCATAGGCTAAAAATCATCCCGACATCTTTCAATTCAAGTAATCTATTGTTCAAAATTCAGCTCGATTTGCAGAGTACAAATTAATAAATTTAATAGTAGAAAAGTTAGTAAAAGAACAATGTCAACTTTTTTTTCACACTATTCAAAAACAAGCTAAAAGCCAGTGAGTAAATTGTTGAATAAATATTGAATTCTGTGTAAATTCTGCGTGTGTTTCAGCGTGGTAACTTTTAGTCTCAAATAGTTACATTCTGATACACTTTTGCGCTTTCTATAGCACATAAAAAGAATTATAAAAGCATTAGGATCACCCACTCAAAGTTGGTCCGCTTAATTAAAAATAAAAACATGGAAATATAATGATAAAACTAAAACTAAAACCGATTGCTCTAGCTATTGCAGTTTCTGTTTGTGGTGTTTCTGGTACTACTGCTTATGCTGTAGAACAAACAGGTAACATTACAGGTTCAATACAAATAGGAACGTCTCAAGGTGTTTTGCCTGGTGCATCAATCATCATTAGACATACAAAAAACGGTTACAGCAAAACAGTAATTGCAGATGAAGATGGTAAATTTCGTCTAACCAAACTACCTGTTGGTACTTACACTGTATCTGTTACTAACCCTGGCTACGAAATGTTTGTTTCTGCAAACATTAACGTTGCTATTGGTAAAACAGCTGCTTTAACAGTTCCAATGGAAGAAGGTGATATAGAAACTATTTCTGTTCAAGGTGCTCAAATAGCAATGGTTGATACTACAACATCAACTAGTAGCTTGAATATCACCTCTTTAGAATTAGACGCTTTACCTATTTCTCGTGACATTACTTCAATTGCTTTATTAGCTGATGGTACCGTTAAAGGTGACTCAGCTTTTGGTAACCTTGCTTCATTTACTGGCTCATCAGTTGCTGAAAACGCCTATTTCGTAAATGGTTTAAACACGACTGAATTCCGTAGAGGTTTAGGTGGAATAAGAATTCCTCATACAGCTTATGCGGCGCATGAAGTAAAATCAGGTGGTTACGGTGCTCAGCATGGTAAAGCAACTGGTGGTGTACTTAGTTCAGTAACTAAGTCAGGTACTAATGATTTTGAATTTGGTGTATTCGCAGAATACACACCAAACCCAGAAGAAAGACTTAGCCCAAGATACCAAGCTAATGTTTGGGAAGAAGTCGAAACAAATGATGACGGTAGCCCAGCGCTTATTCATGCTGTAGGTGACTTAACAAACTATTATGCAAAAGCGCATAGACAAACAGCAAACGCAGATTTTTGGGCATCAGGTCCAATAATTGAAGATACTTTGTTCTTTTATGCCTTGTATTCAATGAAAAATTACGAAGAAACTACTTACGACCGTAATTTAGCTCCACAAAACTTAGAGACTGATTTAGCAAATCCATTCAATAATTATGCGTCTAACGGTGATGAGAATAAGTGGGAAAATGATGACCCAGAAATGTTTGTTGCACTTGACTGGTTTATCAATGAAGATCATTCTCTTAAAATTTGGGGAATGGACAGTCGCACAGATAGAACACAACAGGTAACTAATTACGCTTATACAAAAGAAGGTGGTGTAAATAATCCTGTTATTACAGATGTTGGTACCGCAACTTCTGAAATGGGTGGTTATGCTTGGGCAATTAATTATGACGCTCATATTACCGATGACCTTACAATTTCAGCAATGTACGGTAAAGTTAGATTTAATAACCGCGTATACTCACCTAACGATGATACATGTCCGGTAGTTTGGAGTTGGACTAAAGGTGAATACCAAGGTTGTTCAATCAACCCTTATAAGTCAGACAGCCATGATACACGTGAGCAGTATCAAATAAATGGTGAATGGTATATTAATAGCGACCATTTATTACGTTTTGGTCTTGATGTTGAAGACAACATTTCTTTTGAAACACGTGAAAGATCTGGTGGCGCCTTTTATGGTTTCCACACAATTCGCGGCGGTGTAGAATTAAGAAATGGTTATACGCCAGCGGAAGATATGTCGGTTGTACAACGTCGTAATGCTACACGTGGTGGTGAATATGGCGTTAAGTCACAATCTTTTTACTTAGATCACACATGGACAGTAACCGATGATTTAACGGTTAGTCTTGGTTTACGTAACGAAAGCTATGACAATGTAAATACTGACGGTGATAGTTTCCTTAAAGTATCTGGTCAGTGGTCTCCACGTGTAGGTATTGCTTGGGATATTGATGGCGATGGCGAATCTAAAGTGTTCGCAAACTATGGTCGATACTTCCTACCTGTAGCGGGTAATACCAACGTGCGTTTAGCCGGTGGTGAGCTTTCTACTACTGAATACTTTACTTATACAGGTAGAGTTGCAGATAGAACTAATGCACCTATTTTAGGTGAAAAATTAGGTGAAACCTATTTCTATGATAATGGTATCACGCCTAATCCAAAATCAATCGTTGATAATGATATTGAGCCTATGTATAAAGATGAAATTATACTAGGGTACCAAACCATGTTAAGCGAAGATTGGTCTGGTTCAGTTAAATTTACACATAGCCGTTTAAGTGGCGTGGTTGACGATGTAGGTATTGATTACGTACTTGATGATATGGGTTGGGTAGATAACAGTGGTGACGAAGAATTTTTCGTGCTAACAAACCCTGGCTCAGACATGAGTATCCAGTATGATACAGATGGCGATGGCGTTTTAGAAGACGTTGTTATTCCTGGTGAAAAATTCGGTTTTGATGAACCTAAACGTCACTTCAACTCAGTAACTTTAGGCCTTACTCGTGCCTTTAAAGATAACTACAGCGTACGCTTAAGTTATGTTTGGTCACAAACTTACGGTAATACTGAAGGTGCTGTTAAGTCAGATAATGGTCAATCTGATACTGGTTTAACTCGTGACTGGGATTCACTAGCTATGATGGATGGTGCTTACGGTTTCTTACCAAACGATCGTACCCATGTATTTAAAGCTTACGGTATTTATACGTTTAACGAAGATTTATCATTGGGTCTTAACGCATCTGTAATGTCTGGTACTCCAATCAGTTCATTCGGCAAAAGCTACGCACCAGATCCTGATGGATATGAATCAGGACCAACATTCTACATTGGAGACAGAAAATTCCAACGTGGTTCTTGGGGTCGTACACCATGGTTAGTAACTTTGGACGCAGTGCTTAACTATAAACTTAGCATCGGTGATCATGACGTTAACTTGAAGTGGACTGTTAATAACTTATTCGATGCACGTGGTATTACTGGTTTTAACCAAAATGCAGAGAAAGGTGAAAACGGTCAAGGTTACAGAAACGAAAACTTTATGGCTGCTAACTCTTGGCAAGCAGGCCGTTCAATGAAATTTACTTTAGATTACAAATTTTAGTCTAAAGCCATTCATTAACGGATAATGAAGGAGTTATGAAGATTTTATTAGTTTATAACACCTTCAAACTGAATGATGAGCTGTAACTTACTATTTAGCATTGTTAAATAGTAGCGGTTCAAATAACAAAGCCCCATGATAAATATCAAGGGGCTTTTTTTTGTCTATTTTTTAGGGGGGCTTCTTTATGATTCAGGAAGAATAGTATTGACAGTTTTCAGGAATAACATCGACTTTTGTTGCTCACTTTTATTAAAAAAAGTGAACTTGTTGTGGACAGAAAGTAGAAAGAGCAGAATCTTCAGTTTTAGTCAAAATTAAGACAAATTCTCTCAACGGTTATAGACGTTAGAATAAGACAAACTAGACTAGCATCATCAATCACCACAAACGTTACAGTTAACTTGCTTTTTTAAAGTAAACTGTTGCCACTGCCCTGATAAGCCATCAAACATATTTAACTGGTTGATGTGTATTGCATTGCCTGTTAATAGTTTAATCGCTTGTAGCGCTTGCATGCCAGCAACAATGGCTAATACAGGACCGACTATCCCCACCGTTTGGCAATTATTTGTTGGGGCTTTTTCACTGGCAGGAAATAAACATTGGTAACAGGCACTTTCTGGGTTTCTTGGATCAACAACTAACTGCTGACCATCAAAGCCGGTAGCAGCCCCCACTATTAGCGGTGTTTTCTGTTCGACACATACTTGATTCAATAAATAACGTGTTGCAATATTATCGGTGCAATCAATCACTACATCGACTTGCTCAATATAATAGCGTGCTAATTCTGCATCAAGCATTTCATCAACAACTTCAATAGTAACTTCACTATTATGTTGCTGTAATTTTTCAGCGCCAACATCGGCTTTATTATTGCCGACATCATTTTCGGTGAACAATATTTGTCGCTGTAGGTTGCTAATATCAACGTGGTCGCCATCAGCGATAAACAAAGTGCCCACGCCAGCGGCAGCTAAATACAAGCTTACCGGATTACCTAAGCCGCCCATGCCGACAATAAGTACTTTAGCGTCACGTAATGCCAGCTGGCCTTGTTCACCAATTTTATTGAGCATAATTTGGCGACTATAACGTAATTGTTCTTTTTGAGATAACATTTTCTGAAGTGCTTCCTAGTAAAAATTTCTGAAGTAAATTAACACAGTGTACGTACGCTATTGGCTTTAAATTGAATAAACACTTTTTGCTCAACGATTAACGATAAACGCTGAGCCGACCAAGCCGTGATATCGACAAAAAAATCTTGGCCAGAGCAATTAACCGTTAACAGTATTTGTGACTGACAGGGCTCAAAACTCGTGATTGTTCCCTGTAAATGATTAACAATCGAACTTTCACTAGGCTCATGCAAAGTTACACTAATATCACTAGCGGCAATAATGCAGCGGACATTGGTGTAGGTATTGGCATCATTTTCAATTTGCTGATTAAGCGGCATTAATATCTGTTGGTCGCCCAAGGCCAAACTCGTTAAGCCATACTCCACCAAATGTTCTTTCACCGTTAATGACAAACTGGTTTGGTGCAATATCTCATTATTGGTGGTTAATTGATGAATAACCTGATGTATATCCCCATAGTGAGTAACTTTACCAGACGATAACACTAAAAGATTATTAGCTAACTGCTGGATTTCAGCCAAAGAATGGCTAACGTATAACATAGGTAAATTTAGCTGTTTTTGTACTTTAGTTAACAAGGTTAGCATCAGGATTTTATTTTTATCGTCTAGTGCGCTCAGTGGTTCATCAAGTAATAATAACCTAGGCTCTGCTAATAAAGCACGTGCTAAAGCAACACGCTGTTGCTCACCACCTGAAAGTTGAGCGACAGATTTTGTTAGTAAATTATCTAATTTGGTTAACACTACAATTTCAGTAAAGTCTAACGACTTATTCCCTTCGGTATTTTTTCTGCGTTTCTGTCCGTAACGCAGGTTTTCTTCAACCGTTAAATGCGGAAACAAACGGCTATTCTGAAACACTAAACCGATATTACGTTGCTGTGGTGCAACGAATATTTTTGCTTCGCTAGCGAGTAAAACATCCGTTTCATGTAAATCGTTAATGGCTAAGTTACCCTGCGCGTGCTTTTCAAGCCCTGCAATTACCTTTAATAACGTCGACTTACCCGAGCCAGAATGACCAAAAATTCCGGTAATACCTGTGAGCGATACTTCTTCGTCGATAGACAACGAAAAATCGTCATATTCGACCATTACCTTAATTGATAAATCAGCCATCAACTAAACCTCTTTGATTCAGTCTGCTTCTTTGTCGTTAGGCGACTTTTATTAGGTCGATTAAGTAAATAAATCAAGGACAATAAAACAATAGATGAGATAACTAAGCTTATGGAAATTATATGGGCTTGCGCGTAATCAAACGCTTCAACATGATCAAACAGAGCTATAGACAAGACACGAGTTTCGCCGGGGATATTACCACCAATCATCAATACCACACCAAACTCACCAACCGTATGGGCAAAACCTAAACTGGCGGCAGTAATAAAGCTCGCTTTGGTTATGGGTAAGACAATGGTAAAGAAGCGATCGAACGCACTAGCACCTAACATTGCCGCAGCTTCTAATAAGTCATCGCCCAATTGTTCAAAGGCTTTTTGTAGCGGCTGAACAACAAACGGCAGTGAATATAAAACTGAGCCGATAACAATGGCCGAAAAACTAAAGGCAAGTTGCTGGCCCGTCGCTTCTTGCCAAATTTGTCCCGGTAAATATTGCGGCGAAAATAACAGTAATAAATAAAAACCCAGTACCGTAGGGGGTAAAACAAGTGGCAAGGCAACCAGTGCTTCAATAAAAACTTTGCCTCGGCTTTTCATTTTAGCTAGGTACCAAGCTAACGGAGTACCAATTAGCATCAGAATAATTGTAGTTATACCCGCCATTTTTAACGTGGTAATGAGCGCGAGCATGTCAGGGTGAGTACTATTCATGGGTATTCACCTCACCTTTAACTTCGCCCTTAATTTTCTCCTCAATTTCACTCAGCTTTGCATAACCTGACTGAGCAATAAATTGCTGACTTTTTTCACTCATCAAAAACTGAACAAAGCGACGAGCCTGCTGAACGTTTTGGCTGCGTTTTAAAATCACTAATTGCTGTTTTATCGGCTGATGTAAATCGGGAGGAATTAACACGCCTTTTAAATTATTGAGCACTAATTGGCTATTACTGACAATGCCTAAGTTTACCGCTTGTGAACGGGTTTGCTGAAAAGTTTGACCGATATTAATACCCTGAATAAGCCTCGATTTATAGTCATGCCACAGTTGTAAGTTTTCTAAGACTTGTTTAGCCGCTTTACCGTATGGCGCAATTTTAGGGTTGGCAATAGCAAGTCGCTGCTTGTTACTTTTAAGAGCGGTTAATGAGTCAGTGGTAATATTATTTTTTGCTGACCAAAGCGCTAACTGCCCATAAGCGTAAGTTTGTTGGCTATCTTTATAAGCTAAATCTGTTGTTGTTAATAATTGAGGTCGTTCACTGTCTGCAGACAAGAATAAATCAAACGATGCGCCATGTTGAATTTGCAGGAATAAGGTACCGCTAGAAGCAGTAATAATAAGCGGCTTAATGAATTCTTTATGATTTGATTTGTCGAGTTCGAGTAGTTTTTTTAATGTTGGTGCGAAATTAGAAGCAACCGCAATACGTAAAGGCTTTGCGTCTAGGTTTACTGATGCTTTAGCCGCAACTAAAGGTGACGAACAAAGCATT
>Ga0209396_1005750_pt1 | contig 11639 bp, 11 predicted proteins | sample GOMGulsemesocosm_6_FD_184638 | JGI IMG/M metagenome (GOLD analysis project Ga0209396, IMG submission 184638) | Methane-oxidizing microbial communities from mesocosms in the Gulf of Mexico - GOM8C Gulf of Mexico (SPAdes) (version 2) | ecosystem: Environmental > Aquatic > Marine > Cold seeps... | reverse complement strand
AAACCCCAACCCCCCCCCCCCCCCCGTAATACAAAATACGTAGGCCGGAAAAGCGAAGCGCCTTCCGGCAATGGAGGAAAATCGAAGCGCCTACCGGCAATGGAGGATAATCGCAGCACCTTCCGACAAAAAACTCCTTTGGTAACGCAGCCCAGTGAGATTAGGCTCCACCAATAAATTGGTCACGTAACATCAGCACAAAAAAACCGTTAAAACCTTTCCAGCTGTTTATACCTTACATAATCGCACATGCAAGAGGTTACCTCTGGTGGAAGGCGCTTTCAGCTTTTCCACCCTACATTCTATTGTTACCTTGGCAGCACACAAAATTTCAGCTAAATATCCTGCATAATAACCATATTCACATCAAACAAATAAAGCGCATCACCACCACAATTAATGTAGGCCGGAAAAGCGCAGCGCCTTCCGGCAATGCAGGGAAATCAAATACCCCCCATCACCACCCAAACCCCAACCTAATCGCTACCAAACAAATCCCGCGTATAAACCTTATCCAAAACATCCTCAATATCAGCCGATACCCTATTAGCCACAATCACATCGGCCTTGTTCTTAAATTCAGCAAGGTCATTAACCACCTTAGAATGAAAAAACTCACTATCATCAATAGTCGGTTCGTAAATAATAACCTCAATCCCCTTGGCCTTAATACGCTTCATAATGCCCTGAATAGCCGACGCCCTAAAATTATCAGAGCCCGACTTCATCACAAGCCTATACATACCCACCACCTGTGGGTTACGACTTAAAATAGACTCAGCGACAAAATCTTTACGGGTAGTATTAGCATCAACTATGGCCCTAACCATATTGTTAGGCACATCTTTAAAGTTCGCTAACAACTGCTTGGTATCCTTAGGTAAGCAGTAACCACCATAACCAAATGAAGGGTTATTATAATGATCGCCAATGCGCGGATCTAACCCCACCCCTTTAATAATTTGCGCACTGTCTAAGCCATGCACTTCGGCATAACTATCCAGTTCATTAAAATAAGCAACGCGCATGGCAAGGTAGGTATTAGAAAACAACTTAACTGCCTCGGCCTCGGTGGAATCCACATGCAATATAGCAATGTCTTTTTTAATAGCCCCTTGCGCCAACAAATTAGCAAATACCTGTGCACGCTCGGATTTTTCACCCACAATAATCCGAGACGGATACAAGTTATCATGCAGCGCCTTACCTTCACGTAAAAACTCTGGAGAAAACATCAGGTTTTCACAGCCAAATTCATCTTTAATACGCTGAGTAAATCCAACCGGTACGGTAGACTTAATTACCATAACCGCACTAGGATTAATGGCCATAACATCCTTAATCACTGATTCAACACTATTGGTATTAAAGTAGTTTGTTTTAGCATCATAATCGGTAGGTGTGGCAATTATGACAAAATCGGCTCCCACATAGGCTTGCTCTTTGTTCAACGTGGCACAAAAATCAATATCATCACGCTTTAAAAATTCTTCAATTTCAGTATCCACAATTGGGGAAAGCCGGTCATTTAACATGGCTACCTTTTCAGGTACCACATCTAATGCAACCACAGTATTGTGTTGTGCCAACAACATCGAATTTGACAGGCCCACATAGCCCGTGCCGGCAATTGCAATTTTCAATTTTAATTCCTTTATTTTAACCGTTACAGGTCATGCCTAACAAACATAGGTAAAGCAACACCAAACACCAATACAAAAATGTCGGTTGGAAAAGCGCAGCGCCTTCCGACAATGCAGCAGATACACAATTCATTTGCAGCGATAGCAACCTAACCATTGCCACTTACAAGCACTGCAATAGACAATCAATCATATAAACTCAAAAGCTATACATAATGGTATTAGGCGATTATGACGCAGCTTATGTTTCGCGTTTATCAATGCCATTTTTAAAATAGGTTACCTCTGGTGGAAGGCGCTTTCAGCTTTTCCACCCTACATATGCACCCGTCATTATTGTTATACACCCAGCGCATTAACCGATGGGCCAGAAACCCAGGCGTTTACGTACCATCGCCAACGCCAATAGGTTTTGCAAACTCAAACCAATAGCAGTAGCAATAGCCGCTCCTAAAACGCCATATTCTAAGATAAGAAAGTAACTTAAAATTACAGTTAGCGGGCCCGCAAAAAATGTGACTCGACGATAATCTTTTTCATGACCACTCATTGTTAACAAATAACCCACAGAGCCCGTGGCCACATTGATAAATTGCCCAATAGCCATAATACTTAACAGGTTGCCCGCCACTAAAAATTCATCACCAAACAACCCCATTATGGGCCCTGGTATAAATGTCATTACCGCGACCAAAGGCAAAGCCAAAACAATCATTCCCCGGGTAGACCATCTAGATAATTTTTTAATTTCAGATATTTTATTTTCTTGCCAAAGCAGCGCGTAACGAGGGGCCACAACCATATTGACGACTATCAATATAAAGCTCGTTAATGTAGCAGTACGTTGTGCGGCAGATAAATAAGCCACTTCAGCCGAAGTAGCATAAACACCTGCAATCAAGATACCGGACCATTGCACCAATAAAACCATCGAACTAGCTGCCCATAAATTTGATGAACTGCCCCACAGCTCGCTATTTTTTATACGAATATCCCCCCATCTGCCATTTATATGTTTATTCCACAATGAAATTGATAACATGAATATAATAAGGCCAGAAAAAAGATAAATCGCCGATATAACAACGGCATTTAGTTCATCTATATAGAGAAAGGCACCAAAAAATGTCAATAAAAATATTGTAGATATACCTAAGTTTTGAAACCAGATAACAGTAATCACTTTATAGGAGGCCTGAAAACCGACACTAATTAGCTGAAATACAACCATACAGGGCAGCACCCATATCATTATTGAAAGCACGCCTGCAAAGCTAGGTTTGGAAAAAATCTTAGTTGCAATCAATTCCGCATTAATAAAAACCAAAATAGAAAATAAACTAGCCGCCAATACACTCCAAATAATTCCCGTTGACATAACTTCGAATGACGGACCATCTTTAGCAGCACTTAACACCCGCAACAGTACATTATCTAATCCTAGACGGAAAAAAACTGCAGAAAAGGATAAAATAGAAAAAGCCAATAGGAATAAGCCTGCCTGCTCAGCTCCTACGATGCGAGTAACCGATGCAGTCATAAAAAAAGCAATGAAAGCTGCCGATGCTTTTACTCCGGCAGATACAGCGGTTTTTAAAATAATAGTTTTCACTTTCATGTAATTACATTTCGACCATTATTATCAGCTAACTAACTTTAGACTTAAGTGCAGTAAAGCGTGATTTAATTTTAAAATCCCAAACCACCAACATTAACGCTAATGGATATTGCAAAAAATAACGCTTAGCAAGCTTTGGCTCATCATAAATTCGATAAAGCCATCGTAAGTTCAACTTATCCATCCACACTGGGTAATAATTAATGCCAGCCGCTGTTTGATGAAAGAAACCTCCGCATGTAAAGCCAGTCCCCTTCCAGCCAGAACTCCTTAAATCAATCAAAAATTGTTCTTGCAGTGGCGTCCCTAAACCAGCCACTACTATGTCTGGATTTAACCGTGATACAAGCGCCATTTCTTCCTTCCATTCAGCGCCCGAAAAATAACCATTTCGAAAACGAACCACATTCAGACCAGGAAAATTATCAGTTATTTTTTTTACAGAAGACATTAATTGCAATTGAGTGCTACCAACAAAATAAATGGTTTTTCCATTCTCTATAGCATCTAGGAAAACAACAGGCGCCAAAGAGGTCATATCAAAACTTTTACGAGAAAGTTTCTTTAAACCCAACAACCTAAGAACAACAACCATCAACTGCCCGTCGACGAGTATATTATCCATTGAAGCCGACAGCTTCGTTTGCTTACGCAACACCAAATAGGAATAAAGATTTATAAATGTATGATTATCACCCTCAGTTATCGCATCAGAAAGCGCTTCAATTAACATGTGACTTTTCTTCCTTCAAATGATGATAATGGTTCACAGATATTATAAAAAGAATCATTGGAACTGAAACTGTAGATAAATAAAACACCCCCATACCTACACCCTGAATAACAACAAGTAAAAGTAACGCAACACTACTTTTTGTTTTACGCATACGTTTTATGATCACCCCACCTAATAATAGAATAGGAATCACACCCCATGTACACATCAATCTTAACCACATGCCATGATAATTAAATGCGTGCAACCCCAGAATATTGAGACGCTCTTCACTTTGAAATTTAATAAACCATCCAATATATGGATCCGTATAACGTAGCGGCTCACCAGGGATAAAGCCAAAAAACAGATTATTTACAGTTGAATCTTTTATTAAATCAATATAGCTAAGCCACATCCTGAACCTATCTACGTCTTCAACACTTTCAATATTAGACATTCGCAGGATAATTACAGATCCAACCACAATTACACCAGCGAATAATTGCAGTACTGTTTTAAACCCAAAATCTTTAATGGAGTAAATAGCTGTCAACACAAAAAAACAGACGACCCCTGTCTTTGATTGAGATACGAGTGTCGCCGATAAAAAAAGTAGGAAACGCCAATCCAACCTTGGACCAAAACGAACAATAGATGCCAGGTAACCTATCAAAACTAAAAAATTATCATAATTAGCTTCATCGATCACCTCTGGACGCCCCCCCCCTTTAATAACCACACCAATAAAAAATGAAATTAGAACCAAACAGGAAAATATAATCCCTGCACGAACGAAGGCATCTAGAGAAGGGATACCCCACCGTGAAATAACAAGAGCAGAAAATAAAATGTAAAGTGCTGGTTTTGCTTCACGTAGATAAGGCACCCAGTAGAAATACCCATTAACCTCTGAAAAATATTTAGCGATTAAAAGCTTTACGAAAAACCAAATTACATAAACAACAAATAGTAACCATAGAATTTTCACATTCTCAATATAGCCCCGCCCTCCTCTAGGCAAACAAAATAACAACACCATAGCGGCTAGAACAAAAAGTACGTCAAATAAAATTTTTGCTTTCCAACCGTCTATAAAAATAGTTAGAGGCATGAACAATAAAGGCAATACTGCAAGTAGCAAAAAAACCACCCTATCGGAAGACACCTTAAACTGCATTGCTAATCTAGCCTCAAATACGCATTCAATTTTCGAATTAATCGCACAGAAAAACTCAAGCCCCACATATCATGCCAATGGCGAAATGCATAGCCACCTAATTTATTCAACACTGAAATAACTATATTTAAGTCATGAACACTGTAAGGATAATAATAGTCATTATAAGTAATATTCCGCTGTTTATTATTGAAAACAGCCATAGCGCTGCCTGAATGAGACCAACAGCTCAGTTTTAGCCTATGCCGCTCCGTCATATGACTAATACACCACACAATGGGCTTAACGACTGGCCCCCCAGTATCACTTACCGGCAAAACTTAGAACCTTTCGTTTTAATTTGTGAATGAAACTTTCATTCCACGCCTTACCCCAATGATGTATTGCATATGTATCCTTTTTAATATCAGAATACATTAGGACACCAAGTGAATCAGACGCATAAGGATTGTAAGGATAAAATGAATGAACAGGCATAACAGTGACATTCCCGAATGAGTTATTCCCCTCGAAAACAAATGTTGCCAACTCAGGCGCAATGAGAAATGCTTTCCCGCTAGAATGGCGATCGCCCATTTCAAGTAAACACTTCTGCACAAAGGAATTTCCTTTTTGACAACCCAGGACAGCCGTATTTAGGCGACCAGGTATCTCCTGGCCTAGAAAAACATCCTTTACCAATAGATCATCAAAATCTCTGATTACCTCTATATCCGTATCAAGGTATATACCGCCATGTTCATGTAATTTTTGTAGCCTTACGTAATCGGATATAAAGGCCCAATTTTTATTCAGGTAATGATATTTAATAAACGGGTCGTCCATGTCAACATTTGATTCATCCCACCTGAGTATTTCATAATCACCTAAATGAAGATCCCAACTCTCCAAGCAACGCTTGTATAAGGGTGGAAGCTCACTTTTTCCAAACCAACAGTAATGAATTTTTTTTGGAATCATAAATACATCCTATTATTTATTTGCTACAAATATACTTTTATACATATAAAGAATATTACGAACCACATAGAAGCTAAACTTAGATAGCGACGAAATATAAAACATAATATAGGCAATTTTTTTCTTAGTAGTAACGCCAAAGAAAGAAAAATCAAGAACCTGAATATATTTCCTAAGGGACTCAATGGAACCAATTGAAATCTCATCGGCCATTCTAGAAATAATAAAATTATTTCTAGAATGGCCGCTAATTTTATTCTCTAAAAAAAATAGACTGGCTGCGAAATTGGTCTTCGCGCTCATTCGACCTTCGCAATCAGTATAAATTCGCACTGTAGGTTTACTGGAATAAACCAAACTGTGTACTTTCTGAAAGTCGACAGCCAACCCCCAATCTTGATGTTTATTTAAACGCTCATCAAACATAACATCAATAAAGGAGGATTTTAAAAAAAACAACACTGATGTTCTGATATCTACACTTTTTGACACAAACAAATCGTATTCAATATCACCCGAAAAGGCACCACCAACAACAGAATGGGACTTAGCAGCAACAGAATAGAAAGAACTAAAAACACCACCGTTATCACATATTAAAGCTAGACATGTCCTAAGATGACAATCTAACCATTCGTCATCCGAATCCAAAAAAGCAATATAATCCCCATTCGCCAACTTCGCACCAAAATTTCTAGCTACATTTGCATTATCACAGTCTTCAATATAGTAGTGCCTAACTCTTGCATCACTCAATTTAGATACAAGGGAGACCACCTCTGTCCTATCCGCAGAGTTATTCTCAATTAAAAAAATCTCGACACACCCTTCAAAATTTTGATTTAATACACTACGAATAGACCGCTCAAGACCTTTTATTCGATTCGTACAAGGTATAACCACAGAAACCAGCATCTAATTCACCGCTTTTATAAAACGCTCTTTATCATTCATCTTAACCAGGCACTTCTAAAGACCAACCTACTTTTTATTAGTCGCTTTGACAGTAAAAATGTTTATATAGTTTTGACTGTTTTACCTTCCCTACATATTCATCTGATTGGAATGCCGTCCTCTTAAAATCATCGTAAACAGGTGCATACCATTTTTTATTACCGCTATTAGCTGTAATAATCTCAATTTCCTGCCCACAAAATTCATTCAACACGCCATTTGCGGCTGAAATTGTTTCGAGCTTTAACAATAAAATAGAGTACCTACCAGAATGTATTTCTAAATACCCCTTACTCACATCAAAATCAAAATCAAAAATATCAACGCCAGTCAACTTTTTCAATTCCAAATCAAACCAACGAAGCGCATAGTCATAATCATAGGTTTTTTGAAAAGCATCAATCAATATAGATAACCCCTCCTCCCTCGTATCAACTTCATGTGTCCCAGTATACTCATATAGCCATTGCGGCAAGTTTTGAAAAAACATAGATATATCACGTTTAAAAGGATCTCTAACTAAAGATATAATTTTTATATTTTTTCTATTCTTTATCGCCAATCTTTTTACACCATCAGCAACCCAGCCCTCTATAGAACTCAACAGCCCTACTCTACGCTGCTTCAGATGCACAAAACATGGAGGGTTATTAAATAATGAATGTATATGTATTGAGCTAGGCAAACTTTTTTCAATACTCGTCGACCCTACCTTACCCATTTGATAAATCAGAATACTACTTTCATCGCGATACTCTTTATAATAAGAGATAAGTTTTTGTAATTTACTTAGTTGTTTGCGAATCATTATTTGGAAACCCTTATTATATATAATTTTTCTAAGATTCTTAAAATAGGATATCTAATTAAACATTAAAAAAAGCGTATTTAAGTCATTAACTGCTAACACATCAATACCAGCAGCACTCTTTCTGCCACCACCACCAAACTTGGCGGCAATTTCGGCAGCACCCACAGGGTCATTTTTCGGCGCACGAATACTCACTTGGTATGTTAGCGCTTTATCTTTTTTTGCAGTACGCTCAGTTAAAATAACATGCGCTCTATTAGGAAGGCGATTAGCTAATTCATTCCCCAGAACTCCACTAATGCGGCGCGCCCATTTTTCATTAGGCAATATATACATGGCCGCTTTTTCACTTTCCTGAAAAGCTTCAACGGCTAATGCCTTCCCCATGTCTTGCTCATAACCATTTTTTAATTTTGAAAACACACCGGCTTCACTTTCAATAAAATCAAACGGGGATTCATATTGGCTGGCAATACGGTATAGATCAGCAGGGTGATAAAACAAGTCATCTAAGCTGGCACCATAGCCGTTGTAATTGATGCACACACCCAGCGTGCGCAGATGGTCAACTTGCTGCGCTGAGTAACCGGCCTTCTCACACAATTTTTCAGCCACTACGGTTATGTTGTCACCAAAGGCGGCTACTATGGCCCAATCTTCAAATCGGCCTTTTAGATAGGCGTTTACTATCAACGAAGTACAGGTATTGGCAGCAGTATTAATGTGGGCTTGCAGGTTTTCATGCTGTGGAATGTCACCTGCTTGATGATGGTCTACATAAAAAACCTTAGCGCCGGCAGCCAGTGCTGCTTGCAATGGCGCGGTGTTTTTTTTCATAGACACATCTAGCACGGTAATATTGTCGCCGGCCTTAGGGCTAATGTGTTTTAAAAGGGCATTGTCACGCTTAATACCGGTAACCAAGGAGGCTTCCCTTGGTTCGGCCAGGCGCAATTGAATAAGGGCGCAAATGCCGTCGGCATCGCCGTTGAATAAATCGTAATTGGCCATGATTATGCTAGCTCGCGGGTGGGCTTTTCTAATGCCTTTAAGGCACCTGCTTGCAGAATATTAACTTCTACCAAATAGGCAATAATGGCATCGGCACATTCTTCTATAGATTGGGTCGCGGTGTTTAATACTACTTCGGCATGCTCTGGGGCTTGGTATTCTGAATCTATGCCGGTGAAGTTTTTAATCTCGCCTGCGCGGGCTTTTTTATACAAGCCTTTAGGGTCACGGGTTTCACAGGTGGCTATGGGGGTGTCCATGTGCACTTCTATGAACTCACCTTTTTCAACCAGGTCACGTACCATGCGGCGCTCTGTTCTAAAGGGGGATATAAAGGCCGACAGTACAATTAGGCCAGCATCTACAAATAGTTTGGACATTTCGCCTATGCGGCGGATGTTTTCAATGCGGGCGGCGTCGCTAAAGCCAAGGTCTTTGTTTAGGCCGTGGCGTACATTATCGCCATCTAATAGGTAGGTATGCTGGGATAGGGCGTTTAGTTTTTGTTCTAAGGCACCGGCTATGGTGGATTTGCCAGAGCCACTTAATCCGGTAAACCAGATAATACAGGGGCGTTGTTTTTTTTGTGTTGCACGGCTTTGTTTTGTTACTTGGTGCTGGTGCCAAACTATATTCATACTAATAACAACCTTTACATCCTTGAAAAGTACGAATAGTTAACCTTGTACACTTGGTGTACGAACACGGTCTTATTGTCCTTTCTGTGATCCCGTTCAAATTTTTGGAGGATGATACGGTATTAAAGGGGGGAATGGAATGTTAATTGTGGCGGGTTTTGTTACGGGGGGGGAGGAATGGTATTAGCGGAAGGTGTTTCGTTATCCCTTCATTGCCGGAAGGCGCCTTCGGCTTTTCCGGCCTACGTTTTTTTGGGGGTTATATATGGTGGGAAGCTGTAAGGGCGTTTCACGGTTGTTACATTGGTTTGTGGATTGATATTTGTGTGGTTCGGTTTCTTTTGTTGATGTAGGTGCATTGATAGGTTTTGCTGGAGGTTGTGTTTGACTGTATCGCCGGAAGACGCTGCGCTTTTCCTTCATTGCCGGAAGGCGCCTTCGGCTTTTCCGGCCTACTTTTGGGATGGTTGTATTGGGTGGGGAGGCTGCAAATGCCTGCCATGGGTTGTAACGTTGGTTTGGGTTTACCTGCATTACCGGGCGATTGAGCCTACCTTCATTGCCGGAAGGCGCCTTCGGCTTTTCCGGCCTACTTTTGGGGTGATTATATACGGTGGGGAAGCTGCACGGGCTGGACCCTATGTGCATAGGTACTTAAAGAGCTTAATTACCAATTTTTAAGTTAATTACTATGTTGATTTAGTAATACATAGTAATGCTTGATTGAATCAAGCTGTTAGGCTGCTATAGTAATTACTAAACATAGATAATAATTGATAGTAATAGCAATGACAAACTCATCCGTGCGAACAAATAAGTGGCATTTTCCCAGGAGGGAGTTAGCTCAAAAATACCTGACCATTCTGGATACTGGGTTAACTCAAATTATTGCATTATTTGCTCGCCGCAGGGCCGGTAAAACCGAGTTTATAACCCATGATCTTTTGCCCGAGGCTGAAAAACAAGGGGCATTCACCTATATTGTCGATTTTTGGGCCAATGAAGATAGCCCGGAAGAATGCATAGTAGCGGGCGTACTGCAAACCTTTCACGACCTCCCCATAAACAAGAAGCTTAAAGGCCAACCCCTTAAAGAATTTAAGGCTGGAATAGCCGGTATTAGTGCCTCCATTGAAAACCCTACCATATCCACTATCAATCAAGCATTTGGACTCATGCGTCAAATTCACTCTAGGGATACTGTAAAGGTTGTTTTGTTTTTTGATGAAATACAACACTTGGCCACCCGGCCTGAGTTTGGAAAAGTTGCTAGTGCCTTAAGAACATTTATCGACAAGAATAAAACCTGGCTAAATGTGATCTTTACCGGGTCTAGCCAAGACGGACTACAGCGCTTGTTTTCGCAAAAACGTGCCGCATTTTACCAGTCGGTATCGGTACTTAATTTCCCTTTACTGGGGGCCGACTATGTTCAGCATACCGTGAATGGGTTCAATGAATTTACAAAATGTAACATAGATATAAATAGCGCATTGCGGGTATTTAAGAAAGTAAATGGCAACCCCGAGAAATTTTCACGCCTTATCCAAATGCTTTTAAGGGATAAAAGTGGCGATATTGAGGCCTGTTACACCGAAAATGAACACGACCTAACGGACGAATTTGACGTAATTACGCGGTGGGAGGCGCTGTCGGATGTAGATGGCAGCGTACTGGGTTTAGTGGTCGCTATGATTGATAATAAAATTAATTACGGTCTTTATTCTGCACCTGCCTTTAAGCGTGTAAAGGACGAAACCGGCTTGCAAGTGGTGGCAAAGAGCACCATTCAGAACGCCATAGACCGCCTTAGAAAAAACAATTGGATATTCTCCAAGGGCAGAGGGGTATGGGGAATTGAAGATGAGTCTGACATTGAGTTTATTCGAGCGCAAATTAGTGAATAATGCACCGGTTTGTACGCGCCTATTTAGCCGCACCCTATGGCTGGGCCAGCAACATAACATCGGGAAGGGGGCCGTGTAGGGTGGAAAAGCTGCAAGCGCCTTCCACCAAATGTAACGTTGGCCTTGGGGGTTGGTATTTGTGAGGTCCGGTTGTTTTTGTTGATGCGGTGCATTAAAGGTTAATTGGGCGATATGGCCAGAA
>Ga0209396_1005746_pt1 | contig 11642 bp, 12 predicted proteins | sample GOMGulsemesocosm_6_FD_184638 | JGI IMG/M metagenome (GOLD analysis project Ga0209396, IMG submission 184638) | Methane-oxidizing microbial communities from mesocosms in the Gulf of Mexico - GOM8C Gulf of Mexico (SPAdes) (version 2) | ecosystem: Environmental > Aquatic > Marine > Cold seeps... | reverse complement strand
GAATAATGTTTCACTGTTACTCCACACCCTCTACTTAATTTAATGATTAAATATTAAGCGCGACAACTAGTCTGACAGAGAGGGGTTCTTCACGGCCCCTTCTCCACTCAACTAGATTTCTACATCAGAGAGCAATAGAAAACACGTAGTTAACAACTGTTTCGGGACGAGCAGCAAGTAAGTCTCCAGAATTTTTAAGAAGAGACCCCATGTTCTCATGATGAAAGTCAGCCTCTTTTTGACTAGAAAAAAGAGCATCGACAAAAAAATGTTTTTTGTTTTCATCATAAGATGAACACCAGCTAACAGGCCCACCTTCTTCTCTTTTTAAGGATGTCAATTTAGCACACTCCAATAATAGATTACGTGTCTCCTCTAATTTGTTGGCTAGAGGAATTAAAATTACATGGTGATGTTGCATAGTGTCGCTCATAGCGATCTCCTGTTTTTGGTTATTGGTTTTGTAACGTTCAATAATGTAAAAATATCAATTGGATTAAACTCGCAATGCAAAAGTAAAAGCCTACTGATTATTCGCCCTGATTTATTTGCTTAAGTAATGTTCATTTGGTCACCCAAGCTCATTCGTAGTGATTGCTCAAATGAGGTAAAACAAAATTTCGCACATTGTCGTCTCTCCGCTTGACGCTTACCATGAAGGCGGTCTAGCGGGGGCAATTTTTGCTCGGCAAACCATGACAATGATCACAAGAGCAGCGATGACAATGACTAACCCAGACAAGCTTGCCACTCCTACATAAGCGCTGTGGAATGCCTCCTGTGCAGAGACGACTAAGGCCTCTTTCAAAGAAGGCTCCAAATCAGAGGCAAGCTTCAACGCACGATCAATCCCTTCTTCTGCTTCTTCGGCCAACCCGCCTGATGGGAAGTTGAAACTATCGCTGTAGATCACTGAAATCAAACTGCCGAGGATACCGATGCCCAAACCGTGCCCAATTTGATAAGACAAATTTTGCAGCGATGACGCGGCGCCTATTTTCTCAATGGGTGCATTGTTGATCACCAAGTTGGCAGAGGCTGACATTGCGGCACCTAGGCCGAAGCCAGCAAGGGACAGCGGGAGCAACATTACCACAAATGAGTAATCGGCAATCATCACGACGGCGCCCCAAATGCCGAGACCCATTGCAAGCATACTGATCCAGAGGACTTTTGCATTATCGTACTTTGAGATCAATTTTCCAGCCATTGGTCCGGCGAAAAATGAGGCGAGCGCAATCGGAAGTACATACAGGCTAGACCATAATGGGCTTGCACCATCAACATATTGAACACGCTGAACTAAGACCAGTTCAAAGCTCGACAACGAGACCAGCACTGCAAAGCCCCCTACAATGCCCGCAGTAAAATGCGGGTTATTGAACAATCGTAGGTCGACCAAAGGGTCTTCACAACTCAGTTGACGTCTGATAAAGGTGATCAATGCAAAAACCCCAATGCACCCGACCACGAGGGCGATGGCTGTGTTACCACCCGGTTGAGTTAGTTCATTCAACATGTAGGTCGGCCCAACTATGCCAGCAACCGCAAGAAAAGCGCTTTGCACTTCGATTGGTCGGTGCGTGCGTTCCTGACTCTTGCTAATGAGAGCCGTTCCGACAACCAAACCAACGATTACGACAGGGACATTAACCAGAAAGACCGATCCCCACCAATAATCCTCAAGCAGATATCCTCCAAGAAGCGGTCCAATAGCCGCGCCGCCAGAAGCGACAGCCGACCAAACCCCAATAGCAACTGCGCGCTCGGCATGATCGGTAAACGTAATGCGAATGATTGATACCGAGGCAGGCAGCATCAACGCCGCTCCAACCGCAAGGAGACTCCGCGCCGCAATCAACAATGGTGCTGTTGGAGCAAAAGCACATACTGCTGACGCTACACCGAAAATAGTTAATCCCCATAAAAAGACCGAGCGATGACCAAAACGGTCGCCGAGCGGCCCGAACACCGGAAGCAAGCCAGCAACCGCGAGTGTGTAAGCATTGATAATCCAGAGTTTCTGCGAAGCTGTCGCTAACAAGTCAGCCGACAAACTAGGGAGCGCAACAAACAGAATACCAAGATCCATGGTCACTAGGAAAAGGGCTATGGAGACAATCATCAAGATCATCCAGCGGCGGAAAGTACTCAATTTGGGGGGCCCACAAATTAGGGAAATAACTTAAAAACACTTTAAATGCGATCGCATTTAATGTCAACCCTTAAGCTACTCAAAAAATACGTGCGGGGTCGGCGTGGATTATTTGGTGCTCTCCATTACAAGTTTGGCTGTTAAGGCACCTGATATTAAATGCGATCGCACTTAATATTGGCGAGGCGGCAATTCGCCATAGCAAATTAAGGAAATATGATGAAGAATAATCAAACGTTAGATGCAAAAAAAAGATTGGATAAGATCGATCAGGGGCGACGAAAATTCTTTGCAACCACGCTTCCAGTAACCGCCGGTGCCATTGGCCTCGGCGTCAGCTTCGGCGCGTCATCAGCCCAATCAGTCGCCACAGACGGTGCTATACCTACAAAGTCCTTAGAACGTCAAGTAATCGAAGGGGCTCCTTGGCAAAGCGGTTATGGCTTCGTCCAGGGGAATGTAATCTCGGGGCCACACCGTATGTTTCATATGGCTGGTCAAGGCCCGACCAATGAACATGGCGAAGTGTTATATCCAAATGATATGAAAGGCCAAGTGTCCGCCACTCTCGACAACATGGAACGTGCCTTAAAGCAAGCGAATATGAGCTGGAGCGACGTCATCAATTTGAGTGTATACACAACGGACATGTCAGGCTTCTTTGAGGTCTACCAGGAGACATTACACAAGCGTGTGGTGGTTGACGGAGGAGCTAAATTTGGCGGCGCTCTTCTTCAAATTTCTGGATTTGCGTTTCCAGACATGAAGATAGAAATTGTTGGCCTCGCGGTAAGTGCTATCTAGGAGCCTGTCGGACTCGGCACTAATCTACTGCGAATAATCAGAATTTTGCCATATGTCCTGATTCGAGTCTGCGATGGTCAGCCAAGGTGATGAAAATTTAGCTGGGGAAGTCGATATTTCATCATTCCTTGGGATTTCAATGGTTCAACTTGCGTCTGACAGCGAAGCCGTTAAAATGGAGCTGACATGTAAAGCGCAAGGGGAACTAATGGCACGCCACAAGAAATTAGATAAAACGGTTTTGCTCGATGCAGCGGAAATGCTAGTGCGCGAAAGAGGATCCCATGCTCTGTCGTTAGCCAATGTTGCTGAGGTAGCCAATGTGTCCAAGGGTGGAATTCAATCCAATTTTGGTACGCGCGACAATCTGATCAACGCTTTGTTAGAAAGATGGGAGGGTACATTGCAAAATGCCGTTGTAACTATCAGAGATCAGTCAGGCCCTTCAGTCTCTGAAGTTGATATTCAGATACTGGCTTCTCGATTAGCATACGACCAAAACCCTGAGCATCATAAGGCGATGATGATACTTGTAACACAAAGTGATGAATTACGGTCTAGATCACGAGACTGGTTTCAAGATAAATTATCTAAAATCGAAAAAAATATGCTAGCAAGCCGGCATGACAAGTTAAAATTATTGTTAAATGATGCAATGTTCGTAATTCAAGCGCTTGATTTCACATCTCTATCAGAGCAAGAATGGAAATATATGCTGGAAGATTTGGATGCGAAATTGGAACACTAGTAGACTCCCTTTAACACCGTAACAATAATATCAATCGAGTCTGGCTCCTTTGATTCATCGGCTCGCAATACTTACTTCAAAAATTACCAGCATTGGGGTGGCAAATAAAAGGGACACCCACAAAATTAAACCATTTTGCAGTCTAAAACTTATGGGTGTCCCATATTTACTTTCGAAAAATGCGACAGTGTTAGCTGTCGGACTTTAGGGTTGTTATGGCTATATTAGTAATGAGCCCAAATCAGCAATAACTCACACCCCAAAACTTTTGATAATGTTGCAACTTGATCTTCAGGTAATGGAGCATCAATTGCTGGGTTTAAAGCAGATAATTCAAATTTTGAGAAACCAGCTGGCCACCTAAATGTTAAATCTACTGTTTTGACTTCATTGTTGCAACGTAAGCGCGCAACTAAGCAGTTACGCCAAGGCTGAGGCGTTATCTAGCTGTACGTTCCACGGCATTAACGCCGTTAAGTCTGATTTGTCATCCCAGTTTGGCAGAGCCTTGAACAAGTGAAGGAAGTAATAATACGGATTGATGTCGTTCGCCCGGCAAGTCATCACGATACTATAAAGTACCGCACTCGACTCGGCGCCTTGGACTGACTGGCAGAACATCCAATTTTTTCGACCGGTGGTAAATGGCCTGATATCCCGCTCAGTAATATTGTTATCAATGCCTAATTCGCCATCGTCAATATAGCGGATTAGTTTTTCCCACTGATTAAGGGTGTATTTAACCGCGGTGGCAATATAGCTTTTGTTGGTCAGTTTCTCATGAGTCTCATCAAGCCATAACTTAAAAGCTTCGAGTATTGGACGCGCTTTTTCTTGGCGTAATTGATAGCGCTGGGCCACTGATAAGCCTTTAGCTTTGAGTTGGTTTTCAATTTGATATAGCTTGCTAATAAAGCTGATGGCCTTATGTGCTCTGCCTTTACTTTTCTTTTCTGCCCTCAATGCTTCATCATATTTACGCCGAGTATGCGCCCAGCAACCAACGGGCAACATTCCTTCGACATTATCATAAACGCTGTAGCCATCGCATTGAAGATAGCCTTCAAAGCCCTGTAAGAATGAGATTAAGTTTTTGCGACTTCGCCCAGGTTGGTAATCGTAAATAACAACAGGTTGGTTGTTTGCTTACTTCGTTGCTACGATATACCCACATGTAAGATTGGCTGGTTGCCGACTTGTCCGGTTCATCTAATACCTGCACGCGAGTCTCATCGGCACATAGGCTATGTTGGGCTACCAAGTGTTGCTGCATCGCTTCAACAAGCGGCTTGAGGATAGCCCCAGATTTAACACACCAGTTGGCCAATGTGCCTCGTGATAAATCCAAGTCTCCGCGTTTAAATATCTCTACTTGACGATACAGTGGCAGCGCATCGCAGTATTTTGCCGTAACAACAGCAGCTAACGCTTCGGGGCTTGCAATACTGCGTGGGATGGGCTGGTTCGGTTTGCTCGCCGTCACAACCTTGTTTTTAAGTTGGGTATGTTCACATTCACGGCAGGCATACTTTAATTGCTTGTGTTTAATAACGCTGATTTTTGCCGGAATGATTTTAATCTGTTCACTTTGTTCACTGCCGCATACATGCATTTGATGACCACAACAGTCGCAGCTTGTATCGTCAAGCTGATGCTCGACTTCTTCACGCTCTAGGTGCTCAGGTAGTTTTTGTTTACCTTTGTTGTGATGCTTAGGCTCTGTTGCAGATTGTGTAGACTCGGCTTCATTGAACGTGCCGCGAGGGGCCTTTTCACTTTGTTTTCCAAACCGTTTTGAGTTGCTCAGGTTGAGCTTGCTGATAAGCAGGTCGATTTGACGCAGCATTTCTTGGGTGTTTTTTTGAGACCATGATTATCTTGTTGTAATGACTTATTGGTTTCCTTAAGCGTTTTATTACTTAATTCAAGTTGACTCACATGCGCTTCAAACGCAGCGAGTTGCTCTTTAAGTTGTTCAACACTAAGTTCTTTAGTCACGTAAAATAGGCTTGATGGTTATCATTGGCGCTAAGCATGACACAGTAGCAAGATCGTTCAAGCCCCGAAAAGTGATCGTGTTAATTACATCACTGACAGATCAGTTAATCGATGATGTTTGGTTCTATTTATCACGGGAAGTCCAGAGAGTAACCACTGAAGCTGTCGCTCTTCAATATGCATTGCACAGGGAGTTTCATCAGACAGCGGCCACTGAAAACGACCTTGCTCAAGTCGGCGATAATAAAGCCAAAAGCCATTGGTATCCCAGAATAATATTTTTAATTTATCGCGTCCTCGATTACAAAAAACAAACCATGCTTTGCTTAATGGATCGAGTGACAGCTCATTATCAACGATAGCTGACAGTCCATTGATCGACTTTCGCATGTCAGTGATGCCAGTGACGAGATACACTTGCGTTGGGCTGATCATTTTAGCAGCCTCAAGATGTGATGAAGTTTTTGGGCGGGCAACGATTCATCAAAGGCCAGCTGAAAACCGCGAGGAGTTGTTAGTAATAGTTGTGAGCTTTGCTCCGCCACGGGGTCATTAACGAAGAGTGGGACGAGCTGTTGATTATTTTTATTAGTTTCTTGCGCTGCTCCAAGCAACCTTTTTCGCCAAGCATAGTAGGTTGAGATATTGATTTTGTGTTGTTGACAGAAGCTTGCAATGGTTAATCCACTGTCACGTTGTGAGTCGAAAATGGACTGCCAGTGTTCAATTTTTTGGTGTGTTGTCATGTAAATCTCAATTAATAGATCGTGAGATTATTCTTCTAGAAGCCCATGAACATTGATAGGTGGGATTAAATCACCGCTTACGTTGCAACAAGGCATTTTTATTATCCCTATTTCTAATTTCTCACACTCCGATTGCTCATCTATCTGAGCGAGAACTTTTTCACAATTAGTTTCATCCTCTGAACAAATTTCGTGCTGAAGAGCAGTCTTACATAATGGGCAAATAATTTCCTCCAAATTCTCTCCTTGGTCAATAAACGTGAGGTTAGGATAGATTTCCACCTCTATTTCTTCGCCGTCGGGATACCCTATACCAACAACACCTTATCAATCTTAGGCTGCAAGGTAAACGCCCTGCAACCATTGATTCATATGCGCGTGCGGTTCGCCGCATTGCCGAGTATTTCGATCAAGTACCGGATACCTTAACTACCGCTAACTTAAAGGTCTATTTTAACGAATTAATCACCACTCACTCTTGGAGTACCATCAAGCTTGACCGCAATGGCCTACAATTTTTCTACCGCTACACCCTCGATAAACAATGGGAGTGGCTAGATATTGTAAAGCCACCACAGGTAAAACGTCTTCCGGACATCTTATCCCCCCAACAAGTCGGCCAACTCATTAGTGCCACCAAGAAACAACGTTATCAGGTGTTTTTTCTTACCCTATATTCCATGGGGTTACGCCTGAGTGAAGGATTAAACCTAACCATCAAGGATATCGATAGCGACCTCATGCAAATCCATATTCGCAATGGCAAAGGCGGTAAAGACCGCTTAGTTCCTTTACCCGAGCGCACTTTACGAGCATTGCGTCAACACTGGAAAACGCATCAACATTCAAGCTTAATTTTCCCAGAGAAATATTATCGCCGTAAAGCCCTAATTTATAATAGTATTAAGATCATAAATCAGGCCTCCGGCACAGATCCGTACGTGCGCTACTAACGCATACGGCTCCTACATCGAGTCAAAGGGCGAAGCGTTGACTTGGGTATGGGTGGCGGTTTCGAGTGTGTGGAATGTACATCCAGATCAGGCCTTTCATGCGTTGCCAGTTAAAGGATTTACCCTTTTGACTTCGTCGTCTTAAGGCTTTAATCCAGAGCTTACACACCTCGGTTCTCATTGTTCGAATGCTTTGGCCATTGTCAGGCACAGCAAAGTAATTGAAGTATCCCGTTAATGCGCGTTTGAGCCACTGTCCAACATCGTACGGTGACCTGTGCCGCGTTTTCATTAACACTTCTTTGATATGCCTGAGTTTTGCTCTTAGCCTCTTCTTAATTGAGAGTCTCAATAGCTTAAACTGACCGTCAATTCGGCGAACACTGCAAATGTGGGTAAAACCAAGAAAGTCAAACGTCTTGGGTTTACTTTGTTTGCGTTGCTGTCGGTTTAGGCTTGCAAAACGACCAAATTCTATCAAGTGCGTTTTACTTTCGTTTAAACTCAGCGAGAACTTCGCCAAGCGTTTTGTTAATGCCTGCCGCAGCTGGTAACCATCGCTTTTGTGTTGTAAACCAATCACAAAGTCGTCAGCATATCGAACTACGTAGACATCACCTCGCGCATGACGTTTTCGCCATTGATGGAGCCATAAGTCTAAGCTGTAATGTAGGAATATATTTGCTAACAGAGGCGATATGACTGCCCCTTGCGGCGTTCCTACCCACGATTTAGATTTTACCTCGCCATCAATTACCCCAACGGTTAACCAGTTCTTGATTAGCCGAAGAACGCGTTTATCACCAATTCGGTGTTCAAGAAATTTCATCATCCATTTGTGATTAATTGTATCAAAGAAGCCTTTTAAGTCGGCATCAAGTATCCAGCTGACTTTCTTGGTCGTAACCGCAATGTACACCGCATCTAATGCTTGATGTTGATTGCGATTAGGCCGAAAGCCATAGCTAAAGTCTAGGAAGTCGACTTCGTAGATTGGCTCTAATAGCCAAACCACCGCTTGTTGAACAATTTTGTCTTCGATGGCGGTGACACCAATGGGTCGCTGAGTACCATCAGCTTTGGGTATCCATATCCGCTTAACGGGTTTTGCCTTGTAACACCCAGCTTGTAGCTTTTGGTATAACGAGGCTAACCTTGTTGTCGCGTTTACTTGATACTCAAACCATCCGATATTATCAACGCCCTTGGCCGCTCGCTTGTTCAGGTGACTAAACGCCTTATGCAGCAGTGCCAAGTTGATGTGATGAAATAGATTATCGAATTGCAGCGATTTATTGCGCTTTGCTGCTTCCCCTAGTCGCTCCAAACGAGGTAGCAATCCTTCCATGCTCTGGGTCATGGTCTTACTCCTGTTGAATGACTTTCTCTTTGTCAGACCCCTTCGCTCCACTTGCTCCGCCACGTCAATTTCGTCAACGTTTTGTTCGCTAGCTTCTTTGCTACTATGAGTCTGTCTGACTTCCAACGAAGAACGCACTGATTGTGCTATTTATTGGCTACGCCGATCTGGCTTCCCAATAAATTACCTGTGTAAACAAGCAACCTCGTTGGATCTCCCGAGTTCCGTGTAAAAGACATGGCCACATGCATAAGGTCTAAGACTGCGAAGAGTTGACACTTAACTCGCCTTACCTTTTCGCGGTATAACGTTAAGCAACATATTGCCTTCCCCATCAGACAACTAGGTCGGCACTCTTAAATATGATTTCGCAGCTCAATACTTAGCCTATGGTTTCCCCTGTCAACGCTTAACTCGACACCTTACGATGCAAAGCCCATGACTCGGGGTCTTGGCGGCTTGCTGAGCCTTACCAAGCAGAGGGCTTTCACCTCCAATCTTCTACCGATTTAGCTCGGCGCACCGCCTGTCCCATATATTTGTTTTTACCTTGCTTTAATAGCCCAACACGCGGCGGTGGCTGATATTGGTCATGCACGAGTAAACTGAAGTTGTTGTGACGCAAGCCATAACCTGAGCCGATGTTGCAGGCTATTTTCCCGAGCGATAGAGTCGTCGCCACACCAAAGGCATTAAGCCGCCCAGCTCAAAGTCGGTTAACGGCGATATCTCTTCGCCGCTAAGCATGGACATCGGGTTACTGCTACATTCCTGTTGCGCAATAGGCACGTCTGCCTTATTGGTATTAACCTGTTTTCCGTCATTGGTAACATTACTTGTTTGCGCGCCAGCGTCCGGCACTGGGCTTGAGAATTAAATAGTTCCACCCTTGATTACTTGAAAGCTACACAAAGCTCTCCTATTGTTAATAGTGCGACTGATTAGTTTAAATGACAGGGAAACGAAATGGACATCATAATGCGCCCGAAAGGGATATTTAGGAAAAATTTCCAGTTTATTTTATTACTCTTGGCGGCCAATATTATTGGAATAGTGGCAACCACCTATTTAGACTACGAACTAGTACGTGGCTTAGTGCGTTTTTTTGATTTTAATACTGAGAAAAACATTCCGACCTTTTATTCTGCCATTGCCCTACTTGTTTCATCCGCTTTATTATTTTATATCGCTTTAACATATAAAAAATCAAACTCTTCATGTCTGCCATGGTTCTGGCTAGCGTTAATATTTTTATTTCTATCGCTTGATGAAATGGTCTCTATTCACGAACATTTGATAGACCCGGTAAGAGAAACGTTTGAAACATCTGGCTTGTTATTTTATGCGTGGGTAATTCCGTATGGCATTGCGTTGATTCTCTTTGTGTTGGCGTATTCGAAGTTTTTGCTCGCGCTGCCCAGAAAGATTATGATCTTATTCTTACTCTCAGGCGCAATATTTGTCTCAGGGGCCATTGGATTTGAATTACTTGGCGGCAACCAAAAAGAACTGTTTGGGAGCGATAGTTTGTTATATTGCATTTTTTATACCTGTGAGGAGTTTCTTGAAATGCTTGGTATTGCACTCTTTAACTATACGTTGCTCACCTACATTGGTAGCCAATTCAAACCAATTACAGTAACCATTGATACCTAGCGTTAACATCTAGCATGAGTCTATAGCTAAATGAGATGCACCAGCTTGAGCATCTCAATCAGACTTGTTTAAATCAGTTTTTCCTCAATGAGTAATGCTAAGATAGCCTGAGCTGACTCCTCCGTGCCATGCACAACCTTACCACCGCCGCCGGAGGCTTTCGCGGTTGCTGCCTTGAAGCGATCGGCAGCCGTTTTAGCCTTGACAATTTTGAGACGTTTTGGACGCTTTTTAGCAGGACTAGTTTGCCATTGTGACGCTGCCAAGTCTTCCACGTTGTCGGTGTTACTAGTGGTTAGTTCTCCACGCGTTGCTGGTCCAAACGCGCTTTGCCTTGGTGATGCGGCGGCCATGTCGACACTTGCAATAAACGGCAGGTCGATTTTGACTAATCGTCGTTGACCCCGTGGTAACGCTTGCAACACTTGCGCCTGCATAGTGATCTTATCTACCGACAATATGTCGGCAATTGAACTCACCATTGGCCAGCCGAGCTGCTCCGCCAACAGGTAAGGCATCATACCAGAGGACTCTCCTCGCTCGGCTTGAATACCGGTTAAGATGATATCCGGTGCTTGCTCGCTAAAATATTGCGCAATCGCTAACGCCGCGTCGGCATTTTCTGGCATGGCTAACAGCTCAATGTCACTCAATCCCATGCCCAGATAACTGCGCAGGGCTGGTTCAAAACCTTGACCTTGTGATAAATCCCCCGCGTGTAAGGTCTTTAGTTGGTCGCCAACGAGTTTTAGGCCCAACTCGACTGCGCGAGCATCTTGCTGTGCGCGCCGCGCTCGGCCAGACGTTGGGTGGGCACCAATAGAAACAAGTGATGTTACCGACAATGGGTTGTTACTCATGGTTTTCCCCTTGCTCAAGGCTGTTGTTACGCTCAAGGCTGTCATTTCGCTCAAGGCTGTTTCGTCTGTTCTGCACTAGCTCAACCAGTCGGGCTAATATTTCTGAGCTATCACCAATGGCGCTCAAATCTGCACGTTTTACCATGTCACAACCCTCATCGGTGTTAATCGCAACGACTTTATCGCACTGGCCGATGCCCTGCATATGCTGGATTGCGCCAGAAATCCCCACCGCAATATAGACCTGCGCCGTGACCCAGGTGCCTGTTGCACCTACTTGTCGGTCGCGTGGCATGTTGCCATCATCGACTGCAACGCGACTCGCTCCTTCGGTAGCGCCCAACACACTGGCGGCATGGTGG
>Ga0209396_1005745_pt1 | contig 11643 bp, 9 predicted proteins | sample GOMGulsemesocosm_6_FD_184638 | JGI IMG/M metagenome (GOLD analysis project Ga0209396, IMG submission 184638) | Methane-oxidizing microbial communities from mesocosms in the Gulf of Mexico - GOM8C Gulf of Mexico (SPAdes) (version 2) | ecosystem: Environmental > Aquatic > Marine > Cold seeps... | reverse complement strand
CATGTATTTAGATTACTTTGGCTTAAATCGCTTACCGTTTTCTATCGCCCCTGATCCAGATTTACTCTATTTAAGTCCAGCGCATCACGAAGCATTGGCGCATCTCAATTATGCTTTAAGTGGTCATGGAGGCTTAATCTGTCTGACCGGCGAAGTTGGGATGGGGAAGACTACTTTATGCCGTGCTTTTATTGAGCAAGCGCCAGAGAATGTTGATATTGCCTATATATTTAACCCGTTATTATCGGCGACTGAATTATTACAAGCTATTTGCCAAGAATTAGAAATTCCATGTTTAACTGAAGAGGGTCGGCTGCTGCAGAGTAATAAGCAGCTGATTGATGTGTTATATCAGGCTTTGATCGAGCGTTATGCCAGTGGCCGCAAGGTTATTTGCATTATCGATGAAGCGCAGAGTATGCCTGCGCCGTTATTAGAGCAGATACGGTTATTAACCAATTTAGAAACTCACAAAGATAAATTACTGACCTTGATTCTAGTCGGGCAGCCAGAATTACAACAAACATTAGCTCAGCATTCGATTCGTCAGCTTGATCAGCGCATTACGGCCCGCTTCATTTGCAGGCTATGGAGCAGAAGCAGGTTAAGCCATACTTACAGCACCGATTACAGCAAGCAGGGTGTGATCAAATATTATTTAGTAATGATGCGATTAGGTACATTTGGCAGGCCGCAAAGGGCATACCAAGGCTAATTAATAGCATTTCAGATAGAGCTTTGCTGGGAGCTTATGCAACAAATCAGCTGCAAGTCACTAAGACTATCGCTAAGCAAGCTGTGTTTGAGGTCTTGGGTGAAAAGCATAAAGCCCCTGTCTTGGTTAATTCTGCAGTCAGCTCTCCTGTTCGACAGGCGGTTCGATTAACGGCTTTAGGGTCAGTTTTTATAGTCACTTTAGTCGTAAGTCTATGGTTGTTGAGCAAGGCAGATGATGGAGTATTATCATTCAACAAAATTTCAAATTTATGGCTCGATAATCATTATCAGTTGTTAGCGCAAGGCTATGGATTGGATACTGAGCAGTTCGATTTTGAGAGCTGTCAGAAAATTGAAGATAATAGTGAATACGCTTGCCTATCTCTGGATTGGCCATTAAAGGATTTGCAGCGTTTGCAAAAGCCTATTGCGGTTTTTGATGGCGAGCAATGGCGCTTGGTTTTGGCCGATCAATTAGCGACTCGTCCGATTAGTAATTTAATTCTCTGGCAACCTATGACAGGCTTTTCAGCGGGGTTAGAAAAGGCTATTAAGCCAGGTGAATCTCATGAGCTGGTTGCTTGGGTTCGTCGACAGTTAGCAGATATTCAACTTACAGAGGCCGCTGTCGGTGAATGGCAGGTCATTGCCCCAACAGGGCAGCAGAGTATGGGCTTTCATACCTTCTATGACCCAATTCTGGCTGAAAAAATTGCGATTTTTCAACAGCAGGTTGGGCTCAAGGCAGATCGGATAATTGGTTTGAAGACTCTGTTAGCTTTGCAGGCTCTTGTTATTGAAGAGGGCGCTTAAGTGTCATATATTCTAGAAGCGTTGAAGAAGTCTGAAGTGGAGCGACAGCAAGCTACTCAGCAAGAGGCGGAACTATCAAAGGCTGAGCATAGCGTATCAAATGCTCATACTGTTGAAAAAAACAAAGATGAAGGATCTAGCTGGGTATTGAAAGGTGTATATCTAGCATTGCTGGTGATCCTTGTTTTCATCTTGTTAAAGCTATTTGAAACCTCAAATATAACTAGCGATATTAAGCCTCTAGCGGATGATCGCTCAGTCGATGTTTCTCTATTGCAAGATCGAATGTCAGCCGCTAAGCCGCAAAAAATGACTGAATCTACTCCTTCCATAAAAGAAATAATGGCGATTGAGCAGGCACCAAAAGAGGTGCTGGCGACCTTGCCTGACTTGGCGATCAGTAGTCATATTTACAGCACTCAGTCAGAGCGTAGAAGTATTGTGGTGAATAATGAGCGTCTGCAAGAAGGGGGTTTTATTGCACCTCAAGTGCAGATAAAAGAAATTACCCATCAAGGAATGGTCATCGAAGTGCAAGGATGGTCTTTAGTAGTAGGTCGTAGTCGCGGCTGGAGTCAGCAATAACCATGTTGTCACAAAAATCAAAAAACGAAATCCAGGCGCTTTATCGTAAGCTGGTCGAAAAAATGAAATTAACCCCGCGTTTTGGCCAGCGAGTAATGATCGCTGAGATTGCCAAATCTTTGGGGGCCATCGTTGAGGATGATAAAGAAGAGCGATCCAATGATGCTGGCATTGTCGTGGTGGAAGCTGGAACCGGCACAGGTAAGACCTTGGCTTATTTAACAGCAACATTACCCATGGCGATGGCGGCAGAAAAAAAACTACTCATCTCTACGGCGACTATCGCATTGCAAGAGCAAATTCTCGATAAGGATATCCCTGCGTTTCGTAAAAACTCGGGTATACCTTTTAAATATGCTTTGGCCAAAGGCCGAGGGCGCTATTTGTGTCTGGTGAAATTGGATAAAGCGTTGCAACAAATATCAGGCCTGTTATCGACAGTGGATTTGTTCGATCAAGCGCCGGAAGCTGGGGATCAAAAATTATATGAGGGCCTGTTGTCCTCTTACGGTCGCGGTGATTGGAATGGCGATAAAGACCGTTTGGGCTATGAAATTGAGCCCGCTCAGTGGCGGCATTTAACCGCAACCCATAGAGAGTGTACTAATCGTCGTTGTGAGCAATTCCAAAACTGTGCCTTTTATAAAGCCCGAGGAGAGCTGGATAATGCCGATATTATTATCGCTAACCACGATCTAGTTTTGTCGGATTTAGTCTTGGGTGGTGGTGCGGTATTGCCTCCTCCGGAAAAACTTATTTATGTTTTTGATGAGGGTCATCACCTCGCGGATAAAGCTTTAAATCACTTTAAGGTTGAAATTGGCATTCGAGCTCAGCGTCAGTGGTTAAAGCAATTAGAAAAAGCCATGGAGCAGTTGGTAACCCAGGGTGGGATTCCCAACTCTATGATGCATAGCATTCGCTCTGCGCCTGAGCAAATCAATGAGTGCTTGCAGGCTTTGACCTTTCTTTGGCCTATGGTGCAAGAAATGCTTGGTGAAAAAGAGCGCTTACGTTTTGAATTTGGCCAAGTCCCTGAAGAGCTTAAAGCGCTTTTGCAAAATTTAAAAACGCCATTGCAGCCTTTATTGCAATGCTTGGATAAGTTAAATGAAGCTTTGCAGAAGTCCCTTGATGCTAAAGACGAAGGTGAGTTTACTCGCTCGGTGGCGGAAAGTTTTCAGGCGCCAATCGGGGTTCTTTTTTCACGCTCTGAGATGTTATGGGATGGTTTGATTTGGTTGATGGCCGAAGAGGCTGCCGATGCAACGCCTTATGCTCGCTGGATGTCTAAAACCCCCTATGGGGAGGATTGGGATATTCAACTGTGCGTATCGCCTATTCGAGTGGCTGAACAATTACGCAAAAGTCTATGGTGGCGTTGTTATGGTGCGGTCGTTACGTCGGCGACCTTGACGGCATTGAATACTTTTAATCAATTAGCGATTGAGACCGGGCTGCCTAAGTGGGCAAATTTTCAGCAGGTAGTTTCTCCCTTTGATTATCCTAATCTAGGGACGATTAGGGTGCCGCAATTAAAGCACGATCCTAAAGCTGAAGGTTATCAAGAAGAGATAAATAGCTGGCTGAAAGATAATATCAACCTAGAGGAAGGCAGTTTAGTTTTATTTAGTTCTCGGGCGCAAATGAAGGCCTGCAATGAAGTATTGTATCCGCTATGGCGTGATGAGTTGTTAGTGCAGGGGTATTTGCCTAAATCAGAAATTGTTAAAAAGCACCAAGAGCGCATTGATAAAGGTAAGGGGGGAGTCATTTTTGGGCTTGCCAGTTTTGCTGAGGGAATCGATTTGCCTGGTAAGTATTTAACCCATGTGGTGATTGTTAAGATTCCTTTTGCGGTGCCTGATGATCCATTGCAAGCGGCGACGAGTGAGTGGATGGAGAGTAAGGGGCGAAATCCATTTATGGAGCTGACTTTACCTGCAGCCTCCGTTCGATTGGTGCAGGCAGCTGGTCGATTGATTCGAAAAGAAGATGATGTTGGTGTTATCAGTATTTTGGACAAGCGAATTGTCGCGAGTCGTTATGGACGTTTATTGTTAGACGCCTTGCCACCTTTTAAGCGACAACTTCATTGATTTTTTTATTGAGTTAGTCAGTAGAATTTTTAGCGCTAAAAACAAATAAGCCTCGCAATCGCGAGGCTTATTGTTGTCTAGCTTGACCAATCTGAGATTAAGCTAAGCGTAGGTTCTCACTCATGATCGGCATGGAGTGCGGATTAAACTCATCGATGCTTTCTAAAACCTCAATTAATTCGTCAGCGGCCTTAACATCTCGCTGTATTAATATGCAGCGCAGATTTTTCTGATTGCGTTCCATGATACGGATATGAAATTGGTTTTTCATTCCCGGAATCTTAAGTTGCAAACCCTTAGAGCTTTCAGAAATCGTTAAATCACCATGATTTAAGCTGATCTGACAACCAGAAAAGTTAATATCAATAATGCGAATGCTGTGTTCAATGCCTGTCGTTTCGTCAAGCAGAAGCGCTTGGTCATTTTCAAGGCTTAAGCGCGGTTGTAGACGACGTTCTTGAGAGTAATAATTGGCTGCCTGATATAGGCGAGTCCCTTTAATGCCTTCAATGCTTTGACCTAGAATAAAGCGATAAAAAAGATCAGAAGTCACATCACGTCGTTCAAATTGAGATAGGTGATCAGCATCTTCGATAACGGCAAAGCATGCATCTGCACAATTTGCCGCAAACGCCGCATTCTCTTCAGGAAGAGTGAAGTTATCATACTCTCCCGTTGCCACGAGTGTTGGGCAAGTTGGGAACTTATTGAAGCCATCAAAACGCAATAAACGCTGAGTATTTTGCGCATAACGCAGTTGCTCGTTCTCGTTTAAGCGTGAGACTTGGCGATACAAGAGGCGGCGATAGGTTTTCCCTACCTCCGTTTCTTGCATGCGATTATGGTTAACTAGATTAGATACCGCTGTTGCTGCAAATGCTTTTAGCTCACCTTGGGCGAGCAAGTTCAACGAGTCTTCTAATAAAAGAACAAGGGTATCGCGACGGAAGCAAGTAATGCCCGAGGCAAGAAGACGTTGCACAAATTGGGGGTGTTCAGAAGCAAACAGCGTTGCCATAGCAGAGCCATAGCTTATGCCTACCATAATGACTTGTTCGATACCTTGAGCTTCAAAGAAGCCTTTTAGTAGCGAAGAGAAATCTTTTAGGTCCAGTTCTGGTACTAGTTGATCATTGCTTCCTTGGGAAGGTAGATCTAATAGAATCACTGGATGAGTCTGATAGACGAGCTCAACTTCAGTCTTAAAAGAGGTAAAGCTCTGAAATGCACCGCCTAAAAATACGACGGGTATTTTTCCCAAGTTTTCTGGCTGAGAGAAAAGTTGGAACTCAAGCTTGTAGCGTCCAATCATTTGGATGCAGGGGGCTTGCTTTAGACTGTTTGGTTCGAATGTAGAAAACTGCATGGGCAATCTCAACTTCATTTCTTCTTATTGTTGGATGATTATGCGCCATTTATAGACAGATATCTACAGGTGTAGCATATCTTTACGAAATTAACAGGGTGTCTATTTGTTGTCGTAACTAGCTGATTTTAAAGATAAAAGTGAGGGATTGTAGTGTTGGGCCAAGCTGTTGGCCCAATTTGAGGTAATTATAACTAGTATAAAAGGACTATTTTGGCAGGTTGATGGTGTACTGAATTTGAGTGGGGGTAACGTTCACTGCAATCTCACCATTTGGGCTTTGGATTTGTTGGGAGTTGAAGTTTCCGGTATTGGGAATGGTTAGTGTAAATGATTGCTCGTTAGCGCTGATAGAGTTAAGGCTATCTAAGGGAAGTTCACTGTTAAATTTATTTGCGAGATTCACATTGAATCCTTCATTGGTTATATCGGCGACATTAGCAATGTCGACCTTAAGTTGATTTTTAAACAAACTAATCAAGTCGTCATTTAACGGTGCTTTTAAAAACTCAGTGGTTGTCGCAGGCAAAGGGATTTGAATATCATTATCTAACGCACGAAAACTATTGAGATCATCATAGGTACTCAGCTCATGACTGATTGAAGAAACCTGATGAGTTTGGTCTTCAGGCAATACTTGAGCGGCTTGCTCTAAAGGAGTGACTTTGAGTTTAACTGGAACTTTAGTGCTGGGCTCTACTTGCTTCGGCTGGCGAACAATAACCGTCGTATCTTTGATGTAGGTATCGGTTAATTCCTCAGACGAGAGAGAGCTGATTTCTGCCCAAGTAAAAGAACTGGCGAGCAATAATAAGATTGTGCTGATTCTCATAATATTTCCATACCTTGAAGGCGCGTTGTCATTATTTTTATCCTAGCCAAGGAGAAGTAAGAAGCAAGGCAGTTTACGTCAACTTGACACCTGTACAGTTAAAAAACAGGGTTCTATTTATAGGATCGATTTTTTTATAACAAAAATCAAGAAAATCCTAAGATAACTGCAATAGCGCTTCTATAGCAGCTGTGTTTTAATCCGCCCATGAAAAAATCATTACCTTTATTAATCGGCTTCCGCTATTTATCAGCGAAGCGCCGAAATCATTTTATATCCTTTATTTCAGCATCTTCTATGGTCGGAATGACCTTAGGGGTTGCTGTGCTTATTCTAGTTCTGTCTGTAATGAACGGTTTCGACCGTGAATTAAGAGAGCGCATTTTAGGCATGATCCCTCACGGCATTATATATGAGCGAGGCGGGGTGCAAGATTGGCGTTCTTTAGCAAAAGAAGTCGAGCAGTATCCAGGAGTCGTTGCGGCGGCGCCATTAACACGTCTGCAGGGCATGATGGCCTATCAAGGGCGTGTTCAAGGGGCTATGGTGACGGGGATTGATCCTGTTGCCGAAGAACGTGTATCAATTTTACCCGATCATATCGTCGATGGTGAATTGTCATCGTTAACCTCTGGCGGCTTTAATGTGGTGATGGGTGAAATACTGGCTCGTCGGATGAATTTAGTAATCGGCGATAAGGTGACCTTAATGTTGCCGGAAGCAACCTTATCTCCAGCAGGCATTCTGCCACGAATTAAGCGCTTAACCGTTACCGGTATTTTTTCAGTGGGTGCTGAACTCGATGCTAATTTAGCGGTTATCCATATTGAAGATGCAAGAAAACTGGCGCGTCTTGCGGGTGAAGCACAATCTTTAAGAATTAAAACTGAAGATTTATTCACGGCCCCTAAGTTGGTTTGGAAGCTAGTGAGCCAAGTTGAAGGAATTTATTCCGGCAGTGATTGGACCCGTACCCATGGTAATTTGTTCCAAGCGATAAAGATGGAAAAAACTATGATTGGACTGTTGTTATTAATCATTGTTGCCGTGGCCGCCTTTAATATTATTTCTACTCTGGTCATGGTCGTGACTGACAAGCAGGCCGATATTGCTATTTTACGCACGATGGGTGCGACGCCGCGAACGATCTTGCAAATATTTATGGTGCAAGGCTTGGCTATTGGTGTAGTTGGGGTCGCTCTAGGTACCGTCTTGGGTATCATTGCCGCGCTAACAGTTTCCGATATTATTGCCTGGATTGAAAAAATATCGGGTATGCAGTTTCTGAGTGGTGATGTGTACTTTATTAGCTACTTGCCTTCTCAGTTATTGTGGTCGGATGTCGCGGTGATTACTTCCAGTGCTTTAGTGTTAAGTTTTTTTGCAACCATTTATCCTGCAGTTCGTGCTTCTAGGATTCAGCCAGCGGAGGCACTGCGTTATGAGTGATGTAATATTAAATGCTCAAGGTTTGAGTAAAACGTATCGTACTGGTCCTGATGAAGTCATTGTTTGGGCTGATGTGGACCTACAAGTTATGCGTGGGGAAACGATATCCATTATTGGAGCTTCAGGTTCCGGTAAAAGTACATTGCTTAATGCTTTAGGTGGTTTAGACGCGATTGATTCCGGTGAGGTTAATTTAGCGGGTCACCTGATACATGCCTTGCCAGAAATTGAACGCACTCAATTACGCAATCGTGATTTGGGTTTTGTTTATCAGTTTCATCATTTACTACCAGAGTTTAGCGCTCTTGAAAATGTGATGATGCCACTACTCATTCGTGGTGAAAAAACGAAGGTAGCCAAAAAAGCGGCATTGGCGTGTTTAACTCAGGTGGGGTTGAAAGACCGAGTAGAGCATAACCCAGCGGAGCTCTCCGGTGGAGAGCGTCAGCGAGTCGCGATAGCGCGGGCGCTAGTGGGGCAGCCAAAGGTCGTCTTATTAGATGAGCCAACGGGTAACTTGGATCAGGAAACCGCTCAGCAGGTTGAGGATGTGCTGTTGGAGTTGGCGGCAACGGTTGGTATGGCTTTTGTTATTGTGACTCATGATGAGGCTTTAGCAGGCAGGGCAAATCGTCGTTATAAATTATCAAATCGAACCTTGGTTGAATTTAGCTAATCTAGGCTGAGTCGAGTAAGCATAAAAAAAGGGAGCTGTTAGCTCCCTTTTTTTATGCTTAAAATCTATTGTTTAGTCGTTGGCTTGTTTGCGGGCTAAGCGTTCTGCTTTGCGTTTATTCCAGTGGGAAACAACGTGCATTCGCCATAAAATTCTCATGCCGATATAGCCTAAGCTGGCAAATATTAAACCCGCCAGTAGAGAACCCAGATAGAGTGGCAACCAAATATCATTCAATTGCGCGAATAACGAATCTAAGCTCATATCACTATTGAATTCCCTGGCTGGTATGTCCAGCAGATAAGCACCCAGACTATAAGTCGCGTAAAACAGTGGTGGCATAGTAATGGGGTTGCTTAACCAGACCAGTCCGACAGAAATCGGAAGGTTTGAGTTCAAATAAAACGCGAGTACTGCGGCTAATGCCATTTGAAAAGGCATGGGTATGAAGGCGCAGAAAATGCCGATAAAGAAGGCTTGAGCCACTGAGCGGCGGTTGAGGTGCCAGAGATTAGGCTTTCCCATGAGTGGCGCTAAGAACGCAAGTGACTTGTTCTGACGCACCTGTTCAGGGCTTGGAAATAATTTTTGTAATCTTTTCTTTGGCATTGTATTGATTCTTTTGTGGTTTCAGCGATATCTGCCATGCTGATTATGGGCTGAATTATGCCTATTAACCGCAGGGGTAGCAATGAGACTGTGTTTAGTTAGTTCAATTTTAGCGCTTATCGTAGCAATACACTTTCAATCTCAACCCTGGTTGTTGGTTTTATGGCCGCTGTGCTACGGGTTCTACCAGCAGAAGATCGGGCAAGGGGTGCTGGTTGTCGCTATTACTTTGGCCACTACCATTTTTGTCCATGCCTGGTTGGATTCTCGATTACACAGTCGTTTACCTGCTCAGCTTACTGGGGTCATTGTAACAGGGGTTGGGATTACCCATAGTTGCGATACCTCAAACTCTGAAGTAGAAAAATTAATATTAAACATAGTCTCTATTGATTCCCTTGCGGTGAAATTACCGCGATTAAAAAAACTGGAACTAAGCCACTATCTGAAAAATAGAGCAGCTCAAGATATAAAGCCCTATATAGGTTGTGGTAAAAAAGTAGCTTTTAAAGCAAAGCTGCGGGCACCCTATACGTTTTTGAATCCTTATGGTTTTGATTATGAGGCTTGGCAATTAAGCCGAGGGATTGATGCCGGTGGCTATTTTTTATCCTATGAAATTATTGCAAATGACGACTCAATTGCTTCGTTACTAGACTCTGTGAGACAGCGCGGTATTAAACGTGCGGCGGACCTGCCGGGAGTTGCGGGGCAAATTGTACCGGCGTTGTTATTTGGTGAGTCGAGCTATTTACAACGAGAGTATTGGCAATATTTACAAGTGACGGGAACCATTCATCTGCTGGTTGTCAGTGGCTTGCATGTCGGTTTTCTAGTTATGATTCTATCGCTCGTACTGAGGTATCTAGTTCAAATCGAAATGTATTTTTTCACTCCCAAAATGTCCTCTATTTTACGTCTAACGCCGTTAATATTGTTATTGGCTTGCCTGATCTATAGCTACATGGCAGGAGCGGGTCTTGCGGTCCTGCGTGCGAGTCTAATGTTTATGGTGGCTATCTTTGTCAGTTATTACAAAGGTAGCTGGTCTTTATTTGATAGTTGGTTATGGGTGGCGTGGCTGGTTTTAATTATAAATCCTATGGCACCATTGTTCGTCGGGTTTTGGTTTTCCTTTGCCGCGGTGGGTTTCTTATTGATGGGCTTTGCTGGGCATATAAGGCAAGGCAAAAAAACGAAGTGGATATATCTGCAGGTTTTATTAAAGCCTCAATGGATAGTTTTTATCGCTTTAATGCCTTTGCTTTGGATGTTTCAACAATCCACCTCGTTGCTATCGTTTGTCGTCAATATTATTGCCATTCCAGCACTGGGGTTATTAATTTTACCCTTGTCATTGCTCAGCTATCTGTTTCCCGAAGGTTGGCCGCTGGTATTATTGAATCCCTTACTCGATTGGGGATTGTTATTAATTCAGCAACTGGCTCAGTATCCCGCCGCTTTGGTCTACAAACCCAGTGGGATTTGGTTAGTCTTCTTGCTGCCTTTGGTATTCGCCACCTTGCTATTTAACGGCTTGCCATTTCGTCGACTTAGCTTATGCCTATTGGTCCTAGTATTTTTTATTCCTAATGAGGTAAATCGTCAGCGCCTTGTGGTATTAGATGTAGGGCAAGGGCTTTCAGTATTAGGGGTTAGTCATACCCAGTCTCAGGGGGATTTTTCTTGGCTATATGATACCGGGGCCAAATATCGTTCGGGCTTTAGTTTGGGAGAGGCTATCGTGGCTAAAAATATCTTGGCATTAACCGATAAAAACTTGGAGTTGTTATTCGTTAGTCATTCTGATAATGATCATGCCGGCGGTGAAGCGGGCTTAAGGCGTAAAGTCGGGGTTGTCACCAGTTACGCGGGGCAGCCTAGGATGACGGATCATCAAGATTGCCATAAATTAACTTCTGAATGGGTGGCGCAAGGAGGGATTCGTTGGCGGACATTTAATGTTGAATTAAAGAAGGCTAGCGATAATGATTTATCTTGCATTGTGCAAATCGAAATGGCGGGGAAGCGTATATTAATTCCTGGGGATATAGAAAAGCGAGTTGAGAGCAAGTTAGTTGAATTATTTAAGCATGAATTAAAATCCGATATTTTAATCGTTCCTCATCATGGCAGTCGTACAAGTTCTTCAGAAGAATTTGTTTCTCTGGTAGCTCCCAGTATTGCAATTGTTTCAAGTGGTTTTAAGAATCGTTTTAATCATCCGCACCCTGATGTTGTGGCTACATTTCATCGCCGAGGAGTGCCATTATTCAATTCGGCTAACTCTGGGGCGGTTGAAATAGAATGGGGTGAAAATGCATCTGTTATCGAGTGGCGTAAAGAAAATCCACCAATATGGCGCCAAATGTGATTGGCTGCGCGGATTGAATTTCATCAGAGTATGGAGCTGTAGATGAAGCTTGTGCTAAAGTAGCGGCCATAAATCAAAAAAGTTTAAGTTGTTAGGAGATTGGCCTGTGTTTGAGATCATCCA
>Ga0209396_1005742_pt1 | contig 11644 bp, 10 predicted proteins | sample GOMGulsemesocosm_6_FD_184638 | JGI IMG/M metagenome (GOLD analysis project Ga0209396, IMG submission 184638) | Methane-oxidizing microbial communities from mesocosms in the Gulf of Mexico - GOM8C Gulf of Mexico (SPAdes) (version 2) | ecosystem: Environmental > Aquatic > Marine > Cold seeps... | reverse complement strand
AACACACAGTATTATGAAAAATCCAATCGCACGAGGTACATAATAACTCAGTTTTTGCCATTCTCTGCTTAATGTCCTAGGAACATCTTTAACGATATCAAGCATCTCACCTTTAGGAGTTGGTTGATCGGATAAAATAGCTTCCATTTTTTCGGACAGCAAGCCATTAAAGGGCGCTGCAAGCCAATTAGCTACGGTACTAAATAGGAAGGAGAATATAACTAAAATTGAAATCACCGCTAGCGGCCATAATATAACGCTTAACCAATCAAGCCAACTTGGCAGCCAAGCCATAATGCGCTCCATATAGCTACTCAGCTCTAAATAAACATAACTAAAGGCAAAGCTAAATAACACTATATTGATTAATAAGGGGATAAATACAAAACGGCGTATGCCTTTTTGCTTTATCAGACTAAAACCTTTAAAGAAATAGCTAGCACCACTGTGAGCAACAGGCGCATGCGTAGCTTGTGTAGGTGAATGTGACATAAGGTAAGGTATTCCTAAGGGTAAGTGACTGATATTTTTCGTGTGAGTATATACCCGTTACCATTCAAAGTGCAGGGTTTCAGTGGGAATAAAGGTACTTTAAACCCATCGAAGAAGAGTTTGATCTGCATCACTTCAGCGTTGCTGTACTTTATAATGGAATAACCATTATTTCATTACAGCGCCTTGAATTGAAATAGCTCAAGCACTCTGAAACAAACATCTTGATTGCTAACGGGTATAATAGTTTCTTTCCTACTTTTACAACATTAACTTGTTACAAATCTCTCTTAATTCTGATAAAGTTTATTGTTAATATATAGCGATACTAATCGCATAAAAACAGAAATAAAGAGAGTAATAGGCTCGAAATGGAAGATAACTTCAGAAACGTTTTAATTGTACTTAGTGCCATTGCCATCACTGCAATATTCATTCATGGGTTATGGACAATAAGAAAACAAAAAAACCCATACAAATTAAAAGCATCGAAAGAAAAAATCGATCCTATTACACGAGACTTTGATCGCAAAGGCTTTGACCAAGATGGTGTCGGGCAAGTAAAAATTAAGCCTAGTACGCAAGATGACATGGATAATATTGAAAACAAGGCTGTGGCGGAGCATGTTTTGACGGAAGGAATTCAGTTACCGGATGACCTGTCTAAGAGCCAAATATTAATAAAAAAGGATGTTTTAGGTAGTCTTACGGGCCAGTCAAAGGAAAATAGCTCTGAAGAGTTTGATAATAGTTCAATGCCGACATTAGATAACAGTCTCGAAGATGATTGGTTCAAAGAAGAGATTAAGCAAGATAAGAGCGTTCAAGTCAGCAAAGATGAATTAGGTGACTCGTTAAAAGCAGTTAATCAACCATCTAGAGCAAAGCCTCAAAAAAGTCCCACTAAGGTTTATATTGAACCTTTGTATGAACAACCGGTTACGCAGGCTAAACCGTCGCGTACGCCCATTAATAAGGTTAGCAATAGCGCGGAAAAAAATAATGTAAAACGTGACCAAATAGAAATTGATTTTGATAATCAGGTAAGTGAAAACGTGCCTGAAAAAACTATTGAACCAGAAAAACCTATAAAGTCAGAGAAGCCTAGCAGCCAAATAGATCCCCAAGTTATTATCTTATCTGTAGTCATGCCTGCTAATCAGCAAATGTTTGGGGCGGCATTATTACCTAGTTTACTCACGCTTGGTTTAAAGTACGGTGAAATGAATATTTTTCATCGTCATGAAGATAATGCGGGTAACGGTAAAGTAACCTTTAGTTTAGCTAATATCATGAACCCTGGCTCATTCGATTTGGATACCATGGAAACATTTGCCACACGAGGTGTTAGTTTATTTATGACTTTACCCAATGCAGGTGACTCACTCTCTGTATTTGAACAAATGCTCAATGCGGCAAAACAGTTGGCGCAAGAGTTCAATGCACAAGTTCTGGATGAAAAGCGTAATGTCATGACTAAACAAACAGAGCAACACTATCTCAGTAAAATAAGAGAGTTTGATCGCAAAAGCCGTATTGGACATGCTGAGTAAGTACGCATTAGTGCTACTTAATAGCAATTAACGCATCGGTTCTTAGGCATAATAAATAAAATAACAGCGGGCTTTTGCCCGTTTTTACTTTTTTTATTAAAGGTCTTTCCTACTTTAGATATATTCCTCTATTTATCCCATCTTATTATTCAATACAAAAAGATGGCCAAATTCAAATTATTAAACTTTAGTGAATTATTTTTATGTCAAATGTTGAAGATGAAATCAGCCAATTAAAACAACAAATCAATCAATATAATCATGAATATTATGTATTAGATAAACCAAGCGTTCCTGATGCAGAATATGATCGATTAATGAATGCATTAATTGATTTAGAAAAAGACAATCCTGAGCTTAAGTCTATTGATTCACCGAGCCAGAAAGTTGGCGGACAGGCATTAAAGTCATTTACCCAAGTGACTCATCAACTGCCAATGCTTTCCCTTGATAATGTATTCTCACTAGAAGACTTCCATGCCTTTGTAAAACGTGTAAAAGATAGATTAAATAATAATCAAGAATTAGCCTTTTGTGCGGAGCCTAAACTCGATGGTTTAGCGGTGAGTTTACGCTATGAAGAGGGGCAGCTAGTACAGGCAGCTACCCGTGGTGATGGCAGTGTTGGTGAAAATATCACCATCAACATACGCACGATAAAGTCCATCCCCCTTAAGTTGATGGGAACACCAGGCAAAGACTTTCCAAACATAGTTGAAGTCCGCGGCGAAGTGTTCATGCCTAAGGCAAGTTTTGATTCGTTAAATGCATTAGCCAAAAAGCGTGGTGAAAAAGGTTTTGCTAATCCACGCAATGCAGCAGCGGGAAGCCTACGACAACTTGACTCTAAAGTTACCGCAAAACGTAATTTAGCCTTTTACGCCTATAGTTTAGGTTTTGTTGGTGACTATTCCGCTGAAACGGAAAAAAGCACTGACTTAACCAATGACTACTTTGCCAACTCTCACCACGAAAGACTTTGTCAACTTAAGAACTTAGGCTTACCTATGTGCCCTGAAGTACGCTTACTCGACACTGAGCAAGCTTGTGATGAATTTTATCAAGATATCTTAGATAAACGCAGCGGTTTAAGTTACGAAATAGACGGTACAGTGTTAAAAGTTGACGATATATCACTGCAAAAACGCTTAGGCTTTGTTGCACGAGCTCCGCGTTGGGCTATTGCTTATAAATTCCCAGCAGAAGAAGAATTAACGTCTGTTGAAGATGTCGAATTTCAAGTGGGACGTACAGGAGCCATTACACCAGTGGCACGCTTGAAACCAATTTTTGTTGGAGGTGTGACTGTTTCTAATGCCACCTTACATAACCAAGATGAAATTAATCGCTTAGGTCTTAAAGTAAATGACATTGTTGTTATTCGTCGTGCTGGTGATGTTATTCCGCAAATTGTTAGCGTAGTTATTGATAAGCGACCTGATAATGCCCTTGATATTATCTTCCCTACGACTTGCCCTATATGCGACTCTGCCGTAGCTAAACCTGAAGGTGAAGCTGTACTAAGATGTACTGCCGGATTATTTTGTGCGGCTCAGAGAAAAGAAGCGATTAAGCACTTTGCCTCACGAAAAGCACATGATGTTGATGGTTTAGGCGACAAGCTTGTTGAACAATTGGTTGATGAAAAGCTGATTAACACACCTGCTGACTTGTTTAAACTGACTGAAATTCAAGTGAGTACTATAGATCGCATGGGGAAAAAGTCAGCGACAAATTTAATTAACGGACTCGAAGCAGCTAAAAGCACAACACTCGCAAAATTTATTTATGGTTTAGGTATACGTGAAGTAGGGGAGGCAACTGCCGCTAATCTAGCTAACCATTTTTATACTTTAACGGCCATTGAAAGTGCTTCTTTAGATGCATTACAAAAAGTATCCGATGTCGGTGAGGTTGTTGCCAGAAATATTATTAACTTTTTTAAAGAAGAGCATAATTTAGCTATTGTTACTGGTTTAAGTGAAGTAATGAACTGGCCAACAATTGAAATAAAATCTGCAGACCAGTTACCTCTTGCAGAGCAGATTTTTGTAGTAACCGGTACGTTAACCCAAATGGGCAGAGCAGAAGCTAAAACTGCCTTACAATCATTGGGGGCTAAAGTATCGGGTAGTGTATCAAAGAATACTCACTTTGTTGTTGCAGGAGATAAAGCAGGCTCTAAGCTGACTAAAGCGCAAGACTTAGGCATAAGTGTGCTTACTGAGGATGACTTGGTCGCACTATTAGCTAAACATGGTGTAACATTTTGAGTTTAGTTGTTCTTGAGTTATTTACTGACTTAGGTCACTGGTTTCGTCCTTACCAATACCAATCCGCCTTAGCTATTATTGCTACGGTATTAGTTATTTTCGGTAACGATATAAATAGCGTAATAAAAAGGCTTGTCGCAAAGCAGCATTTTATCGTTCGAACATTGGCATTTGTTGTGGTTTGTGCATTTGGTTATGGTTTATTAACGGTTTGGCTGACAAGCCTACTTGCTCAGCAGTTAGCTAAATTGCCCAACTTATATTTAGTACCGGTAGTTTTTTCTATATTTTTCACTTTAGGTATGTACGCGCAAAAACAACGTCATATATAAGCTGTTTGAATTTTATTATTGTTTTAGCTTTCAGGGAAAAACATCATTTTTTCCTGAAAGCTTATATATATTGTCTAAGCGACTTTCGCCGTTAATCGCCAAAACGAAAAGCCAGCCACAAAAAATAATATCATAGGATAAAATGCATGACTTGCCACCGCTAGTGGTGATATATGTAGTGTAGCACCAAGTAAAAGAGCTTGTGCGCCATAAGGTAATAACCCTTGGTTTATACAGGCAAAAACATCGAGCAAACTGGCTGACTCAGCAGGTGATAACTTACCGTCCTGTGCAAGATTCTTCGCAGTATCCCCTGTGACAATAATTGATACCGTGTTATTCGCGGTAAAAAAATTACAAACAAAGGCAAGACCTGCAATACCGAAACCGGCAGCGCGTTTTTTATTATTAGGTGTTAGCTTTCTAGCTAAGGTCTCTATAACACGTGTTAAAGCGGATAATCCACCTTGTTGACGCACCAACTCACTTAAACCACCAATAAACAAAGACAATATAAAGATGTCTTGCATACTGGAAAACCCTGCAGTGATATCTTTTATCCAAGCCGATAATTGATAACCATTACTTAGCACACCAATTGCTGCGGCTAACAATATACCTAAGGTTAATACTACAAAAACATTCACACCCATTAAGGCTAATACTAGAATTACCACATAAGGGATTAAACCAATGACAGCAGCATCTCCAGCTAATTCATGATTAACTTCGCCACCTAACACGGTAAAAATTACCAGGCAGATAAGTGCCGCAGGAACGGCAAATTTAAAGTTAACACGAAATTTATCTTTCATGTGTGCACCTTGACTGCGTGTTGATGCGATAGTGGTATCAGAAATAATAGATAAATTATCACCAAAAATGGCGCCAGAAACCAAACAACCAGCGACCAATGCCGCATCTAAGTTTGCTGTTTCAATAAAACCAAGCGCAACAGGGGCTATGGCTGCAATGGTGCCCATTGATGTACCCATCGCGGTAGATAAGAAAGCAGCGACTAAGAACAAACCTGGTAGTAATAAATAGTCAGGAAATATTGCTAAACCTAACTGCACACTTGCATCAACACTACCCGTGGATTTAGCTACCACAGCAAAAGCACCGGCCAGTAAATAAATAATGCACATGGTTGTTATATTATTGTGACCCGCGCCACTGATAAATTGAGCTATTTGTTTTTCAATCGGACTTTTTGATATAAATCTCCCCAATGCAATCGAAGCTATGATCGCCGGGATAATGGCAATACTTGCAGGGAGTTGATAAAAAGCAAAATCCACACCTTGCAAGGTTAAGATAATACCCGTACCGAGAAATAGTCCTAAAAAAAGGGCAAAAGGAAGTAGAGCAAATAAGTTGTCTTTAGGGGCTTCTTTATTGTTCATAACAGAGCTACATATAATAATTTTATTACAGTATTATAAAAGTAAATTCTGAACTGTCAATATAGATGTTTAGATGGCCAAATGGACTTAACCATTAGTTCGCGGTAAAACAGGCTGATTACCTAGATGAGCAGCCTAATTTACCAACTAAGAAATAAACTTTTAAGGATATAGTCAGCTAATTTCTTTTTCAAGCTTTTGCTAATCTACGGTTTGTGTTTGCTCATCAGCCCAAGCTACGGCTTGATTATAATGTTCGCTAACTTTATCTTTATCGAGCTTCAACTTCTCTATCACCACGGTTGTTTTATCCCACTGGGCCTGTTCGATAAATTCTACAAGTTTAATTAATGCAGCCATTACCCCTTTTTTAGTCAACAGGGGATTCTTGATTTCTTCTGATAAAGGTAATTTATCTAATATAGTGGCCATCTCTTCATCTAAAATCGCATCGATCATTGACAAAAGCCCTGTTAGGAAGGCAATAGAGATATCAAGTTGCGAACGAATATCATGAGCGACTAGTTCACAAAACTTTGCTCTCGTCATCGCCATATTAATTAATTCAGATGGCTTATCTGGGTTTGCGGTGACAGCAAACATTAATCCAATAAAACGTTTTAACTCACCTGAGCCCAAAATAACCAACGCTTGTTTAATGGTTGATATTTCATTTCTACGTTTAAAAATTGCCGAGTTTGCATAACGCAATAACTTATAAGACAACGAAACATCTCGTTCAAATACACTGGTAATGCTATTTAAATCAAGTTCGGTTTTAGACGTTTCATAAAGTAGTTCAGCCATCGCCATTTGTGACGGCGATAAACTTTTTGTTTTTATCATTTCTGGCTTAGCGAAGAAGTAACCTTGAAAGTAATCGAAGCCTAATTGCAGCATTTGATCATATTCTTCATAGGTCTCAACTTTTTCGGCCAACATCTTGATATGTGGATGATCTCTAACCGCGGTCAAAACTTCTTTTATTTCCTCAGCACCAGTTTGCTGAATATCAATTTTAATGATTTTTATATAAGGATAAAAATGTGCCCAAACGTTTTGATGTTCATAATCATCTAAAGCAAGCGTATAACCTTTAGCATGTAAATTTTTGCATAGACCTAATTTCAGGGTAACCTTGGCTTAACGTATCGAGAGTAAAATTGATAAAGGCAGGTTTGTTAGCGGTAAATTCACTCATGCCCATATTAAACTGACTCGCTTCAATCATTTTGCTAGTCGCTTCATCACCATCTATATCAGGAAATACGTTATCTATGCTGTCACGAAAAAGTAACTCATAAGCAAAAAGTTTTTTACTTTTATCTAAAATTGGTTGTCTTGCAGCGTAAAAATTCATAAATGTTATTATCTAGCTCTGGATATATAGGGCGACTACTATTAAATATATGATATAGCCATTTTATTTGCATTAGTTTTTTGGATTTGGCTGTCTTTTTATTAGAAAGTTATCATTTTAGAGTATTCATATTTACTTATTATTAACGTTTGCAATTTTTACGAGTACAATGACTTACTTATCTAAGGTTTCTTTGTTTGAGTAATTTTGCTAATTTAGCGACCTTAACTATTCATTCGTACATAATAAGCAGGTAATTACTTTGGCCATTGGTACCTTAATTTCTTTAACTCTCTATTTTATAGTCATGCTGTTAATTGGCTTATATGCATACAGAAAATCAACCAGTGATGTTGCTGGTTACATGTTGGGTGGTCGAAGTTTATCACCCAGTGTTGCGGCATTATCTGCCGGCGCTTCTGATATGAGTGGCTGGATGTTAATGGGACTACCTGGTGCTATGTATATTACTGGCCTTAGTAGTCTTTGGATTGCCATCGGTTTAGTAATAGGGGCATTCTTAAACTACTTGGTGGTTGCACCACGCCTTAGAACCTACACCGAAATTGCGAATGACTCAATTACCATACCTGATTTTTTTGAGAATCGATTCAATGATAAGTCACGTTTATTAAGAATTGTCTCCTCTGTTGTTATTGTGTTGTTTTTCACACTTTATACTTCAAGTGGTATTGTTGCTGGTGGAAAGCTATTTGAAAGCTCTTTTGGTCTAAATTATGAAATAGGCTTATATATTACCGCGGGTGTAGTTGTTGCCTATACATTATTCGGGGGCTTTTTAGCGGTTAGCCTTACTGACTTCGTTCAGGGTTGTATTATGTTTGTTGCACTGGTATTGGTGCCTGTTGTTGCTATTAGTGAAGTGGGCGGGATAGCAGAGGTGCAAAGCAGTATCGAAGCAGTCAACCCTGACTTATTAGATATATTTAGTGGTGTCAGTGCTATCGGTATTATTTCTGCTATGGCATGGGGCTTAGGTTATTTTGGTCAACCACATATCATTGTACGTTTTATGGCAATACGTAGTGTAAAAGATATGCCAACAGCACGCCGTATTGGTATGAGCTGGATGATCGTGGCTATTATTGGTGCTATGGCAACGGGTTTTGCGGGCATTGCTTACGTATCTAAAACGGGGTTGGAATTAGATGATGCCGAAACAATTTTTATCGTCTTATCACAATTATTATTTAGTCCGCTAATCGCTGGTTTTTTATTAGCCGCTATTTTAGCGGCAATTATGAGTACCATATCGTCACAATTACTGGTGACTTCTAGCTCACTAACGGGTGATTTTTATCAAGCCTTCTTACATAAAGATGCTTCGGAAAAACAATTGGTATTAGTCGGCCGAATTTCAGTATTTATTGTTGCTTTAGTTGCCATCTATTTAGCCTACGATCGTGATAGCAGTATCTTAAGTTTAGTGAGTAATGCTTGGGCAGGTTTTGGCGCCGCTTTTGGACCTGTTATTATTGGCTGTTTATATTGGAAAGGTATGACACGTAATGGTGCTTTAGCGGGTATCATTAGTGGTGCTACCACCGTATTAATTTGGGTTTTTGCGCCTATCACCATTAATGGGCAATCATTAAGCTCATTAATGTATGAAATAGTCCCAGGTTTTATTATTTGTTCATTAGCTATTTATATAGTAAGCAAATTATCTCCTCCGGTTGAAGAGAGCATCTGTACTAAGTTTGATGAGATGTTAACGCATCATAAATAATTAATTTAATTCATAATAACCGTGTAACAATAAAAGCTAGTGACTTCAAGTCCCTAGCTTTTTTGTTTTCAAATCCAAGCAATAAAGGGTTAACTTATAGCTGAAGAGTATGAGGATGCTGTTGTTTGTCAGTAATTTCAAGTTGTTCGCTTTAGAGCTTTTATGCTAGAATTGCAGTAATTTTAAACCTTTGATTAATTTGGCTTAGTCTCTGGCTTTATTTAAACAAAGTTTAAAACAATTTAATCATTTATAAGACTAATATAGTCTGGAGTTTATTTAGCAATGAGTTTTGATACTATTGAACAACGCGTAAGTTATGGTGTAGGCCGTCAATTAGGTGACCAACTTAGCAACAACCCTTTTAAAGAGTTTGATATCACTGCAGTACAAGCAGGTATTGCTGATGCATTAGCAAAAGCGGCCAGCCAAGTTTCAGATGAAGATTTAAATGAAGCTTTCTCTGTAGTTTCTAAAAAAATGCAAGAATTAGAGCAAGCGGCTGCTAAAGAAGCATCTGCTGAAGGCGAAAAATTCTTAGCTGATAACGCTAAACGTGATGAAGTTACTGTAACTGAATCTGGTTTACAGTATGAAGTAATCACCACCGGTGAAGGCGAAAAGCCAGCAGCTGAAAGCACTGTAAGTGTTCATTACCACGGCACATTTGCTAACGGTGATGTTTTTGATAGTTCAGTAGAACGTGGCCAACCGGCTGAGTTCCCAGTTAATGGCGTTATTGCTGGTTGGACTGAAGCACTACAGTTAATGACTGAAGGTTCAAAATGGAAGTTAACTATTCCTTACGACCTAGCTTACGGCGAACGTGGTTCACAAGGTGCTATTCCTCCTTATGCTACTTTAGTATTTGATGTTGAATTATTAAGCATCAAGTAAATAGCGTTTTATATTGAAAGCCCTCAGTTGAGGGCTTTTTTTTAAGCTAAAACCAATAGAAAGAGTGTGATGATTAAAATAAAGTTACAACAGCTTTTTAAACACTATCAAAATGCATTTTTACATTATGATATTGATGCGGTGAGCAGTTGTTATCACTTACCATGCACACTAAATACACCTGATAAACTAGTCTTACTATCAAGCCCCTCAGATTGTCAGCAAGAATTTGGTGCCATTTTTACCCAACTTAAAGAAGCGAATATCCGCGATATACTCGCGAAAAAAGCATCTTTTGAACAAATGGGTGAACAGTTATATTTAGTGTGCATAGATTGGGATTTTATTGATGGTCAGGGTCAGGCCTTTGCCGACTTCACTGCCATATACCACGTATTAGATACGGGTGATGCATTGAAAATAGTTAATGTGGTTTCTCATGAACTTGAGAGTTCTTTAACTCTATCAGTGTCACTTAGTTGGTAAGTAACCTTTTTTGTTAATACTTCATCTCTACGTTTATTAGGTTAAAGTATTTTAGGCGGTTATCCGCGATTTTATTAAGAATAATAGAGAACAATATGAAAGTAAAAGTAGCTATTTTAGGCTGTAGCGGTCGAATGGGACGTAATTTGATTCAGGCAGCCCATGAGCATGCCAGTATTGAGTTAGTTGGTGGTAGTGTTCGAGCTAGCTCTTCTTTTGTTGATTTTGATTTAGGTGAATTATCGGGTATTGGTGCTATTGGTATTAAAACATCAACCGAGTTGTCTCAATTAACTGACGCGGATGTTTTTATCGATTTTACTTCAATAGAAACAACTTTAGATAATATTGTTTGGTGTAACGAGCATAAAAAATCATTAGTAATTGGAACGACTGGGTTTTCAGATACACAAGTTCAAGTCATTGAACAGGCGGGTAAAACTATGCCTGTGATCTTAGCGCCTAATACCAGCGTTGGCGTTAATTTAATGTTTAAGTTATTGCAAGTTACCGCAAAAGCAATTGGCGACTATACTGATATAGAAATTTTTGAGGCGCATCACAGATTCAAAAAAGATGCCCCGTCTGGAACTGCTGTCAAAATAGGGCAAGTCATTGCTGATACGTTAGGGCGTGATTTAAATAAAGTCGCTGTTTATGGCCGTGAAGGCATAACAGAAGAGCGTAGTAGAGAAACTATTGGTTTTGCAACGGTTAGAGCTGGCGACATCGTTGGTGAGCACACAGCAATATTTGCTGATTTAGGCGAGAGACTTGAAATTACTCACAAAGCCAGCTCGCGAATGACATTTGCGCTAGGCGCTATGCGTGCGGCATTTTGGTTAAATGATGCCGATGCTGGATTTTATGATATGCAAGATGTTCTTGGTTTAAAAGATTAAAATTATATCTAAGTATTTGCAAAAAATAACAAGAGTTAACTAGTCTTTTTGGCCATTTGGTCAGGAAAATTCGATTAAGGTTAGAAAAGACTATGTTTTTACATTTTATTACTAGACGAAAGCGCTGCACAAGCGTAAAATAAGTGGATTTTGTCAAAAATTTAACTGAAAAGTAGCTTTTGACATCTCTTTT
>Ga0209396_1005741_pt1 | contig 11644 bp, 12 predicted proteins | sample GOMGulsemesocosm_6_FD_184638 | JGI IMG/M metagenome (GOLD analysis project Ga0209396, IMG submission 184638) | Methane-oxidizing microbial communities from mesocosms in the Gulf of Mexico - GOM8C Gulf of Mexico (SPAdes) (version 2) | ecosystem: Environmental > Aquatic > Marine > Cold seeps... | reverse complement strand
GCGAGGAAAACGAGCCTAACAAAAACGATCAAGAGCAATTTAGACGCAGCATTAACGTACTTTAAAAATCATCGGCACATGATGGATTATGCAGGTCATGAAGAAAAGAACTTGCCGATAGGCTCAGGTATCACCGAAGCCGCGTGTAAAACATTGGTTAAACAGCGGTTGTGTGGCTCAGGAATGCGCTGGAAAGATAAAGGAGCTAAAGTTATTTTATCATTACGCGCACTGGTTCAGTCTGCAGGTCGGTGGCAACAATTTTGGGATAAAGTTGATCAATATGGTAGTCAGGTTGTTGCATAAATGACATCATAAAAAATCAGCACCCATTAATTAAGAGGACATTTACTATGATTTTATGTAAATAGATGTAAAATACCTATGACATTCAGTAATGAAAGCCGCTAAGTAGCGGTGCTAGTTCTTATTCATTTTATTTAACTTAGGATATATTTATGAGCGTATTAGTTGGTAAACAAGCCCCAGATTTTACAGTTCCTGCTGTTTTAGGTAACGGCGAGATTGTTGATTCTTTTAATCTTACATCGGCAATACAAGGTAAATATGCAGTCATCGTATTTTACCCACTTGATTTTACATTTGTTTGTCCTAGTGAGTTAATTGCACTTGATAAAAGAATGGATGAATTTACAAAACGTGGTGTTGAAGTGATTGCGGTTTCGATTGATTCACATTTCACACATAACGCATGGCGTAATACAGCGATTAATGACGGTGGTATTGGTGCGGTTCGTTACACAATGGCCGCTGATATTACACACAGCATTGTGCAAGATTATGATGTTGAAGCGGAAGGCGTAGGCGTTGCTTACCGAGGCAGCTTTTTAATTGACCAAAAAGGTTTAGTACGTCATCAAGTTGTGAATGACTTACCTTTAGGCCGTAATATTGATGATATGTTGCGCATGGTCGATGCTCTACAATTTCATGAAGAACACGGTGAAGTATGTCCAGCAGGTTGGACTAAAGGTGATGCAGGTATGGATGCCTCTCCAGCAGGCGTTGCTTCTTACCTAACTGACAATGCAGATAAACTATAATCTAGCTCATTTTCAGTAAAATAAAAGGCGGATGATAGTCATCCGCCTTTTTTTATGCCTAATCGTTTATTTTTTCACGATGCGCAGTATGCAATAATTGCGCTCGAATCAAAAGGCAACAACAAGCTGCAACCCCTGCCGCAATAAAGGTTTCACCTATTAGCATAATCGCAATTGCAAACGAAAGTGTGAAACCAATAAATCCAATGATAGCCCATTTAAAGCCATTTTCACCGCTGCTTTTACCTGTTTGAAAAAAAATAATTATCATAATAATAAAAAAGATAATAATGATAAGCATACGGCCTCCTATTTTTGCATGCACTGAGGTTTCCAGCTAGAATCTATTTATTTAGAAACCCTTTCAATTTAAGCAGAACACTTTAGCGTATTTTTTATTAGAAGTATGTCAATTTTTATTACCTTTTAGGATGTATCAATGAATAAACTATTTAAAGCTCTCTTGATTTTTCTGTCATCCACCGTGGGGCTTCTGCTCTTAGCTATTATCCTTATTCCTCTAATAGTGGATTTAAACGATTATAAGCCTGAAATATCGACTATGGTAAAAGAAAAAACCGGTCGAACATTAACCATAGAAGGGGATATCGACCTTTCTTTATTTCCTTGGTTGGGTATTTCTACTGGAAAAATAATTTTAAGCAATGCAGACTCTTTTAAAGCGAAGGATTTTGCTGTTATTGAAGAAAGCCATATTAAAGTTAAGATTTTGCCGCTGTTATCCAAAGAAGTGGAAATAAGTACCTTAGTCTTTAAAGGACTGGTACTGAATTTAGCTAAAAATAAACAAGGGATTAGTAACTGGGACGACTTAGCGGGCAAAAAAACCACAGAAGAAAAAACTCAGCCGGTTGCAGCAAAAGAAGACACTGAAAAAGCAGGATTTGTCTTAGCTTCCCTTATTATTGGGGGAATTGAAATAGAAAATGCGCAATTAAGTTGGGATGACCAGCAAGCGGCTCAAAAAGTGGCGATTAAAGACTTTAATTTAAAAACAGGACAAATTCAGTTTGATGAGCTGATTGATATTGAGCTGTCTTTATTAATTAAAAATAATGCCCCTGCCTTAACAGAACAATTGGCTTTAACCACTCAGTTAAAGCTGGATGAAAGTTTTCAACACATTCAATTAAATAACACTCAAATTAACTCTACCAGTAAAGGGGCGGTTATACCTAATGGTGAGTTTACTGTGCAATTATTAACCGATATCGGGGTGGATTTATCACAGGAAACAGTGGCACTTAAACCGTTAACCATTAATTTCGACAGCACAGTCATTAAAGGTTCTGTGCAAATCAAGCAATTTAAACAGCCTGCTATTCAATTTAATTTAGCCATTAATGAATTAAATCTAGATCGTTATAGCGGTCCAAAAGTGAAAACTAAAAAAGTGGCTACTCCCGCAGCAGCAGTAACAGCTGCCAGCCAATTAATTCCAGTAAAAACCATTCAAGACTTAAATATAGATGGAAAATTAACCATTGAAAAACTGCAAGCATCAGGACTGACTTTAGGGAGAATTGCTCTCAAGCTACAGGCTAAAGATGGCATTGTAAAAACTGAGCAAAGCATTAAGCAATTATATCAAGGTCAATACAAAGGCCAGCTAAACTTAAATGCCCAAACCAATACGCCTAAAATTGCTTTAAATGAAAGTATCACAGGGGTACAAATTGGTCAGTTATTGCAAGCCTTAAAACCTGATATCCCCGCCAAAGTAACAGGGGCATTAAATGTTAACGCAAAATTAAACATGCGTGGTAATACCGTGCCACAATTGAAATCGGCACTGAATGGAAACTTAGGATTTTCTCTTAATAATGGGGCGATACAAGGTATTAATATTCAGAAAATGATAGATACCGCGAAATTATTTTCAGGTAAAGCCATGCAATCGGATTATGCCAATGAGCAAACCTTATTTTCTAGTATCAAAGGAACGGCAACCGTGCGTCGTGGTGTGCTTAATAATCCTGATTTCTTAATGGATTCTGCACAACTAGCGGTAAATGGTAAGGGAACAGTTAATTTAGTGTCCGAAGCTCTGAATTATCAAGTAAACGCTAAATTAAAACATCACGCGGCTAATGACCGTCCCGTGGCTATTAAAGTAGCAGGAACAATAAGCGAACCGCGTTACACCATGGATATTTTATCCATGATAAATAAAAAGGAAAAGGAAAAACTCAATAAAGTCTTAGATAAAGCGATTGGTAAAGGCGCAGGAAAAGCCGTAAATCAATTATTAAAAGGTTTTTTCTAAACTGATGTTACGCAGTGCTTTTAAAGCCCTCTCCTAGGGGAGAGGGTTGGGTGAGGGGTGTTGTAGTGTTGCCAATAAAGAACATTAATCACTTAGCATGCTAAGTGACTAATATGGGACTAATATTGGTCTTAAATTGTTGATAATACAAAGAAAAACACCCCTCACCCCAGCCCTCTCCCCAAGGGAGAGGGAGCTAAAAACAAAGAGCTGGGAAGTCTGGTTAAGAATGAGAACTCTCTTTAGTAATGAGCTTATTTTGAGAAATAAAGTGGTGTAGACACCTATGCCCTTTGGAGAGGACTTAAAAATAGGAAGGTTTTACTTACTCCTTGTTCTGCGTAATATCAGTGCGTAATAAACCCAATCACTGCCCTATAGAAATAATAAAGCACTTAGAAAGTGCTTTAGTCACCGCGTATCTTTCTTATGTATCAGCCTATTTCATATCGTTACTTCTCGCCTTGTCCTTTTTCGAAGGATTATAAAATACCTGTAAAACAAGCTTGGTTTTTACTTAAATGTTTTTATACCTACCGACTGATTTTAGCGGCAGGACTATTTTCACTCTATTTCTCACGCTTAGCCGAGCTTATTATTGACTCTACTTTAGAGCCACTTTATTGGTATACCAGTATTATTTATATAGGGGTTACTTTTATTGGTTGGGGGCTTATTTTAAAACCCGTGATTAATTACGCCACACAAGCCCAACTCCTTGTTTTTAGCGATATTATCTTGCTTACCTTAATTATGCACAGTTGCGGGGGAGTGAGCAGTGGTTTAGGTGCTTTAATGCTGGTACCAACGGCTGCAGGGGGCCTATTAATTGGGGGGCGCTGTGCCATGCTCTTTGCCGCGATTGCGAGTTTATTTGTTTTCGCTGAGCAAGCGTATACGTTTCGGATAGGAACCTTCAAGAATACGGACTATCCACATGCTGGAATACTTGGTGCGGGGTTCTTTTTATTGGCCTTGTTATCCTATGTTTTAGCCAAACGGACTGAACAAACGGAATTAATTTCTTCACAGCGTCAAGAAGCCATTGTTTCTTTAGAAACGCTGAATCAATATATTATTCATAATATGCAATCGGGTATTATTATTCTCGATGAACAACAAAGGCTCAATCGTTGTAATAATGCCTGTACTCGTTTACTGGAATTAAGTGATTTACCCCGTTATTTGGTTAATATTTCACCAAAAATATCTCAGGCTTTTGAGCAATGGTTAGACTTTCCTGATAAAGATTTTGTCTGCCTTGCTTTAGAAAAACAAGGAGAATTACATATTAATTTTCAGGCGCTTCCGACTCCGAATCAATTGTTTTTTATGATTACCTTAGAGGATGCAACACTCTATAATCAAAGGGTGCAACAAAGTAAACTGGCTTCCCTTGGACAGTTAACGGCCAGTATTGCTCATGAAATTCGTAACCCTTTAGGAGCGATTAGTCATGCTGGGCAATTGTTAGCCGAATGCCCTAATTTATCGGCCCAAGATGTACGTCTCACTGAAATTATTCAGATACAATCGCTTAGAATGAATGCCATTATTGAAGAAGTACTACAGCTATCACGTAAGCCTGAGCCAGAAAAAGAGCTGATTAATTTAGCAAGTTGGCTAAAAAACTATTTTCGGATTTCAATTAATAGCCAACAAGGCTATGAAAAACAATTTGAGTTATCTTTGGATTCAGGCGTTGACCTTGCTACATTCGATAGCGGTCATTTGACACAAATTTTAAATAACCTTTGTGCAAATGCTTTAAAATATGGCTACGTTGTGGATAAAAAAATTCAACTACAACTCTGTCAGTACCTTAATCAGCCTTGTATTAAAGTCATTGATTATGGGGCTGGTGTACCTGAAAAAATTCAGGCACATTTATTTGAGCCTTTTATGACTAGCTCCAGCTCAGGGACGGGATTAGGGCTTTATATTTCACGCGATTTGGCGGAATTAAACCAAGGAAAACTAAGTTATCACCCTAATAAATCACGGTTAGGCTGTTATTTTAGACTCTGCCTTCCTAGTGTGACACAACAAACCTTAAAACTATGAGCCAAGCCCGTGCCTTAATTATAGATGATGAAGCGGATATTCAAGAGTTATTGGATATTACCTTAAGCCGTATGGATATAAGTACTCAAGCAGCGGGGACACTGAGCCAAGCACAATACTATTTACAGCAGGGTCGTTTTAATTTTTGCTTATTGGATATGCACTTGCCGGATGGAGATGGCTTATCCTTATTACCCTTGATTCAAGAGATCGATGCGGCACTGCCTGTGATTGTTATTACCGCTCATGGCAACACAGATTTAGCGGTGAAAGCCATGAAGCTAGGTGCCTTTGATTTTTTATCCAAGCCCGTCGATCTAAAAAACTTACGCTTACTGATTCAGAGTGCCTTAAACGCCAACTATTCCCCGAAAAAAGAGCGTCGAATGCGACATATTTTGCTCGGTGAATCGGAGATTATGTGCACTCTTCGAGGTAAAATTGTTAAAATTGCGCGTAATCAAGCGCCTGTTTATATTAGAGGCGAATCGGGCACAGGCAAAGAGTTGGTGGCGCGTTTAATTCATCAACAAAGTGCTCGGGCTGACTTTCCTTTTATTGCCGTTAATTGCGGAGCCATTCCACATGAACTGATGGAAAGTGAGTTTTTTGGGCATAAAAAAGGCAGCTACACAGGTGCGATAAGCGATAAAGAAGGCCTTTTCCAAGCAGCGAAAGGCGGCAGTTTGTTTTTAGATGAAATTGCAGATTTACCCTTAATGTTACAAGTTAAGTTATTAAGAGCTGTCCAAGAAAAAAAAGTGCGAGCCATTGGCAGTAGTACCGAAGAGGCGGTGGATATTCGCCTAATAAGTGCCACTCATAAAGACCTAGCGCAATTAGTTCAAGAGGGATTATTTCGACAAGACTTATATTATCGTATCAATGTGATTGAGCTTGCCCTGCCTGCTTTACGTGAAAGAGCTGAAGATATTCCACAATTGGCTGAATTTTTTATACAAAAAATCAGCCAAACGAATCAAATGACAGAGACTCATTTAGATTTAGATGCGATTACGGCGTTAAAACAGTATTATTTTTCTGGTAACGTCAGAGAGTTAGAAAATATTTTAGAACGCAGTTTAGCCTTCCATGAATCAGGCAATATTACGGCACAAGACTTAAACCTTATCGCCACACAAGCCCCTCATAATTCGCTAGGATATCCTGTACACGAAGGAAGCTTAGAAGACTATTTAACGGCTATAGAAAAACAAGCCATTACTTGTGCATTAGAACAAAATCAGTGGAACCAATCCCTTGCCGCAGAACAGCTTGGTATGAGCTTTCGTTCCTTACGTTATCGACTTAAAAAATTAGGATTAGATTTGTGAATCATCGACTTAGCCCTGCATTACTCCTTTTGATAAGCCTTTATGTACCTTTGAGCTCTGCTGAAACCAGCCAAGATTTATTTTTAGCTGCAATACAAGGTAAGCAACAGCGCGTACAAAACATCCTATCACAAGGGATAGATGTTAATAGCACAATAAATGGCGAGCGTACGGCTCTTATGGCAGCGGCGCACAGTGGAAATTATCATACAATAAAACTGTTACTGGCTTATGGTGCGGATGTAAATATGAGTGATGCACAAGGTATCACCGCTTTAATGGATGCGGTTATGTTTGGTAATGAGAAAATAATACAGCTATTCATTATGGCGGGCGCGGATGTGAACGCAAAAGATATGAAAGACAGTACCGTCTTAGATAAAGCAAAGAAAACCAATTATCAGCCTTTAATCACGCTTTTAGAAGCGGCAGGCGCGAAAGCAACTGAAACTGAAACAACGGATACAAAATAGCAGGCATAAAAAAACCTCGCCTAGGCGAGGTTCTTTACAACTAAAAACAATTGTTTTTTAGTTAGCAACAACACTTGTTGCTTGAGGACCTTTTGGTCCATCTTCTACTTCGTAAGAAACAGCTTGACCTTCGTTCAATGTTTTGAATCCAGTACCTTGGATTGCACTGAAATGAACGAATACATCAGCACCGCCGTCATCTTGAGAAATAAAACCAAAACCTTTAGCTTCGTTGAACCACTTGATAGTACCTGTTGCCATGTTACTTTACCATTTGTAAAATTTAAATAAAAAATGTTTGCGTACAGCTAATGAAACGGAGACGAACATGGGGTAACACGGAGGGAACAACCAAAACTGCCAATACCAAAATCTGTAGCTAACGAATACTATATAGGTTTTTTTGAATTTTGCCAGAATTAATTGACATTACCATCATAATAAAAGAAAAAATACCTACAATATAAAACCTTTACAAGGACTTAGGATGGATAAAAGATTTAGCTAGAGATTGCCTTAGTTGCCGAAAATTAACAAATCAATCTAACTCATTTTATCTGGTGATAAACATATCTAAGTGACAGTAAGATGACAGTAGTACGGCTCTATTTGAGAGAAAAATAGGCGCTATTAAGGCTCATGAAACAATGAATAAGCTGAGATAAAATAGCCATTTTCCTCAGCTATAGAGCAGATTATTTATATTTATCCATCGCTTTAATAATCGATAAAGCATAGGACACTTTAATTTTTGCTGCTTCATCCAGTTCGGTATTTTTATAAATCTTCTCTAATAAATTCTCTTCTACTAAGGCTTCTTTTACCCAGCGTTTGGTCATTCTATAATTATTAGAGACCTTAGCTTGCTCTCCTGTCACAGGATGCTTCATAACCACGCTACGCAGCTCGACTTTTGGCGCGGCTGTGCGTTTTTTTACAGCTTTTTCTTTTTTAACCACTACAGGTGCAACAGGTGTTTTTTTAACCACTACAGATGCAACAGGTGTTTCTTTTACCACCGCTACAACTGGTTTCTCAGTGATTTTAGCTGTTTTTTTTTCAGCCACTGCTGGTTTTTCAACAGCTTTCACAGCGACTTTTTCCTTTGAAGGTGATGCAATATCCACAGTCGGTTTAAAAGCAGTTGAAGCATTAGGCTTTTGTTTTTGTGGTGTCTCTTCTTCTAAAGAAACAATATAAATAACATAGCAAGCATAAATAACTGTTGCAATAAACACTGCATCTGACATTGGATTTCCCTCTTAAAATCTTTCTTTTATTATTATAATGGCAACAAGTATAGGGTAAAGTGCTGAAATACTCCAGATTTGCTGCCAAATTTCATCTAGGCAGTCAATGCTTCATTAACTAATAAAGTACCCACTCCTTGATCGGTAAATAACTCCAATAAGACAGCGTGCTCCACCCGTCCATCAATAATATGCACGTGATGTACACCACCTTCTAAAGCTTCCGTGGCACAGCGAGTTTTAGGAATCATACCTCCAGAAATCGTACCATCTGCAATAAAGCCATCAATATCAGCCACACTCAGCCCAGTTAATAAGCGGCCTTCTTTATCCAAAATTCCAGGAATATTGGTGAGTAATATCAGTTTTTCAGAATTTAAAACCTCCGCTAATTTTCCAGCGACTAAATCGGCATTAATATTATAAGAACAACCATCTTCACCCACGCCAATCGGCGCAATAACAGGAATAAAATCACTTTGGCTAAGCATTTCTATCATAGAAGGGTCAATGTGACTGACCTCGCCGACATGGCCTATATCAATAATTTCAGGAGCCTGTGTTTCTGCATTCAATTGCGTCATTTCTATTTTTCGCGCTTGAATAAAGCTACCATCTTTACCTGTTAAACCAATGGCCTTTCCTCCCGCCATATTAATCAAATTAACAATTTCTTTATTGACCTGACCGCCTAAAACCATTTCCACCACATCCATGGTTTCGCTATCGGTCACGCGCATTCCATTAATAAACTGAGTTTTAATATCTAAACGTTCTAATAAATCCCCAATTTGTGGGCCGCCGCCATGAACCACTACAGGATTAATACCTACCAGCTTCATTAAAACAATATCCCGTGCAAAACAGGCTTTTAGATTTTCATCGGTCATGGCATTTCCGCCATATTTAATGACCACTGTTTTGCCTTTAAATTTTTGAATATAAGGCAGTGATTCAATCAATACCTGAGCAATCTCTTTAGCAGTTTTATCTTTCATATTTAATTTAACAATGTAATCAATATCTTAACTAAAATCCAAACGACTTTAGCATGAATTTATCTAATCTTTAAGCAGCTTCACTATCGGGTTATTAATTATCCAATACCTGCATTTTTATGCGCTCAATAAAGATGACTTTTAAGTCTAGCATATTTCCTTGTTTTATAGGATTGATACCAAAAAGTCACCTTGTATGCAGTACCTCAAGCGCATGACAGGCGCTTCTTTATTCATCAAATAACAAGACTGCTATTTAACCTGTCCCTAAAACTAAAAACCTTAGCTAATTTCTCGCTACCAAACTCTAGCTTGGGAGTACTTACCTTTAAGCTCTGCTTGATGAATGTAAAGCCTGCTTTAACAGCCGAATTAAATGTACTTTTTCTGGATCCAGATTGGCTTTTTTCGATGGCTGATAACGGGCTTTTAAATCGGCACAATAGGCTTCTACATCAAAATCACTCAGGTCTTCTTCAATCGCTGGCTGAACAACACGCGGCTTTGCCTTGGGTTTTGGCTTAATGGGACTAAAACTATCTGCCTGTACACTTTTCACCAACTGCTGCAAATAACCGATAGCATTTTTAATCTCGCTTTTCTTCTGCATACAGCGTAATACCTGCACTACCTCACTCTGTTTTTCAGAGGGAATCACCTTAGAAGCTGCTTGGTTAAACTTTAAAAACACTTTGCAACCGTTAATTTTATCATAGCAATTCTTATCATATTTTCGGCAGTTGCAGGTAAAATCTCAAAGTCTTTAGCGAGTCGTCAAAAATTATTTAACCAAGAAAATGTACGCTCAACAACCCAACGCTTAGGGAGTACAGCCCATCCATCTTTAATCTTCATTGAAATATGTAGTGTCATATTTAATTTATCTTTTACAAAATTGACTGCTGTTCCACGATAACCAGCATCACCAGAGTAAGCATCAATTGAAGGGTATTTTTCAGACGTTCTTTCAAATACATCACCAGCCGCTTTAGTGTCGCTTATATTTGCAGCATGAACTTGGATATGAAGTAAATTACCAAGTACATCGACGATGATATGGCGTTTATGCCCTTTTACTTTTTTACCACCATCAATTCCTCTCTCTTCACTGGCATATTGAGTTTTAACACTCTGTGCATCAATAATACCATAGCTAGGAGTCCTGGTCCGACCCGCTTTACTACGAGCTTTACGGTTTAATTTATCTAAAACTACTTCCCATACTCCACGCTTATTCCAACGACTAAAGTGGTCATAAACGGTTTGCCATGGTGGTAAGTCATTGGGCATCATTCGCCAAGTAATACCACCTTTCAAAACATATAGAATTGCATTGACTATATCTTTTTGAGAATGCTCACGAGGCCTGCCTCTTCTGCTTTTAGGCTGAAAATTGCTTGCGATTACATCCCACTCATCATCATGTAAATCACTTGAATATCGCATTTATCACCAAAAAATATTTGATTTTACAGAAATCACATTAACCAAACAGCTTCTTAAGTATTTTCTCTGCCGCAAAAATTTCACTCGAATTAAAATTAAGCCCGTCAAACAGAGAGGCTTTATTCTCTATTTCTGGAGTTTCTGAGGTTTGTACCACAGGGATTTCTGAGATTTGCTCAACAGGGTTTTCTGGGATTTTCTCAACAGGGGCTTCAAGCTCAGACGGCAGGTTTTCTGACGGCTCGTTGTTGTATTCTTTTGCTTTAATCTCTGTACTAATAGTAGAGCCGACCTTTTGGCCGTTCCCGAGCGGCCGTTTAGGCAGTTCGCTTTTTAGGCCAGCGGAATCGTAGGTAAATTCCGGCATCATTGCATCGGCGAGGGGGCACGGCTTTCTCATAAAAACTTGGCATATTTTTTAATTTACATAATATATTGATATTTAAAGTTATTTATTTTCAATGGCATGGGTTTTTATTTTTCAACAATCATTTTCTATAGAAAATTAATTTTAATAAATTCTGTATTGCTTATTTTTATTGAGCTTATAATCTACGCAAATATCACGCCAGTTTTTTATGAGAAAGCCGTGGGTGAGGGGCACGGCTTTCTCATAAAAAATTAACTTGCCGAAGTGTCGAAATTAAGGCCTCAGGAGAATCTATAAATTTTTCAATACTGGCTTGAAAATTTTGTACTTTAGAGGTGGAACCCCGTAATAAATTCAT
>Ga0209396_1005738_pt1 | contig 11646 bp, 12 predicted proteins | sample GOMGulsemesocosm_6_FD_184638 | JGI IMG/M metagenome (GOLD analysis project Ga0209396, IMG submission 184638) | Methane-oxidizing microbial communities from mesocosms in the Gulf of Mexico - GOM8C Gulf of Mexico (SPAdes) (version 2) | ecosystem: Environmental > Aquatic > Marine > Cold seeps... | reverse complement strand
CTGTGCCCAATAAAGAACTGCGCGACTGCAAGGCTCCAGAAAACCTTATTAGTTGTGCCCCAGCCTGTTAAACTGCGCCCATGAATACTCCTGCGGCGCAGATGCCTGAATCTGATAAACCACTGATTATTTTTCTCATGGGGCCCACGGCTTCGGGTAAAACCGATTTGGCGATTGGCTTGCGTGAGCAGCTGCCCGTTGATCTCATCAGCGTTGATTCAGCGCTGGTTTATCGCGGTCTGGATATTGGTTCCGCTAAACCCAGTGCTGAGGAGTTGGCACAGGCCCCCCACCGCCTAATCGATATTCGCGACCCGGCAGAGCGCTACTCTGTGGCAGAATTTCGCCGCGATGCGTTAGAGGCCATCGAAAGTATTCACGCAGCCAGCCGTATCCCTCTATTGGTGGGCGGCACGATGATGTATTTCAAAGTGCTGCTAGAGGGCTTAGCGGACATGCCTGAAACCGACCTCGCTGAGCGCGCGATTATTAATGAGGCAGCTGAGCAACACGGGTGGGCGCATGTGCATGCTCAGTTGGCGAAGGTTGACCCAGAGACGGCGTCGACGATTCACCCGAATCACTCGCAGCGTATCAGCCGAGCGCTGGAGGTTTACCGCACCAGTGGTAAGACCATGACACAGCTGCGGGCTGAGCAGGCGAGGCAGCAGCAGGATCTTTTTAGTCGCTATCAGATAGTGCAGGTGGCGATAGCCCCACATGATCGAAAAGTGTTACACCGCCGTATCGAGCGCCGATTTCACTTGATGTTGGAACAAGGCTTTGTTGATGAGGTCATAGGTCTGCGAGCCCGAGGAGATCTAGAAAAAGACTTGCCGGCTATACGAGCGGTTGGTTATCGCCAAATGTGGGAACACCTTGATGGTGATTACGCTTACAGTGAGATGATTGACAAGGGCGTAGCGGCAACGCGTCAGTTGGCGAAGCGACAACTGACGTGGTTGCGGGGCTGGGACAACCTTAACTGGGTCTATACAGACACGGAAAGCGGTGAAAATCGCAAAAAAACAACACTAATTAACGAAATTTTAAACTTTTTACCGCATCAGCCCCTATAATAGGTCAGTACTGACATTCCTGTGGATATGTCGGTTGCTATTCGCTTTGCTTGCCGCCAGCTACAACGATTATAAGTGCTGGCATTTGGGGCCGCTGTGGCCCATTAAAATGATAAGGAGAAGAACAATGTCGAAAGGGCATAGTTTACAAGACCCTTACCTGAATGTTTTGCGCAAAGAGCGCATTCCCGTTTCCATCTATTTGGTAAACGGCATTAAATTGCAGGGTCAGGTTGAATCTTTTGATCAGTTTGTTGTATTGCTAAAGAACACGGTTAGCCAGATGGTTTATAAACACGCCATCTCAACTGTAGTGCCATCGCGCGCTGTGCGTGTGCCTATGTTAAACCCACAGGCACAAGAAGGTGAAGAAGCTGAAGGCTAACTTCACTTCCACCCCTGCTGTATTGAGGTACGTCGTTGTTTTTTGACCGTCCCGAATCTGGTGAACTGGCTGTGCTGGTTCACTTGGATTTCCCCCAAAGTAGTGACCCTGACGATCCCCGTGAATTTGAAGAGCTGGTGCTCTCTGCCGGTGGTGACCCTGTTGATTTTGTCACAGGTAGCCGCGCGAAGCCTGATGCCCGCTTTTTTGTTGGCACAGGTAAGTTGGATGAGCTGCATGAGACCGTAAAGCTGCACGGCGCTGGGCTGGTGATTTTTAATCACAACTTGTCCGCCAGCCAAGAGCGCAACATTGAGCAGGTGCTTGAATGTCGCGTGCTCGACAGAACCGGTCTGATCCTTGATATCTTTGCTCAGCGTGCGCGTACCCACGAGGGTAAACTGCAAGTTGAGCTCGCGCAGTTGCGCCATGTGTCGACCCGCTTGATTCGCGGTTGGACACACCTTGAACGGCAAAAGGGCGGTATTGGCTTGCGCGGCCCGGGCGAAACCCAGCTTGAAACTGATCGCCGTCTGCTTCGTGTGCGTATTAAGTCGATTGAAAAGCGCCTTGAGAAGGTGCGTAAGCAGCGCGACCAAGGTCGTCGCTCGCGCCGCCGTGCCGAAGTGCCCACAGTTTCTCTGGTAGGCTACACCAACGCGGGCAAGTCGACGCTGTTTAACCAGATTACCCACGCCGATGTCTATGCCGAGAACCAGTTGTTTGCCACGCTAGACCCAACCATGCGTCGCATCCAGCTGCCCTGTGTGGGTAATGTGGTGTTGGCCGATACGGTGGGCTTTATTAGTCACTTGCCGCACCGCTTGGTGCAGGCATTTCGGGCGACCTTAGAAGAGGCTGCGAATTCCGATTTGTTGCTGCACGTTATTGATGCGCCTGCTGAAGAACGAGCACGCAATATTGAGCAGGTTGAACTGGTGCTTGAAGAGATTCAGGCCGCAGAACTGCCGCAATTGCGCGTCTACAATAAGATTGATCTTATCGAAGACTTTGCGCCGCGTATTGACCGAGATGACGACGGCCGCCCCGTGGCTGTATGGTTGTCGGCGCAGTCGGGCGCCGGTGTTGAGCTGATGTTCGAGGCTGTGGCTGAGCTGCTGGGAACTGAGCTGGTGCAAGATACCTTGCTGCTTCAGCCTGGGCAGGCACGACTGCGGGCCAAGCTGTACGAAGCTTCAGCTGTGCTTGACGAATCCTACGCTGATGATGGCGTCAGTGAGCTTAATTTAAGCTTGCCGCGAGCTGAATTGATGAAGATTCTCAGTGCTGAAGGATTAAAAGAAGCGGCGTTGGCCTGGATCGAGAAAGAAGACTGGGAAAAGTAAGCGAGCTTCTGGGTTTACCTGAGGCCGGCTTTGGGCGTTAATAGGCGCTGTGGTCGGTCCTGAATTTAAGTGGCATGTGTCGTGATCAGTAATACTTACGGTCTGTTGCATGTGACGATTGTTTTTTTACTTTATGGAGAATACCTATGGCCTGGAATGAACCGGGTGGTAATAACCAAGACCCTTGGGGTGGCAAGCGCGGTAATGATGGCCCGCCTGACCTAGACGAAGCGCTGAAAAAGTTTCAGGAGAAGCTGAACGGCATTTTTGGCGGCGGCTCAGGTGGCGGCAATGGTGGTGTGCCAGGCTTTAGTGGTGCTTCTATTGGTGCGATTGTGTTTGTTGCGGCTATTTTTTATGGCTTGTTGGGCATTTATCAGGTCAACCAACAGGAGCGGGCCGTTGTCCTGCGCCTGGGTGTTTACGCCGACACCAAGGGCCCAGGTCTACACTGGAATCCGCCGTTGATTGATGTGGTCACGCCCGTCAATGTCACCAAGGTTCGCCTGCACAGTACTAAGGGTTTGATGCTGACTGAAGACCTCAACATTGTCGAGGTCAACCTATCGGTTCAGTACTCCATTGCCAATGCTGAAGATTTTGTTCTCAAGGTCCGTGATCCTGAGCGCAGCTTGGTTCAATCAGCCGACAGTGCACTGCGTCACGTGGTGGGCTCAAACGATATGCATAAAGTGTTGACCGAAGGTCGTGAAAATATTGCGATCGAAGTGAAGGCGCGTTTGCAGCAGTACATCGATGCTTACGGCACAGGTATTCACATTGAAACGGTGAACATCGAAGACACCAACCCGCCACGTGAAGTGCAAGCCGCGTTTGATGACGTGAACAAGGCCCGTGAAGATGAAGAGCGTTTGCAGAACGAAGCGCAGACCTACGCTAACGGCATCATCCCAGAGGCCCGCGGTAAAGCGCAGCGTACCATCGAAGAGGCCACGGCTTACCGCGAGCAAGTTATTGCCCGTGCCGATGGTGAAGCGCAGCGTTTCGAGCAGCAGCTGACTGAGTATAAGAAGGCGCCAGAGGTAACCCGAGAGCGCTTGTACCTGGATGCCGTTCAGCAGGTGATGTCTAAGAGTTCTAAGGTGATGATTGATGTCGAGGGTGGCAACAACATGTTGTACCTGCCGCTCGACAAAATTGTTAACTCGTCTTCGGCTGCGGCCCAAGCGCAGAACTTATCACCAGCTGTAGTGCGTGAAATCTCTGAGCGTGTAGCCGATCAGCTACGTCGCGAAGCGACCGTCACCACTCGTCGTCGTGAGGCTCGCTAATCATGAACAATAAATTATTCCCCCTGTTGGTGGCCGTGCTGGCCGTTGTGTTGTTGGCGTCTAATGCGCTCTACATCATTAAAGAAACCGAGCGCGGTGTGTTGCTGAAGTTTGGTGAACTGGTCGATGCCGACCTGAAACCAGGCCTGCACATCAAGTCGCCGCTGATGCACGAAGTGCGCAAGTTTGAGTCGCGAGTGCTGACATTGGATGCGCGCCCTGAACGCTTTTTGACGGTCGAAAAGAAGGGCATGATCGTCGATTCATTCGCTAAATGGCGCATCAAGGATGTAGGCACCTACTACACCGCGACCAACGGCGAAGAAAGTCGCGCTGAACGCTTGTTGGCTCAGCAGATCAACGAAGGCCTGCGTAACCAGTTTGCTCAGCGCTCGTTGCAGGAAGTGGTCAGTGGTGAACGTGATCAGCTGATGTCGGAATTGACGACTCAGTTGAACGAGTTCATGAACACCAAGCTGGGTATCGAAGTGGTTGATGTGCGCGTGAAGCGTATCGACCTGCCAGAGCAGGTCAGCCAGTCGGTATTTGATCGTATGACCACCGAACGTCAGCGTGAGGCCCGCGAGCATCGCTCGAAAGGTCGTGAGCAGGCTGAAGTGGTGCGCGCCGACGCAGATCGTCAGCGCACGATCCTTGAGGCCGAAGCTTACCGCGACAGTGAATTGTTGCGCGGTGAGGGCGATGCGAAGGCTTCTTCTATCTACGCTTCGGCCTACAACAAAGACCCAGAGTTCTATGCCTTTGTTCGCAGTCTCAACGCCTACAAAGAAACCTTTAAGGGCAAAGACGACATTATGCTGGTAGACCCAGACAGTGACTTCTTCCGCTACTTTAAGAACAGTAAAGGTAAGCAATAACACTGTCCGCTAGAATACTGCCGCAACGGTTGGTTGTTGCCTGAGCGGCAATTGTTCACAGCGAAAGAACAGTGGTAGAATGCGCCAGCCGGGTCCAGTGGACCCGGTTTTTTTGTGCCAGTTGCCCGTGTTTTGGGCATTTTAACAGGTGTTAAACGCGATTTATGTGGGAAGAATTGGGCAAGGCATTTTGTCTTATGTTGGTGTTTGAAGGCATCATCCCGTTTCTGTACCCTGCGCGCTGGCGCAAGCTAGTGGCTTCGCTGGCGGTTGTCAGCGATCAGCAGCTGCGCACGATGGGACTGGTGAGCATGTTGTGTGGCGCCGGTCTGTTGTATTTGATCAATTGATGTACAGGCTCGATTGGGCGAAAATACCGCCGATTGTGCCAAGTACCCTAATTCCTAGAGGCTAAGAGTCGACCATGACCCAAGCAGATCGCTGGTTATTGCCTGATGGCGTCGAAGATATCCTGCCAGAGCGTGCTGCCCGTATTGAATCGGTGCGCCGCCGTCTTGTCGACCTCTACAAACGCTGGGGTTACGAGCTGGTTATTCCGCCACTGCTGGAATACACAGATTCTCTGTTGATCGGCCTAGGCCGTGATCTAGACCTGATGACGTTTAAGGTGACCGACCAGTTGTCGGGTCGCACTATGGGCGTCCGTGCGGATATCACGCCCCAGGCAGCCCGCATTGATGCACACAGCTTTAAGCGTAATGGCACTTCACGCCTTTGTTACGCGGGCCACGTGCTGCACACCAAACCTCAGTCACCGCTGGCGACACGCTCGCCGATTCAGGCGGGTATTGAACTTTACGGTGAGTCGGGTTTGGCGGCAGATGTTGAAGTGATCTCGCTGTTGTTGGCGTCCCTAAAAGAAGCCGGCTTGGCGAGCTTGAACATAGATTTAGGGCACGTGGGCATCTACCGTGCACTGGCTGTGGCTGCAGAGCTCAATGAAGCGCAAGAGCACGAGTTCTTCGATCTGCTGCAAAACAAAGCCATTACCGAAGTCAATGCTTGGGTCGCAGCGAACATCACCGACACCAAGATGGCCGCTGTTCTTGTAGCGCTGCCGCAGTTGGCTGGCGACAAAACCGTGTTGCTTCAGGCTCGTGAGCTACTGACCGACGGTCCGCAGGCCGTTTTGGATGCTCTCGATGAGTTAGAAGTAGTGGCAGATGCAGTGGCGCAACGCTACCCAGAAGCTAAGCTCTATTTTGATCTGAGCGAGTTGCGCGGTTACAACTACCATACCGGTATCGTATTCGCGGCGTTTGCCGACGGCTACGGCGCCGCTGTTGCCAACGGTGGCCGCTACGATTGTGTGGGTGAGGTGTTCGGTAATGCGCGCCCAGCCACAGGTTTTGCTGTTGATATTACGGCTATTGAAGGTTTGCTGACCACGATAGCCGTCGAGCCTAAAGCGATCTTCGCCCCAGCGGCGACAGACGCAGCTCAATGGCAAGCAATTAACGAATTACGCAATAACGGCGAAACCGTGGTTTGTGGTTTTGCTGGGCAGAGTCACGCCGATATGACTATCGCGTGCGACCGGGAGCTAGTACTGGAAGCGGGTCAATACCGCGTTCAATCTATCTAATCTAAATTTGTATTTCTCAGAGAGTTATTCGAGCAATGGGTAAGAATGTCGTTGTACTAGGCACCCAATGGGGTGATGAAGGCAAGGGTAAGATCGTTGACCTGCTGACTGATCAGGTGTCCTTGGTGGCACGTTTCCAGGGCGGCCATAATGCTGGTCACACCTTGGTGATTGACGGTAAGAAAACCGTTTTGCACCTGATTCCATCGGGCATCCTGCGCGAAGGCGTAACCTGCATGATCGGTAACGGTGTGGTGCTGGCGCCGGATGCTCTGTTGAAAGAGATGGCCGGTCTGGAAAAAACCGGTGTGCCCGTGCGCGAGCGCCTGCGTTTGTCGCCTGGCTGCCCGCTGATTTTGCCTTACCATGTCGCCCTTGATCAGGCCCGTGAGTTGGCTCGTGGCAGCGCTAAGATCGGTACCACCGGTCGCGGCATTGGCCCTGCCTACGAAGATAAAGTCGCACGTCGCGGTCTGCGTCTGGGCGATATCTTCCACGCTGAGCGCTTCGCTGCAAAACTCAAAGAGGTGGTTGAATACCACAACTTCGCGCTGACTGAGTACTACAAGGTCGACGCGCTGGATTACGATCAGATCTTAGCCGACGCCATGGCGTGGGGCGAAGAGCTTAAACCTCTGGTCTCTGATGTGACGGACGATCTGCACATCGCTCGCGAAGCGGGCGAGAGCATTTTGTTCGAAGGCGCGCAGGGTTCACTGCTGGATATCGACCACGGCACCTACCCATTCGTAACCTCGTCTAATACTACCGCTGGTGGCACAGCGACCGGTTCTGGTATGGGCCCACTGTACCTAGACTATGTTTTGGGTATCACCAAGGCTTACACCACCCGTGTCGGCTCGGGTCCTTTCCCGACTGAGCTCGATTGTGAAATCGGCGAGCACTTGGGTACGGTTGGTCACGAATTTGGTGCGACCACTGGCCGTGAGCGCCGCTGTGGTTGGTTTGATGCCATTGCGGTTAAGCACGCGATTCGTATCAACAGCATCTCCGGCCTGTGCCTGACCAAGCTGGATGTACTGGACGGCCTGAAGGAGCTTAAGATCTGTGTTGGTTATAAAGATGCCAACGGCCAAGATACTAAGATTCCCTACGACGCCGAAGGCTGGGAAGAAATCCAGCCAGTCTACGAGACCATGCCAGGCTGGAGCGAGAGCACTGTAGGCGCTCAGAACTGGGATCAGCTACCCGCTGCTGCTCAGGCTTACATCAAGCGTCTGGAAGAGCTTGTGGGTGCACCCGCCGATATCGTTTCGACGGGCCCTGACCGCGTTGAAACCATCGTCTTACGCCACCCGTTTGCGTGAGTGATGGAGCCTAGCTAGGCTCGAGAAAAACCGGCCCAGATGAAAGTCTGGACCGGTTTTTTTGTGCCTGCTGGTTGGCTTTGGGCCATATTTTTGTTCTTCTCGGCCTGATCATATGGCTGAAGTGGCCAGTCTATAAACTTTAGTACACATGTGTGTAAACCTCTGTAAGGTAGATGCCTGAGCTGAATTTCTAGTGCTAGTATGTTGACTAGTTTACCTACCCAGCCCATCCCAATTATTGATAGAGAGGTTGTCATGTCCGATATGTTTTTGACTCCACCCGGTGATTCTTTTTGCTGGCCAATGCTGCGAATTTCTTACCTGACCGACCCAGAGAATATCGCTAAGATCTTGCCGCCGTGTTTCGAGCCATCGGACACACCTAAGGTAATGTTGACGGCCTACAACTTCCCGATCAACGGCTGGCCTGAGCACGGCCTGGTCACCAAGGTTGCCGCCAAGTACAAGGGTGTTGAAGGTTACTTCACACTGGGTTACGCCATCGATAAAGAAGCGGAAGTGTTCGTTTCTCAGGAGCGTTTCGGCCAGCCTAAGTACCCGGCTGAAGTGGCTTACCACCGCATGGGTGACGAGGTTGCATGTAAGGCAATCCACCAGAAATACACCTTCATGGAATTTGAGGGTGAAGTGACCGAGACTCTGGAAGAGAATGGCCCTGAGTTCGATGATAACGAGTGGTGGTTGAAATACTCGCGCAAGTGCTCTTACACGGATAACGGTTTCGATCTGCCGCCACACGTGGTTAAGGTTGAGGCTCGCTACGGTACTGCATTGCGCCAGAAGGTTGTCGGCAAGCTGAAGCTGATCGAGAGCCCTTGGGATCCAATCGCTCAGAACCTGCCAGTGGTTGGCGAAGTTGAGGCCGACCTGTGGACACCTATCTTCATAACCCGTGAAGTGACTAAAGATCCAGAGGGTATCGACGCCACAGCGTTTGAGCCTTGGGCTGACACCATTGGTAACTCGCGCTGGCCTGGTGTGAGCGGTGGACCTAAGTTTTAAGCTTGGGTTGCCCTGCTTACTCGGTGAGTAAGCAGTAGCAGATAAAAAAGCCGCCTTCGGGCGGTTTTTTTGTGCCTGTCGATTTATGACCGGGGGTTCTCACAGCTGGACGACTTTAAGATAAACTCTGAACTGATAAAAAAGTTTTATCAGTTGCTTGGGAAAACTGAATTGGACAGTTTGTTCGCAGGCTCACAAAATGTACCTTCGTGTAGCCGCTCGCGAGTGAATGAAGGCTATAACTAATACAGAGGATGCTCTAGATGTCAGTGCTCACACCCAGTCAATTGCGTGCCAAGATTCGCGCCGGAGATCACACAGGTAATACCTCCGGCTTCTGCGAAGGTTTTGTGCAGGGCAATGTTGTGATCTTGCCAAAAGATTGGGCCGATGAGTTCTTACAGTTTTGTCACCTCAACCCCAAGCCCTGCCCCGTGGTGGGTATGGCGGCCAAACCTGGCGACACCAGCATTGAAGGTTTGGGCCCTGACTTTGACATCCGCAGTGACGTGCCCAGCTATCGCGTCTGGGAAAATGGAGAGCTGAGCCGCGAAGTGAACGATATTACCGAGCTCTGGCGCGGTGATCTGGTGACCTTTGTGCTTGGCTGCTCCTTCTCTTTTGAGGAGGCGCTGCAGGCCGACGGCTTGGAAGTTCGCAACATCGCCGAGGGCGTCAATGTCCCTATGTACAACACCAATATCCCCTGCCGCTCTACCGAGCGCTTTAGCGGCAATATGGTGGTCAGCATGCGGCCTTTTGTGCCGGCCGACGCCATTCGTATGATTCAAATCTGTACGCGCTTTCCTTCGGTACACGGTGCGCCTGTGCATTTCGGTGATCCTGCCGCGATTGGTATTGGGGATATCAACAGCACCGATTATGGTGATGCCGTGACCATCCACCCCGGCGAAGTACCTGTATTTACTGCGTGTGGGGTGACGCCTCAGGCCGTGATCATGGAAGCCAAACCGCCATTTTGTATTACCCATAGCCCTGGCTGCATGGTGGTCAGTGATCTACCCAATAGTCGCTTGGCTGTACTGTAGGAGAAGGTGATGGCTTTGTTGTTGAATTGCGATCTGGGTGAAAGTTTTGGTTCTTGGACCATGGGTATGGACGCCTCGGTCATGCCGTTTATTGATCAGGCCAATATCGCCTGCGGCTTCCACGGTGGCGATCCACTGGTTATCAGTAAAACACTAACCCTTGCCAAGGCGCAGGGCGTCAGGGTGGGAGCGCACCCAAGCTACCCAGATCTAGTGGGTTTTGGTCGCCGTTCGATGAACTGCTCGGCCGATGAAATAAAGGCGCTGGTCACCTATCAGGTAGCGGCACTGGACGGCATGGCCGCCAGTCAGGGACTTGAGCTCAATTACGCAAAACCCCATGGCGCGCTCTATAACGACATGATGGCCAAGAGTCAGGTGCGCCACGCCATTATGGACGCCATGGCCGCTTATCATCGACCATTACGATTGATGCTACAGGCGACGCCGCAGGCAGAAATACATCGCGTAGAAGCCGCTGATCGCGGCCTCGAGCTCTACTTTGAAGCCTTTGCCGATCGCTGTTACGACGACGACGGTGGTCTTCTGGCGCGCAGCAAGGCAGGCGCTGTGCTCTCGCGCGAAAAGATGCTGGCGCAGGTGCAGCAGCTCAATGAGCAGGGCACGATCACCACGGTCAGTGGCCAAACACTGACACTGCAGGCCGATACACTCTGTGTGCACGGCGACAACCTCGAAGGCGTGCAAGCCATCGAGGCGATTAGAGCATTGATCAGCGTATGAATATCCACGTCGCCGGTGAAAACGCCCTGATGATCTACTTCGGTCAGGACACCAGCCCGGCGATATCGGCGCGGGTGCAGCAGATTGCAGGGCGTTTACCGGCGCTGCTGGGCGACCAGCTGCTGGACCTTATTCCGTCCTATGCCTCGCTGCTGGTGTTGTTCAATCCGTTGCTGACCGACCACCTTGCTGTGCGCAAAGCGATTAAGTCAGCTCTGGCTGAAGGTGCAGACAGCGAGGCGCATGAAGGGCGTTTACTTGAGTTACCTGTCTACTACGCCGCAGAGTCGGGGCCTGATTTGGCCGCGCTGGCCGAGCGGGCCTCAATGAGTGTTGAGGAGGTGATCGCCTTGCACCAGCGTGATGAATACCGCGTTTACGCCATTGGTTTTGCACCGGGTTTTGCCTATCTCGGGCAGGTCGATGAGCGCATTGCAGCGCCGCGCCTAGCAACGCCGCGCCAGAAGGTGCCCAAGGGCGCTGTGGCCATTGCCGATCGCCAGACAGCTGTTTATCCGGCGGTGTCCCCTGGCGGTTGGAACCTGATTGGTCTCTGCCCCACCCCTATGTTCGATCCAACCGCAGAACCAAACATGCCGGTTAGCGTGGGTGATCGAGTGCGGTTTGTGGCGATTGACCGAAGCGAGTTCTTGGACTTGGGCGGAGAGTTGTTCGAGGCCGGTTCGCTATGAGCGTGAACATTCTCAGTCCCGGTATTCTCGCCCTGCTGCAGGATGCGGGGCGCTTCGGCAAGCATCAAATAGGCCTGACCAACGGTGGGCCGATGGATCCGCTGGCGTTTCACTGGGCCAATCGGCTGTGTGGTAATCCAGCGGGCGCCACTGCCATTGAGGTGAGTGTCGGTGGTCTAAAACTTGAAGCCCGACAAGCAATCCGCTTGGCGGTGACGGGC
>Ga0209396_1005733_pt1 | contig 11652 bp, 10 predicted proteins | sample GOMGulsemesocosm_6_FD_184638 | JGI IMG/M metagenome (GOLD analysis project Ga0209396, IMG submission 184638) | Methane-oxidizing microbial communities from mesocosms in the Gulf of Mexico - GOM8C Gulf of Mexico (SPAdes) (version 2) | ecosystem: Environmental > Aquatic > Marine > Cold seeps... | reverse complement strand
TTTTATTATTTCCTCGACCCTCACCACAAGACTGATATTAAGGAACATGAGGTTTTTGATTCAGTAAATGCCCACGTAGGTTTTAATGACAAAAAACTACGTGATAAATTTAATGAACATTTAAAGGCTTTCAAACAACAAGCTGCCTATCAAAACATAATCAATAGTTACTTAGGATTATAAGCCTTCGTGATTGCGCTACCTTCTGTTATTTCTTGACGTTACTCTTTCCAAAAAATAATGCTCATTATCTGTTTAATATTATGAACTAATTGTTTTATTTGCGGTATAAATCTGGCATCGTTGGTCGCTTAAATGGTTGGGGTTATTGAGCTGCAACCAGTGTTAAGCGTTTGTCATTCATTTTGAGCAGAAATAGAGTAAGGATTTTTATTATGTATCAGGCTTTTTACGGCCTCAATGAGGCGCCGTTTACTATTGCGCCCAATCCTAAGTATCTTTTTTTGAGTCAGCAACATCAGCAGGCCGTTACGCATTTACAATACTGCTTGAAAGAGGGCGGTGGCTTTGTATTGCTCACGGGGGAAGTAGGTACAGGTAAAACGACGTTAGCCCGCTCACTGTTAAGTCAACTGGATGATTCAACTGACATTGCGTCCATTTTAAATCCCACACTCAGCGAGGTGGAACTATTAGCGACGCTGTGTGATGAGTTGAAAATTCAATATTCTGAAGATCCTACGCTTAAACAACTCACTGATAAATTAAGTCAATTTTTATTAAATAATCATCAGCAAGGACGCAATACATTATTGGTTATTGATGAGGCTCAGCATTTACGTAGTGAAGTGCTAGAACAATTACGTTTATTAACTAATCTTGAAACTGATCATAAAAAATTGCTGCAAGTGGTCTTGATTGGTCAGCCGGAATTACAACAACAGTTAAAACAAAATCATTTAAGACAATTAGCACAACGTATTACGGCTCGTTATCATCTTTTGCCACTTAACAATGTTGATGTTAGTGCTTATGTTGCGCATCGACTGGCTATCGCTGGACGTGATGGGGCGCTATTTAGTAAAGCGGCCTGTCATCGCATACATCAATTGAGTGGAGGCATTGCTCGGATCATTAATTTAATTTGTGATAAAGCCTTGTTGCATGCCTATGGGCAGCAATTGACTGAAATTGGCCCTAAAACCGTCAACGAAGTGGCTAAAGATATTTTAGCGATTGATCAGTCCTTATCAACATCGACTGATAAACCGTGGCTTATTCCCGCATTGGTTAGTGTCATAACGCTAACTATTGGTTATGGAGTAACGTTTTTGGCGTTTATACCAAATGATGCAGACACCAAACCTCTAGTATCACTGCCTCCCATAACTAAAGCTGTTGATGACCAAGCAAAAAAGGCACTGACTAATTTACTGGTTAAATCGAGTTCTCGAACAACAGCATTTTCGGCGTTAATGGGCATTTGGGGTACTAGCCATGGCGCGGGAAACAATGGTTGTATGCAGGCTAAAAATTATGGTTTACGCTGTTTTTCAGGCTCTGGCTGGCAAGAACTATTGGAATATAATCACCCTGCGTTAATCAGTTTGAAGGAAGGTGGCAAGGTATCTTATGCCGTCGTATTAAATGCTAGTGACGAACAAGCTATTCGTATTCAATTAGGTACCTCACAATTAAATGTGACTAAGGCTTGGATTTTAGAGCGCCTAACAGGGGCATTTACCTTGTTGTGGCAGCCTAACTTTACTTATGACAAAGCTTTAACTGTGGGGCAGCGCAGCGAAGGTGTAGCTCAATTGTCACTGCTGTTGAACCAATTATATGCACCGGACCAGACGATAAGTGATGTATTTAATCAAGACATCCGTTCTCAAGTGTTACGCTTTCAACAAGAAAATGGGTTAACCGTTGACGGTATTGCTGGTGAAAAAACACTGCTTAAATTACAAAGTATGACTGGTAGTAACATGCAGCAGTTGAGAGGGAATCAATCATGAATAAGTCATTTAATATGTGGTGGTTACTGCCGTTAATAACATTAGTACTTGGCAGTATAGCGGCATTAACCGTTCATCGAAGTATCCCGGCTACGCCAGTTATTATTGTGCCTATTGAAAAACCATCGGTTACAGAAAATAATTTGTTGATTACACAAGTTGCACTGCCGCCAGCCCCCATTGTTTATCAGCCAACATTAACCGCTACCATTGAGAATAATAGGGTTGTGGTCAATAAAGATAAGCGTGATAGAACTGATAAATTATCATCGACGGTCGTTGATAATCGTAATAAAGATAGTGCATTGAAGAATGTTACTGCGGAGCAATCGGCTTTAGCTGCGAAATTTAATCAAGTGCTCAATGATATGGCGAATGAAAAAACTAAGCCACAACCTACCGCTAAATTACATGCTCAGGCCTTAACGTTATACCCACAGTGGTATCAAAATTTAGTGCCTGATTTAGAGTTTAGTTCTCATATATTCTCTAGTGACGTAAATGAGCGCTGGGTAAGGGTGAATAATCAGGTGGTAAAAGAGGGAGAGTTAATTAATTCTGATATGCGACTTGTGGCCATTGAACCTCAGCAAGTGATTATTGAAATGCAGCAACGCCGTTTTATTTTACCGGCATTAAGCAGTTGGTAAATATTTACACATTTAATAAATCAACGTATAAAGATGCTCAGATTTTTAACATTGATTTATGAACTACACTCTTGAAAGTGTCGTTCAATAGATGGACGCAATATATAATAAGGAATTTAATTATGGATATAACAGATACACAAGAACAAACACAGAATATAGAGCCTACACCACCAATGACTCGTGAAGCCTCCGTTAATTTCAGTGGCGATGCTCAAGAATTTTTTGGAATTTGGATAGTTAACCTGTTATTAACTATCGTGACATTTGGCATATATTCGGCATGGGCTAAAGTGCGAACTCAGCAATATTTTTATGGTAATACCTCAATCGAAGGACATGCTTTTAGCTATCTAGCACAACCTTTACAAATTTTAAAAGGCCGTATTTTAGCGGTTATATTATTTGCGGTTTACTCGTTAACCCTTCAGTTTGCGCCGTTAGTTGGTATTGGCATCTTCATTGTTATGTTGTTTCTTATCCCGTGGATTCTGAATCAAAGCTTGCGTTTTAATTTACGTATGAGCAGTTATCGTAATGTTCGTTTCTCATTTAAAGGCAATTACGGTGATGCATTTGTTTATTGGATTTTATTACCAATAGCATCAATATTTACCATGTATTTGATGATGCCTTGGGCAATGAAAAAAGGAGATGAATACGTTTATAACAATATCAGTTACGGTGATAAAGCACTGGAAACAAAGATTGATACGGGGCAATATTATGAAACCATACTGTGGATATTCTTAGTATGCATTGGCCTTATGTTTGGCGTTGTTGCCATTGCCTTTATTTTAGGCGGCATGGGCAGTTTAATGGATTTTCAAAATACTGATAGTTCAGGTATGGGAGTTGGCATAATCGTTTCCATTGTAACTGGCGTGTTTTATGTATTTTCAATCAGTATTCTGTCAGCCATTTACCGCGCAAGAATCCGTAATCATATTTTAAATAACAGTGAATTTGATGGATTAGCAACGTTTAAATCAAAGGTTGAAGTTACGCCATTTGCCATTTTAATGTTTACTAATATTGTCGCGTTAATCTTCACTGCGGGTTTGGCTTATCCATGGATGAAAGTACGTACCGCTCGATTTTTAGCACAGGCGACAACTGTTGTAATTAATAATGATTCTGATGATGTGCTTGATGCCATGAGTGAATCACAATCGGCCTTTGGTGAAGAAGCCGCTGAAGTGTTCGATATTGATATTGCACTCACATGATGCAAACAATCGCAGGGCAATATTATTACCCTAAAAGTAGCAAGTCAGAGTGTGCTCAACTAGTGATTAGTGAGGACAGTGTGAGTTTGTTACTTGAAGAGCAAAGTGGCGTCGTGACTTCGGGCGCTGATATTCAATGGCGTGCCACTATTCCAGGCGTTGCTCTGGAAGCTGACTTTATTGATGGCGGTAAATTTATTGCCACAGATCGTCATGAGCGATTGCATCAAAGACGTTCGCGCCTTGAAACTTTTGAGAAAAATATGCCATTAATAGTGGCCTCTGTCTTTCTCGTGCCATTTTTGATGTGGTTTATTTTAGCCGTTGCTATGCCCAAATTGGCAGAAGAATCTGTTGCCTTCATACCTCAGTCAGTGCCTAACCAAATGGGGGAGCAATCGTTCAAAATAATAGAAGAGTTATTTCTATCACCTAGTGAACTGGACGTTGAAAAGCAAGAAGCTGTGAAAGCACAATGGAAAAGCGCACTTACGCAGCTCTCATTACCGACGGAGCATTTTAAATTACACGTTTATGACAGTGAATATTTTGGTCCTAATGCTTTTGCACTACCTAATGGAACCGTTGTTATCACCGATGATCTGATTAACAAACTTGATGGTAATCCTGATGCGATCTTAGCGGTGTTGTTACATGAGATTGGACATGTTGAACTTAAACACAGCCTGCGTATTGTGGCGCAATCCATTAGTAATACATTGGCTATTGCGGTTGTTTTTGGTGATGTTGAAGGGATGGGGGAAGCTATTTTAGGGACAGGTTCATCGCTGATTCTGAATGCTTTCTCACGCGATATGGAAAGCGAAGCTGATGATTATGCCCTAGCGAAATTAGTGATGCTAGGTAAGTCTCCCACGGCATTTAGTGATGCGATGAAAGTCTTTTTAGCGTTAAAATCAGAGCATGAACAAGGAGATTTATTGAAATATCTGTCTTCGCACCCTGAAATAAAAGAGCGCATTAAAAAAGCGGAAGAATTTGGATTATAGAACTCAAGTTGTAGTATTTAGTTACAAGTGATTTTGGCGTTAATAACCGTAAGACGGAACTTTCTGAGAATTTTGTTCCCTAACCTGTTACGTATATTTAGCAGCCGAATTAAAATTAGGGATAACCGATGTTAAAATTGAAGAAATTATTGAAAGAGAACCGTGGCTTTATTCTATTTATCGTTTTGATGAGTATTTTTAGAAGTGCGGTAGCCGATTATAACAGTGTACCGACGGGATCAATGTTGCCAACGATTATACCGGGCGATCAAATTGGTATTGATAAATTGGCTTATGATATTAATGTCCCTTTTATTAATCACTCTTTAGTGCGTTTAAATGATCCTAAACGCGGCGAAATAGTCGTATTTGAATCAAAGGCGGCTGACATGCGTATGGTTAAACGTGTTATTGGCACGCCGGGCGATACTATTGAGCTTGTTGATAATCAGTTGATTATTAACGGTACGCCCGTTAACTATAGTGATAACGCGGTCTATTCTCCGCTTTATACTGAACAGTTACCTGAAAAAGCGCATGCTATTCAAATTGAAGGGTATAGCGACTTAACAACATTCGGTCCTGTTACTGTGCCACAAAACATGTTGTTAGTGTTGGGAGATAACCGCAATAATAGCTCTGATTCACGTGTTTACGGGTTTATTCCTCGTGACGAAGTGATTGGTCAGGCGACAAGAGTAGTGGTGTCATTTAATTATGATGAACATTATAAACCACGTGGTGATCGTTTTTGGAAACCACTAATTTAATGATATTGGTACTCGCTATAATCAACAATTACAGCGTTGCTCTGAATCCTAATAGCTAGCTATTACTCATTCAGGCGCCTTGTACTAGTTAATTATCTCTTCGTACAATAAGATCATATAATTAATAGGAATGGTATTAACGCCTGAGGTAAAACTCGGGCGTTTTAGTTTTTATTGCTTGCCTGAAAGAAGAAGATGACTATAATGCCCCTTAATGATAATTATTACTATTTGGAAGCTTGATATGAAATCGATGATTGCAATCGCTGTTGGCATGGTGTCATTAGCTAGTTCGTTCGCTGCACTAAGTGCACAAGAAGTTAATATCTACTCATACCGCCAGTCTTTTTTAATCGACCCTGTGGTTGCTCACTTTGAAAAAGAGACGGGCATTAATGTTAATGTTGTATTTGCTAAAAAAGGCCTTGCTGAACGTTTAAAGCGTGAAGGGAAATATACCAAAGCAGATATCGTGTTAACGACAGATATCAGTCGTTTGATGGAGTTAAAAGATAAAGGGTTAGTGGCTTCTGTAAACAGTTCAATCATTGAAAGTAATGTGCCTGCACATTTACGCGATCCTCAAGATGAATGGTTTGCCTTAACAACGCGTGTACGTAATATTTATGCCTCAAAAGCGCGTGTGGGTGATGTTGCTATTACTTATGAAGATTTAGCCAGCGAGAAGTACAAAGGAAAGATTTGTACGCGTAGTGGCAAGCATCCTTATACTGTGGCTTTAGTGTCGTCAATGATCGCTCATCATGGCGAAAAAGAGACGGCTACGTGGTTAACTAAAGTAAAAGACAACCTAGCGCGTAAGCCGCAAGGCAATGATCGCGGCCAAATCAAAGCGATTGCTGCGGGTCAATGTGATATTTCATTAGGTAATAGCTATTATTTTGGTAAGATGCTCACCGATGATAAGCAAAAAGCAACGGCCCAAGCGGTTAATATCTTGTTTCCTAACCAACAAAATCGTGGTGCACACATTAATGTGAGCGGCATGGCATTAACAAAATATGCACCTAATAAAGCCGCTGCTATAAAATTGATGGAATATTTAACAGGTGATTTAGCGCAAGGGATTTACGCTAAAGTGAACATGGAATACCCTGTGAAACCATCGGTAGAAAAATCACCATTAGTAGCTTCTTGGGGTGACTTTAAAGCAGATCAGTTACCAATGAATGATATCGCTAAGCATCGCAAACAAGCACTTAAGTTGTTAGACCAAGTTAAATTCGATTTATAATATATTTAGTTATCACGCATTAAAGTGAAAATTAAAGCACCATAAATCGTAATGTTATGGTGCCATTATTTTTATAAGTGAATTATGTTTATCCAATTAAGTAAGAAATGGCCAGCAATTAGCTGGCTTTTATCGTTATTACTCTTTCTCCCGTTACTGGCTATTGTTTGGCAATCTTTTGGTGATGACCAAGATGTGTTTGCACAGTTGTGGCAAACTGTTTTGCCTGACTACTTGCTTAACACCCTGCTGTTGGTTATTGGCGTTGCAACGCTCTCAATGATTATTGGTGTGCCGATTGCGTGGCTGGTGGCCATGTGTCAATTTCCTCTGCGCCGCTTTTATGTGTGGGGCATGTTGTTACCCCTAGCTATGCCATCATATGTGGTGGCCTTTGTGTATACCGATTTATTGGAATACGCAGGACCGATTCAATCAACTATGCGTGATTTTTTTGGTTGGACTAGTGCTCAAGATTATGCCTTTTTTGATGTAAGAACACTAAGCGGCGCAACGGTTATGCTAGCGCTAGTGTTATATCCCTACGTTTATTTATTAGCACGCACGGCCTTTTTAGAGCAATCACAATCGTTGGTGCAGTCTGCGCGTATGCTCGGTTGTAGTCCGTGGCAGAGCTTTTGGCGTATTTCACTACCGCTCGCCCGTCCTGCTATTGCTATTGCAGTGGCGCTCGTTGCCATGGAATCGTTAGCTGATTTTGCCGTAGTGCATTATTTTGCTGTGCCAACGTTGACGACCGCTGTTTATGATACGTGGTTAGGTTATGGCAGTTTGGCCGCTGCAGCGCGCTTGTCTGTTTTAATGCTCGCTGTGCTGTTTGTACTTATTAGCGTTGAACGTTTAGGGCGTAAAAAGCAGCGCCATTATCAACGGGGTAGTGGTCAAGAAACGATAGTGCGTCACAAACTAACGGGTGTAAAATCCATACTCGCCAGCGTATTTTGTGGTGGTATCTTTATGGCAGGTTTTGGTGTGCCATTTATATCACTTATTGATATGGCCATTAACTATTTTGATGAGTCGTTCAATAGTCAGTTCTTTGAATATAGCATTAATAGTTTATTGCTTGCTTCAGGCGTGGCTTTCATCTGTTTGGTGATTGCCATTGTTTTAGGTTTTTATAAGCGCTTAGCATCAACTAAGGCGAGTGAGATTACGCCTAAGCTAGCCAGTACAGGGTATGCGTTGCCGGGTACTGTATTGGCCATTGGTGTGTTGATTCCACTGAGTTTATTTGATCATGGTATTAATGGTTTAATAGAATCGATGGGGTTTACAGGCCCAGGGCTTCTGTTGTCAGGGACTGTGTTTGCGATTGTAGCGGGTTATGTTGTGCGTTTTTCTGCGATTGCGATAGGATCGGTGGAGTCGAGTTTAAATAAGGTGTCGCCCTCCATTGATATGGTGAGTGTGACGCTTGGCACATCGCCGTTAAAAATGTTATTTAAAGTGCATTTTCCGCTTATTAAGAAAGGCTGTTTTGCAGGCGCTTTATTGGTGTTTATTGAATCGATGAAAGAGTTACCCGCCGCTTTATTACTTCGTCCGTTTGACTATGAAACACTAGCAACCTATGTGTATCAGTTCGTGTCTGATGAGCAATTAGAACAAGGTGCATTAGCCGCTATTGTAATTGTTGTCGTTGGCCTAATTCCCCTTCTATTTTTAAATCGTTCGTTGGAGCAATCGCATTAATATGACGCAACTCACTATTAGTAATTTGTCGAGTCAATATGACGGAAAGGCTGTCATTAAAGACTTATCATTAATGTTAGATAGCAATGAAATTGTGGCCCTTTTAGGACCCAGTGGTTGTGGTAAAACAACGTTATTACGAACGATTGCTGGCTTACAACCGATTAGTCATGGCGACATTAAGATGGGCGAGCAAGTTATTAGTACCCCCTCTAGTTCATTAGCGAGTGAAAAACGTAATATCGGTATGATATTTCAAGATTACGCGTTATTTCCCCATTTAAATGTCACTAAAAATATTGCTTTTGGGTTAAGTAAACAGCCTAAAGAGGTGCAAAGCGAGATCGTCAAAGATATGTTGACGCTGGTAAAACTAGAAGGGTATGAAGAGCGATTTCCTCATGAGCTTTCAGGAGGTCAGCAACAACGGGTCGCTATTGCCAGAGCATTAGCTTATAAGCCTCAATTAATGCTACTGGATGAACCGTTTTCTAATATTGACAGTCAATCGCGTGGTGAAATCATGCAAGAGATGCGTCAGATATTAAAAAAACAAGGCGTACCAGCGGTCTTTGTGACCCATAGTAAAGATGAGGCCTTTGTTTTTGCTGACAAGATAGCCATATTTAATGCTGGAAAAATTGAGCAAATAGATCAAGGTAGTGTACTCTATGCGCAACCAAGTTCAGCCTATGTAGCTAATTTCATGGGAAAAACAAACTATGTTGCCATTAATGCTATTAATGAAAATAGCGTTAGCACTTGTTTTGGTGACTTATCCTTAAATGGACAGCAGCTGCCAACGTCTCATAATGTAGTAATGTTACGCCCAGAACAAATATTGCTAGATGAGCAGTCACAGCATAAATTTAGTGTGATGCAATGTTCGTTTGCCGGAAGCCATTGGGTGTACCGCGCGCAAGCTATCACTGACAGTAGTGTTTTTGTCGAAGTACATTCTCACTTAATGCTAGCTGAGCAACAAGTAATAGGGCTGTCGGTGAACACGTATCAGTTGGTGACATTTAAATTATAAAGGAAGTATCATGGCTAGAGAACAAGCAGGAATTTGTGCGGAAGGGAATTTACATAGCCAATATTTACTGTTTGATTGTAACGAAGGGCTCGAAAGTGCCATTCGTAATCAGTTGACTGAAATTACCCATTATTTAGATGAAATGGCTGATGAATATAGTGATGTGGCGTTTTCTGGCTTTATTGCGATCGGCTCAAATTATTGGCAAACATTGTATGAGACAGCCAAACCACAGCTGCTGCGTCCTTTTCCATCATTAAGTAATGGCGATCGTCATGCTCCTGCATTGCCCTTAGATCTCTTTATTCAAATCCGTTGTGATCGCAGTGATATTAACCATTTAGTTAGTCATGAAATCTGTTTAATGTTAGAAGATCTAGCTACCTTGGTTGAGGAGGTTAAAGGTTTTCGCTATCTCGATAGCCGTGACCTTACTGGTTTTGTTGATGGCACTGAAAACCCTAAAGGTCATCACCGTCAAGATGTAGCATTGGTGGGCGAAGAAGATTATGAATTTAGAGGCGGCAGTTATATTCATATTCAGCGTTATCTCCATGATTTAGCACAGTGGGATAAGCTCAAAGTCAAAGCGCAAGAAGATATTATGGGGCGCACTAAGACAGATAATCATGAATATTCGTCGTTTAATAAACCGAAAACATCGCATATTCGACGTGTTGGACTCAGAGATGAAGCGGGAAATGCAATAGAGATATTACGTCAATCGATGCCTTATGGTGATATGAAAGAGCAAGGGTTGTTCTTTATTTCGTGTTGTAAAACACCTCTTAACTTTGAATTGATGTTACGCAGTATGATTGTTGGTGATAATAAAGGACATCACGATCATCTGCTTAAGTATACGCAGGCGGTTACTGGTGCCGCATTTTTTGCACCAGCAGCAAGCTTTTTTGCGGCAAATAGTTAGGAAATAAAAAGAAAGGAGAAGTCGAGCGACTTCTCCTTTTCATACTCATCTAGGTAAGTAATTGGTATGACTTAAAGGCTTACGTTAAAAATTTCTTTAATCGTGGTCAGTGTTTTATGAATCTCATCGACATGTGCTGGGGCGATAAAAATGGTGTCATCACCAGCAATTGTTCCTAAAATCCCTTCCGCCTTACCTATTGAGTCTAACAAGCGTGCAATTAATTGCGCCGCACCTGGGCTAGTACGAATGACGATCATTGAATCATTATGATCTAAGTCGATCACTAAATTCTTTAACGGGCTACTGGTATTCGGTACACCCATCTCGGCAGGTAGGCAATAAACCATTTCTTGTTTCGCATTGCGAGTGCGAACAGCACCAAACTTACTGAGCATGCGAGAAACTTTTGATTGGTTAATATTTTCAAAACCAAGTTCTTGTAATGATTGAACAATATCACCTTGCGAGCCAAAACATTCTTCTTTAAGCAAGGCTTTAAATGCTTTAACTAATTGGTCTTGTTTCTGAGAAGGTCTCATTTTATTCCATTATTGTTATTATTTTTAGAAATGATATGCAGCGTTTTTGCATAAAAAAGTAGTTATATTCAATAACTACTTATATTATTGCATAAAAATAGGCCTATTAACCATTAATTTTTGTGCCATGAAGGGTTTATTTAAAGATTTGGATTATTGTAAATAAAAACGGATGTTTACGGTGATAGATGGCTTTGGCTTGATAAAAAATTAGGTTATACTTCGTGCGAATTTTACAGCGCTGTGGGGCTTTAGTCGCATGGTGTAAAACCGTTTAATTATCTAAAGTATATGTATTGAATTTAGTCAGTTGTTTTATTTTTAAAAAGACACTGGATAAGCATACAAATTGAAAATAATCTCTAAGGGAGAAAGTTATGAAAGTTGCAGTATTAGGCGCTGCTGGCGGTATTGGCCAAGCACTAGGTTTATTATTAAAAACTCAACTACCTGCGGGCAGCGAGCTATCTTTATATGATATCGCTCCAGTAACTCCAGGTGTTGCTGCTGATCTTAGCCACATCCCAACTGACGTGA
>Ga0209396_1005730_pt1 | contig 11658 bp, 8 predicted proteins | sample GOMGulsemesocosm_6_FD_184638 | JGI IMG/M metagenome (GOLD analysis project Ga0209396, IMG submission 184638) | Methane-oxidizing microbial communities from mesocosms in the Gulf of Mexico - GOM8C Gulf of Mexico (SPAdes) (version 2) | ecosystem: Environmental > Aquatic > Marine > Cold seeps... | reverse complement strand
CAAATGGTGGACCCCTCCAATGGCGTCAACGTGGCGGTGGTGGCCCAGTGGTTTTTGATTTTTGTGAACCTGTTATTTATATCTTTAAACGGTCACCTGCTGGCCATCGAAATATTAGTGGACAGTTTTTTTACCATGCCGGTGGGTGGGCCTGGGTTAAGCAGCGATACCATGTGGAACATTGTGCTGCTGGGGAAATGGATGTTCAGCGCCGCCATCGTGCTGGCGTTACCCGCCATTACCGCCATGTTAATGGTGAACATTGCTTTTGGTACGATGGCCAGGCTGGCGCCGCAGCTTAATATTTTTGCGGTGGGGTTTCCGGTGACCATGATGCTGGGTTTGATCGTTTTATGGATTACCTTTGGCGGGTTTGGACCGCAGTTCCATGCATTATTAACCGAAGCATTTCATATTATGCGCGATTTTAAGGCTTAAATTGATAGCCGTCTCCTGCTAGCCAAATTATGGGATATTAAAACATGGCTGATAACGACAGCAGTCAGGAAAAAACCGAAGAACCCACCCCCAGGCGACTGGAGAAGGCCCGCGAAGATGGCCAGATTCCACGCTCCAAGGAACTCAGCACCAGCCTCATCTTAATTGCCGGGGCCCTTTCCCTGTGGATATTTGGCGGGGTGTTATTTAATGCCGCCCAGAAAATTTTTGATTTTAATTTTGCCCTGCAGCGCTTTCATATTTTTGATACCAATCAAATGGTGATTCATCTATCGGCGTCCATGTTGCAAGCCATTATTGCCATATCGCCGGTGATGATTCTTCTGGTGGTGGCCGCCATCTTTGGCCCCTTGGCCTTGGGTGGGTGGATGTTCAGCGGAAAAGCGCTATTGCCCAAGCTGGATCGTATTAGTCCCATAGCGGGTTTTAAACGCATGTTTAGTATTAAAAGTTTAGTGGAGTTGTTAAAGGGCTGGGCAAAAATATTTGTGGTGGTAGGTACCATACTGGCCTTGTTTTTTTCACTTAAAGACACAGTGTTTGTTTTGAATCAGGAGCCTCATCGCCAGGCCATTTTTCACGCCACCGACCTGGTCATGACCGGCGCTTTGGCCCTAGCATTGTGTACTTTGCTTATTAGCATTATTGATGTGCCATTTCAGATTTATGAATTCACCAAAAAAATGAAAATGAGCCTGCAAGAAATCAAAGATGAAAGCAAAGACACCGAGGGCAAACCCGAAGTTAAGCAGCGCATACGCCAGCTGCAATACGAGATGAGTCAACGGCGCATGATGGGCGATGTGCCCGATGCCGATGTGATCATCACTAACCCTACGCACTATGCGGTGGCGTTAAAATATCACAGTGATGACATGCAGGCGCCCATTCTATTGGCCAAGGGCACGGACGAAGTAGCATTAAAAATACGTGAAATTGGCAAACATAAAAACGTGCCCATAGTGGAGGCGCCCACCCTGGCCAGATCTGTGTATGCCTTTACCAAGATAGGCAAAGAAATTCCCGAAGGTTTGTATGTAGCCATCGCTCAGGTGTTGGCTTATGTGTACCAGTTGGATCAGTTTTTTAAGGGTCGTGGCGAGCGCCCCAAGCAACCTGTATTCCCGGTACCGCCAGATTTACAGGCTTAATGGCCACCCCGTGGCCGAAAGGTTTTGTCGGGCAGGGGCTGCCCTCGTACGAGGCTGCTGGCAGGCGATCTTTTACGCAGCCTGCAACTGCTGCCCCTTCTTAATCTGCGAAACTTCCAAACAATAAAAACTATCAAATCTATTTTGCTGGCCTTCTCTTTGCAATGCCCCCTACAGCGTCAATTTATATCTGTATTGTAATTCTGCGGTGTTAGGAGTGGGTCATGGCTGCCAGTAAAATTTCGTTACCCTCTGCCGGTGTCTTAAGCCAAATATTCCAACAAGTTCGGGTGTTGGCCCAGGGCAATCTGGGCGTGCCGTTTATGCTCATGCTCATGCTGGGCATGATGACCCTGCCGGTGCCCACCTTACTGCTGGATATCTTTTTTACCTTTAATATAGCCCTGGCCATTGTGGTGTTAATGGTGAGCATTTACGCAGCGCGTCCCCTGGATTTTGCCATCTTTCCCAGTGTGTTATTGGTGGCCACCTTATTGCGTCTGGCCCTGAATGTGGCCTCCACTCGAGTGGTATTGCTGGAAGGCCATGAAGGGGGCGCGGCGGCCGGTAAAGTAATTGAGGCTTTTGGTGAAGTGTTGGTGGGCGGTAATTACGCGGTGGGTTTAGTGGTGTTCCTGATTTTAATGATCATCAACTTTGTGGTGGTTACTAAGGGTGCCGGACGTGTATCCGAGGTGAGTGCGCGTTTTACTTTGGATGCCATGCCGGGCAAACAGATGGCCATAGATGCGGATTTAAACGCGGGTCTTATCGATGCCGACCAGGCCAAAGAGCGGCGCGGCGACGTGGCCAACGAGGCCGACTTTTACGGTTCCATGGACGGTGCCAGTAAATTTGTAAAAGGGGATGCGGTGGCGGGCATGCTGATCTTAATCATTAACATTTTGGGCGGCTTGGTCATTGGCATGGTGCAGCACGATCTGGACTTTTCCCGAGCCATCGAAGTGTATGCCTTGCTCACCATCGGGGATGGCCTAGTGGCGCAAATTCCCAGCCTGTTATTGTCCACCGCCACCGCCATCATCGTGACGCGCAACAACAACAAAGAAAACATGGGCAGCCAAATATTTAGCCAGATGTTTGATACCGGCCGCTCGTTGGCGGTGGCCGCCGGCGTACTCATCTTAATGGGGTTGGTTCCGGGCATGCCCCATATGGCATTTTTAGGCCTGGGAGCCTGCGCCGCCGGTGGCGCCTACTGGATTTTTAGAAAAAATAAACAACCTCAGGTGGTGGATGAGGGTGTGGCAGGCTCAGCCCGTCAGGCCGCCCAAAAAGCCGGAGCGCCTGCCGCGCCGGGTCAATCTGTGCCGGCATTGCCCGCCGCCGATACCAAGGAAGTGGATTGGGACGATGTGGAAAATGTCGACATCATCGGCCTGGAGGTGGGTTACCGATTAATCCCGCTGGTGGATAAAAACCAGGGTGGACAGCTGCTCAGTCGCATCAAGGGCATTCGCCGCAAGCTCTCACAAGAGTTGGGTTTTTTAATTCCCAGTGTGCACATTCGAGACAACCTGGACTTGTTGCCCAACGCTTATCGCATTCAACTCATGGGGGTGAGCATCGCCGAGGCCGAGATCGAACCCGATAAAGACATGGCCATTAATCCCGGCCAGGTATTTGGCAAGCTGGAGGGCATGGCCACCATCGACCCGGCCTTTGGCCTGGAAGCGGTATGGATAGACAGCGGCAAAAAAGATCAGGCGCAAACCCTGGGGTATACAGTGGTAGACGCCAGCACGGTGGTGGCCACCCATTTAAATCAGCTGTTACAAAAACACGCCAGCGAGCTTATTGGCCACGAAGAAGTACAACAAATGCTGGACCGTCTGGCCAAGTTGTCACCCAAGCTGGCAGAAGAGCTGGTGCCCAATACCCTCAACCTAAGCCAAATGTTGGCAGTGTTGCAAAGCCTGCTGCGCGAAGGGGTGCCGGTGCGGGACATTCGCAGCATCGCCGAGGCCTTGGCGAATACCCAGGTAGACAGTCAAGATACCGCCGCCTTAATTGTCATGGTTCGGCGGGTACTTAAGCGCCTCATCGTCCAGAGCATCTATGGCAATGTGGATGATCTGTCTGTGATCACCCTGGAGCCTTCTTTGGAACAGTTATTGCTGAAGACAGTACAACAGAGCAAACAACAAACCGGATCCAGCGATAACATGATTTTAGAGCCCACCATGACAGAAAGGCTGCAGCAGTCACTGCTGGAAGCCACCCGTAATCAGGAGATGGCGGGTAACCCAGCGGTGCTGTTGGTGAGCAATATCTTACGTCCGGTACTGGCCAACTTTGTACGCTCGTTGATGGATAACCTGCATGTGTTGTCGTACCAGGAAATTCCGGACAACAAACAAATTACAATCGCCGCGACTATCGGGGCTTGAGCCAAAATGTTTAACATAATGATAAAAAATATTGGAGGCATAGCATGAAAGTAAAACGTTTTACCGCCACCAGTATGCAAAAAGCATTAAAAACCGTACGGGACGAAATGGGTCCGGACGCGGTGATTTTATCCAATCACAGGGTTAGTGGTGGGGTGGAAATTATCGTGGCTCAAAACTACGAGCCTGTGAGTGCCAAGCAAATGGTGCCGCCTCACGACGCCGAAGCCGAGCAACCAGTGGCTCCCACTGCGGTGGTTAAACCTAGCTATGTTATGCCTGCGCCTAAATCTTTTTTGGCCGATGAACTGGATAAGTTAAAAAGACCAGCTGCCCCCGTTGTGCCTGCCCACGTGGCCCGGCCCATCAGCAAAAAACCGGAAAACCCCTGGCCCTTTTTAAGCCAGGAAGATCGTCAGGATGTGGAAGAGCAGTTGCGCCTGCAGGATCAGTTAGAGTCCTTAAAAAAGCAAAGTCAAAAATCTCCCATAGATTTGCCCAAAGATAAAGCCGGTTTGCAACAAGCCTTGCAACACATCAAGCAGCAGCGCCAGGACGGCTTGGTCGGGCAGGTAGACATTACCCCGCCAAAGGTTAATGAACCGCTAGTGGCTGCGGTACCTGAGGCCAACCAACAATTAATTGATGAAGTGCGCACCGAGCTGCACGACCTCACCGAGATGCTTAAAGCCAGTTCTAACAAACCTGCGGCCCAAGTAACGCAACCCAGCAGTTTTGTCTGGAAAAAATACAGCCCCAGTAATGCTTTGCAGGCCAAATTATGGGGGCGCCTGGAGGCCATGGGTTTTGAAGAGTGGTTGATCTATCAATTGCTGGGCAAGCTGCAAAGTCAGCAAGATGAAAAACTTGCCTGGCAATCCTGTTTGCAAGAACTCAGTGTGCATTTAAATATGAGCCCCAGTGACCCGCTGAAACGCGGGGGCATCTTTGCCTTGGTAGGGCCCACCGGGGCCGGTAAAACCACCACCATCGCCAAGATGGCGGTGCGTTTCACCCTGGAGCATGAGGGCGCCAAGGTGGGTTTGATTACCATGGATAACTACCGTTTGGCGGCTCATGATCAGCTGCGCACTTTGGGGCAAATATTAGGTGTGCAGGTATTGGTGGCCGACCAGGATCACAGTGTACTGAGCTGCATCGAAACCCTGCAGGAGTGTGACCTGGTATTAATCGATACCGCAGGGCTGAGTCCTGAACACCCCATGTTGAACTATCAGTTACAACAACTGGCCCAACTAAAGGGGCGCATCAATACCTTGTTAACCCTGCCGTCCACCAGCAATAGCAGAGTGCTGCGTAAGGTCTATCATAACTATAAGGCCGCACAATTAACCGGGTGTGTATTAAGCAAGCTTGATGAAGCCAGTAGCCTGGGTGACGCCATCAGCGTCTTGCTGGAAAGTGGCTTGCCCTTGTCGTACATCACAGACGGCCAGCGCATACCGGATGATTTTCATCGCGCCACCGCCAAGGGTTTAGTGAAGCGGGTGGTGCAAGTGGCCAAACAAGAACAGCAGATGGATTATGGCAGTGGCCTGGCGGCCGGGGCCTGGTGAAAGCAAACCACAATAAAAATAACGTGACCAAAAATTAAGGTGAAAGAATGCATCCAGTACAAGTAATTGCCGTCACCGGCGGCAAAGGTGGGGTGGGCAAGAGTAACGTGTCGGTGAACATGAGCATTGCCCTGGCCGAGCTGGGCCGCAGGGTGGTGGTGCTGGACGCCGATCTGGGTCTGGCCAATATTGATATTCTGTTGGGCATTCACGCCAAAAATAACATCAGCAATGTATTAAGCGGCGAGATTACCCTGCAGGACGTTTTGGTGAACGGCCCAGGCGGCATACGGATTATTCCGGCGGCCTCGGGCACCCAAGCCATGGCCACCTTAGAGCCGGTGGAGCATGCTGGCTTGATTCGTGCGTTCAGTTCCATCAGTGAACAACTGGACATCCTGGTGGTGGATACCGCCGCCGGTATTGGCGACGCGGTGGTGAGTTTTGTTAAGGCAAGCCAAGAAGTGTTAATCGTGGTCACCGACGAGCCCACTAGCATCACGGATGCTTATGCTTTAATAAAACTATTGAACCGTGACCATGGATTGTTTCGCTTTAGGGTACTGGCGAACATGGTGAAGGGCAGTCAGGAAGGTCATAACCTGTTTGCCAAGATGACCAAGGTTACCGACCGATTTTTGGATGTGGCGTTGCAATACGTGGGCTGTATTCCATTTGATGACTCGGTGAAGCGGGCGGTGCAACGCCAGCGAGCCGTGGTGGAGGCCTACCCTAGATCCAAGGCGGCCCTGGCGTTTAAGTCTTTGGCTAAAAAAGTGGATGGCTGGCCTTTGCCCAGCACACCCAGAGGCAATCTGGAATTTTTTGTTGAAAAGTTGGTGCTCACCGCCGAGCGCGAAGAGTGAGCGATAAACAGCTTTGATAATTCGCCTCATGAATTTATCCGTGTGCGGATATTGGGACAAACTAATTGTTGAGCGCAAACAATGATAATAATCAGGTTTTATGTGCATCATTATTTTTTCAATGGCTGGAACTTGGGACAACACTATTCCAAGGCAGTGAGTGGTTAGGCCATGGCCATGACCGGGGGAGTCGCCTTGTACAGTGAGCAAGACCCAAATTACGATCAGCTCATCGAGCAGTATGCGGTATTGGTTAAGCGCATCGGCCACCATTTAAAGGGGCGGTTGCCTTCCAGTGTGCAGGTAGATGACCTGATACAGTCGGGCATGATTGGCCTCATGGAGGCGGCCCGTAAATACGAGCCCAGCAAGGGGGCCAGTTTTGAAACCTATGCGGGCATACGCATTCGTGGTGCCATGCTGGATGAAATCCGCAAAGGCGACTGGGCACCGCGCAGTGTGCATCGCAACAGTCGGCGCATCGCCGAGGCTATCCGCTTCGTGGAAGGCCAAACCGGCAGTGATGCCAAAGACAGCGAAGTAGCCAAGGCCCTGGACATGTCCCTTGAGCAATACCATCATCAATTGCAAGACGGCATGGGTTCACGCCTGTTTAGTTTTGAAGAGCTGTTGGCCCAACAGGGGGAGCGTGAAGGGGGCATAACCGGCGGCGGGGACAGCCCTCTGGGCGATTTGCAAAGTGATCATTTCCGGCAACATCTTGCCCGTGCCATTGCCACCCTGCCGGAACGGGAGCAGTTGGTCTTGGCGCTGTATTACGATGAAGAGCTTAACCTCAAAGAAATTGGTGCGGTGCTAGAGGTGAGTGAATCCAGGGTGAGCCAAATCCACAGCCAGGCGGCCCATCGCTTGCGCGCACGTCTGAGCGAGTGGATAGAAAAACAAAATTAGCCACAGATTTCCCCTTTCTGAGTGCACGTCGTTAGTCGGCCCCCTTCTCTTAGTCAATTTAATTATTTCCCAATTACTGGTAATTCATTGTTGGCAATGCTGGATTACTGCCTAACTGTGACTAGACTAAAAATTAGGCATTAAGGTCAAACCGAGGCACTGGGAGGTAGCTTTGGATAAAAATATGAAAATTCTCGTTGTGGACGATTTCTCTACCATGAGGCGCATCATCAAAAACCTGTTACGGGATTTGGGTTTTACCAATACCTCGGAGGCGGACGATGGCAATACGGCTTTACCCATGTTGCAAAGTGGTAACTTTGACTTCCTCGTGACCGACTGGAATATGCCGGGCATGACGGGCATCGAATTACTCAAGCACGTGCGTGAAGATGAGCGCCTGAAAGACTTACCTGTACTGATGGTAACCGCAGAGGCTAAGCGTGACCAAATAGTGGCGGCCGCTCAGGCCGGCGTGAACGGATACGTTATTAAGCCGTTCACTGCCGCGGTGCTAAAGGAAAAAATCGAAAAAATATTTGAACGAGCAGGCTAGCCACACACAGCCTGCATTAACATTTCGTTCAGGGATTGATATTTTGAACTAATCATCGGTTGGGTTGGGTCAAAGGTGACAGGGTATTTCCATGACAACACTGGAGTTAGAAAGCCCAGGCAATGAGTTTGAGAAATTATTCTCGGAGAAAGCCAAAGATCTAATGGCTCGCCTGGAAAAAAATGACCTGGCCGGGGCGGTGGGTTTAATTCAGGAGCTGCAAAAAGTTCGGGATGAAAACCTCTATCAGGAGATAGGGCAACTAACCCGTGCCTTGCACGAGTCCATTAAAAAATTCAAGTTAGACTCCAGTGTTCAGGGCGCCGGCTCAGACATTGATGAGGCCAACGACGGACTGGCTTATGTGGTGGATATGACCGCCAAGGCAGCCAATAAAACCATGGACAAGGTAGAAGACAGCTTACCATTGGCAAAAGATATCCTGGCAGATTCCAGTGAAATTCAACAACAGTGGAAGCGCTTTTTGAATAAAGAGTTAAACCCGTCCGAGTTTAGAGAGCTGTGCAAACACATCACTCGTTTTTTAAAAAGCACAGATACCAATACTAAAAAGCTTAATCAGAATTTAAACGATATTTTATTGGCCCAGGACTTTCAGGATTTAACCGGGCAGGTGATTCAAAAAGTGACCACTATGGTTCAGGATGTGGAAGCGCGTCTGGTGAACCTGGTGGCCATGGCGGGCCACGTGGATCAACTCACCGGCATTCAACACGGTGAAATAAAGGTAGAACAGGAAGAGGCAGACCTAAATAAAGGGGTAGGCCCCCAGGTACATGCCGATGAAGAGGAGGATGTTGCCTCTAATCAGGATGATGTTGATGATCTGCTCTCGAGTCTGGGTTTTTAAATGGAGTTTAAGGGCATGAAAAGGGTTTTAAAATCAATGGGAGCCCATAAAAAAGCGTCTTCCTTGATTTTTAAAGGGGAAACAGGATGAGCATAGACTCGGATGACGAGATCCTTCAGGACTTCTTGGTGGAAGCGGGTGAAATACTGGAACTGCTTTCCGAACAATTGGTGGAGCTTGAAAACAGCCCACAGGACCAAGAGCTGCTAAACACTATATTTCGCGGCTTCCATACCGTTAAGGGGGGCGCGGGATTTTTACAGCTCAACGCCCTAGTGGACTGCTGCCATGTGGCCGAAAATGTATTTGATATCTTGCGTAACGGACAGCGTAGCGTCACCCCTGAATTAATGGATGTGGTACTGCGTTCACTGGATACCGTGAATGAGATGTTTGATAGTGTACGGGCTGGCAATGAACCCGAGCCTGCCGACGCGGCATTGATTGCTGACCTAAGTCGATTTTCCAAGCCGGAAAGCGCCGATGAAGCCGCTGCCCCAGCCGATAGCGAAGCCATACCCGAAGCGCCTGCTGCCACAGAAGAGGCGCCCGCCACTCCTGCCGCAGCTTCCGACCAAGGTGATATTACCGACGATGAATTTGAAGGGCTTCTGGATGCTCTGGAAGAGCCTGACGCCAGCGAAGCGGCCCCAGCCACAGAAGCAACACCGGCGGCCGAAGCGCCTGCCGCGACGGCAGCCGACGGCGGCTCAGATGAAATCACCGAAGATGAATTTGAAGCCTTGCTCGATCAGCTTCATGGTTCAGGCAAAGGGCCGGGCACCCAAGCCGGTGTGACCGATTCAGACGCGGTTAGCCCGCCTCAACCTGTTGACGAACCCATTGCCGCTGAAGCCGAGGTGCCGGTAGCGCCAGAACCAGCACCAGCACCTGCCCCTGAGACCAGCGGAAATATTTCCGAATCAGAATTTGAAGATTTACTGGATAAGCTTCACGGCAAGGGCAAGGGGCCCACGGATAAGCTTGACGACACAGCTGATGTCACCCCAGATGCAGCGCCAGATGCAGCGCCAGCTCCCGTGGCGGCAGCACCCACGCCCGCGGCCAAACAATCACCGCCCCCTGCACCTAAAGCTCCAGCCCCTAAAGCAGCACCCCCAGCGGGTGGGCCCAAGAAAGCGGACGCGCCTGTGCCCACCGCCGAGGCCACGGTACGAGTGGATACCAAGCGCTTGGATGACATCATGAATATGGTGGGGGAACTGGTATTAGTACGAAATCGCCTGGTACGTTTAGGCCTAAAGAGTACCGATGAATCCATGGCAAAGGCGGTGGCCAACCTGGATGTGGTAACGGGGGACTTGCAAACTTCGGTCATGAAGACCCGCATGCAGCCCATTAAAAAAGTATTTGGACGCTTTCCACGAGTTGTACGAGACCTGGCCCGTAACCTTAAAAAAGAGGTGACCCTGGAATTGAAAGGCGAAGATACCGACCTGGATAAAAACCTGGTAGAAGCCCTGGCAGATCCCCTGGTTCACCTGGTGAGAAATTCGGTGGACCATGGCATCGAACAACCGGAAGATCGGGTGGCGAGCGGTAAAAGCAAAAACGGCACAGTGGTATTAAGTGCCGAACAGGAGGGGGATCATATCCTGCTTTCTATTTATGACGATGGCAAGGGCATGGACCCTAAAGCCCTGCAACGCATTGCCGTGGAAAAAGGCGTCATGGATCAGGATGCGGCAGAGCGTCTCAGTGACAGTGAATCGTTTAATCTAATTTTTGCACCGGGTTTTTCTACCAAAACCGAGATCAGTGAAGTGTCAGGCCGTGGTGTGGGCATGGACGTGGTGAAAACCAAGATAAACCAGTTAAACGGCACCATTCATATTGAGTCAGAGATTGGCAAGGGCACCAAGATTCAAATTAAGGTGCCATTAACGCTGGCGATTATGCCCACCTTGATGGTTATGTTGGCCCAGCAGGCATTTGCTTTTCCGTTGGTGAGTGTTAACGAAATATTTCATTTGGACCTTACCAAGACCAATGTGGTGGACGGCCAGGAAGTGGTGGTGGTGCGCGAGAAAGCGATTCCCCTGTTTCATCTTAAGCGCTGGTTAGTGAGTGATAATCCGGTGACCTCGGCTGGTCAAGAGACAGACCCTGCAAATGTAAAAGAGGGACATGTGGTGGTGGTGTCGGTGGGTACCCAAAGAGTGGGGTTTGTGGTGGATCAACTGGTGGGACAAGAAGAGGTGGTGATTAAACCCCTGGGCAAGATGTTGCAAGGCACGCCTGGCATGGCGGGTGCAACCATCACGGGTGACGGTCGTATTGCACTGATACTGGATGTTCCCAGTATGCTCAACCATTATGCCTCCAAGGTGAACCTGGCCGCCTAATTTTTTGTTTGCGACTACCAAGGGTGTGACCATGGCCATAAATGTTTTGGTAGTAGATGACTCAGGTTTTTTTCAGAAACGCATTGCTGAAATACTAAAGCCGGTTAGCGATATAAACATAATTGGTTTCGCCAGCAATGGTCGTGAGGCCATCGAAAAAAATCAGTCCCTAAACCCCGATGTCATCACCATGGATTATGAAATGCCGGTGATGGATGGGCTTACCGCCTTGCGCAACATCATGAATCTAAAACCCACGCCGGTACTGATGTTTTCATCGTTAACCTATGCCGGTGCCCGCATCACCCTGGACGCACTGGATGCGGGAGCGGTGGATTTTTTACCCAAAAATTTTGGTGACCTGCAGCATGGTGGCAGTAAAATTCGTGACCTGCTCACCGACAAAATTAAAAATGTGGCCAAGTATTATAATCGCAATGCTAGCCCGGAAGCCTATCGGGTAAGCAGTTTAAAAGTTGAACCGGATCC
>Ga0209396_1005729_pt1 | contig 11658 bp, 9 predicted proteins | sample GOMGulsemesocosm_6_FD_184638 | JGI IMG/M metagenome (GOLD analysis project Ga0209396, IMG submission 184638) | Methane-oxidizing microbial communities from mesocosms in the Gulf of Mexico - GOM8C Gulf of Mexico (SPAdes) (version 2) | ecosystem: Environmental > Aquatic > Marine > Cold seeps... | reverse complement strand
TAAATTAAATTAGCTAATAAAGCTGGCACTTGGTCAAATGCCACGCTTTGTTGTTGATGTTGTCCACGTAAATATTTTACTGTTACGGCTTGTTTAGTAAGCTCGTCTTCACCTATTATCAAAGCAACTTGAGCACCCGACTTATCTGCACGTTTCATTTGCTTTTTCATATTGCCACCACCACAGTGACATTGAATTCTTACTTCGCTGATTTCATCACGCCATTGCTCTGCTAAAGCATTCGCTGTGATATCAACACCTTCTCCCATCATAATGACATATGCATCCACTTGCGGGCGAAGATTTTGTATTTTATCTAAACTTGTTAGCATTAAGACTAAACGCTCAATGCCTAAAGCAAAGCCAAAAGCAGGTGTTGCTTTACCACCTAACTGCTCAACCAAGCCATCATAACGTCCACCTGCACAGATTGTCCCCTGTGAACCTAAGCTGTCCGTTACCCATTCAAAAACTGTACGATTATAATAATCTAGACCACGAACAAGCTTGTCATTAATCACATAATCAATGCCAGCTGCATCTAATCTCTGGCAAACCCCTTCAAAGTGTTCCAGTGATTCTGCCTCAAAATAATCAGATAACTTAGGCGCTCCCACTAGAGCTGCCTGAACTTTTTCGCTTTTGCTGTCTAAAACTCTTAATGGGTTTGTATGCATGCGACGCTTTGAATCGTCATCTAATTGATCTTCTTTTTCCGTTAAAAACGCGACAAGTGCATCACGATAAGTTGCTCGTTCTTCGTTAGATCCTAAAGAATTCAGCTCTAGTGTGACAAACTCATTGATGCCAAGTTCCCGCCATAAGCGAGAAGTTAGCATAATAATTTCAGCATCGATATCTGGGGTTGCTATGCCAAAGGATTCTAGACCAAATTGATGAAACTGACGATAGCGGCCTTTTTGTGGGCGCTCATGGCGAAACATTGGTCCCATATACCACAATCGCTGCTCTTGATTATAAAGTAAGCCATGTTGATTACCAGCACGTACACAACAGGCGGTACCCTCTGGACGTAATGTTAAACTGTCACCATTGCGATCATCAAAGGTATACATTTCTTTTTCAACAATATCAGTAACTTCACCAATAGAACGCTTAAACAATGCCGTTGATTCAACGATGGGCATGCGAATTTCCGCAAAGCCATAATTACTGGCAACACGACGCAATACCGATTCTACCATTTGCCAAATATTGGTTTGGGAAGGTAAACAGTCATTCATCCCTCGTATTGCTTGAATTGTTTTACTCACCTAGGTACTTCTCTCTGATTAGTCGAAAATTTAAAATAACGCGGCATTATAGGCAGTTTACGGTGAAACGTAAATAAGTCATCGTTAATGCTTAATTATTCTACCTCTTGAATATCTATCTTATTAGCAAAATCTAGCAACTTAGCTTTCGCTCGAATGCGCTGTTCTAGTTGATCAACTAAATTATTGTTATCAAAGCGCTCTTTTTGGCGAACCCCGTCTAAGTAATAGCCACTTTTTTTACTACTACCCGTTAATCCTAAGTCGGAGATGATGGCTTCACCTGGGCCGTTAACAATACAGCCAATAATAGAAACATCCATCGGGGTTAAAATATCTTCTATTCTTTGCTCTAACGCATTCACCGTTGAAATAACATCGAACTCTTGACGTGAGCAGCTTGGGCAAGCAATTAAGTTTATGCCTCTGCTGCGTAATTTCAGCGACTTTAAAATATCGAAGCCTACTTTGATTTCTTCAACAGGATCTGCCGCTAAAGAAATACGTAAAGTATCACCAATACCTTCGGAAAGTAACAAACCTAAACCTACTGATGACTTAACAGAGCCAGAACGTAACCCTCCGGCCTCAGTAATCCCTAAATGTAGTGGATTATCAATTTGTTTAGCTAATAATCGGTAGGCTCCCACCGCCAGAAAAACATCTGAAGCTTTAACGCTGACTTTAAACTCATGGAAATTAAGTTTGTCGAGAATATCAACATGACGCATCGCAGATTCAAGCAGTGCTTCAGGTGTCGGCTCGGTATATTTTTCTTGAATATCTTTTTCAAGTGAGCCGCCATTGACACCTATACGAATTGGAATATTTTTATCTCGTGCGCATTCAACTACTGCACGAACACGATCTTCACGACCAATATTTCCCGGATTAATACGTAAACAGTCTGCGCCATATTCTGCGACTTTTAAAGCAATCCGATAATCAAAATGAATATCAGTAACTAAAGGCACACTCACTTGTTTTTTTATTTCTTTAAAGGCTTCAGCGGCATCCATGGTTGGTACACTGACACGGACGATATCAGCACCCACCGCTTCTAACGATTTAATTTGAGCAACCGTAGCGCTAACATCGGTTGTTAAGGTATTAGTCATCGACTGCACTGTTATCGGTGCATCACCACCAACAGGTACATTGCCGACCATAATTTGGCGAGACTTTCTACGAATAATAGGGGATTCTTTAAACATGGTAACTCAATAAAATAGTTATTCTAACGGCAAAGTAAATTTAGCGATATTTCCGCGATTAAATTGTGACATATCAATTGATTGCTGCTCAAAATTGATACTCACAAGCTCAGGTTTACCTAAGGTGATTGTAAAGGGTGCTTGCCCGGTAATGTTCATTACATAACCTGACTTTTTAATGCCCCAAGCAATTCGCTCGCCAGTAGCATCATAGATATTGACCCAACAATCGCCAGAAAAAGTAAATTCGACGGATTCTATCTCACCAAAATCTATCGCAGGTTCAGCAAGAATAACATCCGCATCTGTTGAAGCATTGTCTACTTCAGTACTAAGAGGGGCACTGTTTTCATTATTAATAACACTTTCATTACCTGAGCTTTGAGGTTCTGCTTCCACTTCAACAACAACTTGTTCTTGCGTGTTATTGTCATCAACTTCTTGGCTATTAAGCTCTTTGTTTTCAACATCTACAGCAAACTCCGCTCCAGTTGTTTCAGGCTTATTTTTAAGGGTTTCTGATAAGGTCGCCGTCTTCGTTTGAGCAAGCACCAAGTCATTTTCTAAAGGCTCTGGGGGCAATGTCTCTTTCGCTGGCTGAGCAACAGGTTGGTTATCTTCAATCGTTTCGGTTGACAATTTTTTAACGAAGCTGGTGATTGGCTTTACTTGTTGAGTATCTTGTAACCACCATAAAATAGTAGAGCCAATTAACAGGGCTAAGATCAAATAACTGATCCACATTAGCAAATTATTTTCTGCCTGCTTCTCTGTTTGTTTAGAAAAACTCTGCATTTCAGCGGCCTGAATTTCAGCACCATGCTCTTCTGCAATACCGAGCATTTCAAAACCTGCCAAAACATCATCAGCAGAAATTTTAACTAATTTTGCATAGTTTTTTAAATAACCACGATTAAAAGTTACCGGTAATTTCCTATCAAAAATATCATTTTCAATATCTTCAACTAATGAGGCACGAAAGTTAAGCTTATCAGCAACTTGTTGTTGGGTTAATCCTTGTGCTTCTCTTGCCTCGGCAAGTATTTGCCCTGGCCCGATCACTTCAATATCTTCTGTTAATGCTTGTTCGGTATTTTCTATCGTCATTTACTGTTGCTCTCAAGATTTCGCTATTTCTTTAGGATTCGCTAAATAAATAACATCACCTATTTTCAAAACTTTGCCTCGGCTCAAACCATTCCAGCGCTCAATCGCTTTCATATGAATATTATATTTTTTCGAGATAGAAAATAAGCTATCTCCCGCTGCCACTATGTGAATTGGCAAAGTGACCATTGTTTGCTCACTGTCATCTTGTTCGACGCCAGCTTTTTGAATCGCTATTTTTTCACTATCTGATGGTTGTTTAGTTGGTTTGCTTGTTGGTTTGATAGTTTCAACTTTCGTTCTTGTCGGCTTATCGATAGCTATTTTTTTAGCCGTCTGTTTCTTCACTGCTAATGTATCAGTTTTCCCAGTACGGTTGGGCGATAATTTAACCGTACGTTTTTTAGACTTTTTCGCCAATGACTTTGTGGTATTAGATGACTGATATTTTTGAGCTAACTGATCCGCTTCAATTTCTTGTAAGCCATTTAATAAATATTGTCTCGCTTCATAAGAATTAGGAAACATTTTTACCAACATCGTGGCATAGTTTTTAGCTGTTTGGTTATTGCGCTGTTTAGTAAATACTTTAAAAGCAAGCGCTAAGGCACTTGCTGAAAATCGACGGGTGGCTTTTTCATAACGCTTTAAATAAAGGTGAGCAGTTTTAAGATCACTTTTTGCATATTGTAAACGTACCATATGTAATAATGATGACGCCCTACTAGGGCTATGTGAGATGGCTTTGTCAAGGTACAACTCAGCTTTAGCAAATTTATCCGCTTTTAACTGACATAATGCTAAATTTTCATAACTTTGTGAAACCAAGATATAACTAGGTTGAGCTATGGCCTTTAAAATTTTCTTTTCAGCCTCTTGATAACGCCCTTGTTTACACAGAAATACCCCATAATTATTTAAAGTATCTGAGTCATTAGATGATAATGACAATGCTTTTTCATACGCTGAAATTGCTTGTTCAGGCTCACCGACGGTATCATAGTAATGAGCAAAGGCGGTATGCACTTGTACTAATTTAGGTGCAAACCGTTTGGCTTTCTCGAGATTTAATTTGGCTTGGGAAGTATTGCCGATGTTCAAATAGCCTAAACCTAATGAAATACGCGTTAAAGCAATATCATTATTCGTCGACTCATTTTGAACAACCGGTGTAGATTTATCATTTTCATAGTTTTTCGTCACGCAGCCAGAAATAATACACGCTAGCAAAAAGCTAAAGATAAACTTAAGATATTTTTCCATAAAATACTGACGTCTCTATTAATTCTGAGTTATCAGACTATCTTTACTGATATTTGTTCAGCTTTCACCTCTTTTTTTTCATCACGCTGTTTGGTGCGTTTAGTTCGGTCTAAAACATCACCGGCTAATTGCCCACAAGCAGCATCAATATCATCGCCTCGGGTACGACGAGTAATAACGGTAAGTCCATAACTTTGCAAGACTTTATCGAATCTATCGATACGAGAATTGCTTGAACGTTTATAAGGAGAGCCAGGATAAGGGTTAAATGGAATTAAATTAATTTTGCTGGGTAAATCTTTCAGTGCATGGGCTAATTCATGTGCTTGGTCGGTACTATCGTTGACATGATCTAACATCACATATTCGATAGTGGCTTGTTTATTAGCTTTTGAACCATCAATGTAACGCCCTGCCGCAGCAATAAACTGTTCTAGTGGATATTTCTTATTAATAGGCACTAACTCGTCACGCAAATCATTGTTTGGTGCGTGTATCGAAATAGCTAAAGCACAATCAATTTTTTCTTTCAACATGTCTAGAGCAGGCACCACGCCCGATGTACTTACGGTAACGCGACGTTTAGATAAACCATAACCTAAATCATTCAGCATCGTATCTAATGCCGGAATAAGGTGTTTCATATTCAATAATGGCTCACCCATGCCCATCATGACAATATTAGTAATAGGTCGTTTACCTGCAATACGTGTAGCGCCAATATCATTAGCAACACGCCATACTTGCCCGATGATTTCAGACATAGATAAATTACGATTAAAACCTTGCTGAGCAGTAGCACAAAAAGTACATTCCAGTGCGCACCCTACTTGAGAGGATACACATAATGTTGCGCGATCGTTTTCAGGGATCCATACTGTTTCAACTTCTTGACCACCTTCAAGCTTCAAAGCATATTTAATCGTGCCGTCTTTCGACACTTGTTTTTCTGAAATTTCAGGGGCTTTAATTTCAGTATTGCGCTGTAGCTTTTCACGCAATTTTTTATTGATATTGGTCATTAATTCAAAGTCAGAATAACCAAAGTGATAAATCCATTTCATCATTTGATCTGCACGAAAAGGTTTTTCACCTATAGAGGCAAAATACTCACGCATTGACTGGTGATCAAAGTTTAATAAATTCACTTTTGAACTCATTGGTACAGCCACTTCGGTAACATCACTCATGGAAAATAATCTCAAACAACAAAAATAAAGGGCGCAAATTATACGCCTTTACCACTCAATAGGCAATGTGAGCAGTTTCAGTGGTACAAATAAACAAAAAGGCGTTACTTTTCAAGTAACGCCTTTCAATCAAACTTTGCTTTGTTAATTTATAAATACAAATTAACGAGTACGTGGGCAAATTTCGTCATCAGAGAAGAAGTAAGCAATTTCACGAGCTGCTGATTCTAAAGCATCAGAACCGTGAGCAGCATTTTCGTCAATGCTATCAGCAAGATCAGCACGGATAGTACCGGCTAATGCTTCAGCTGGGTTAGTAGCACCCATGATCTCACGGTTTTTAAGCACAGCGTTTTCGCCTTCTAAAACTTGAACCATTACTGGACCAGAAGTCATGAAAGAAACTAAAGCGCCAAAGAAAGGACGTTCGCTGTGCTCTGCGTAAAAACCTTCTGCTTTTTCTTGGCTTAAATGAACCATTTTAGAAGCAACAATTTTTAAACCAGCAGTTTCAAAACGGTTGTAGATTTGACCAATTAAGTTTTTAGCAACTGCGTCTGGTTTTACGATAGAAAAAGTACGTTCAATAGCCATGATATAGCCCTTTTATTAAATTAAATAAGTTGATGGTATAAATTTTGGCGCGATTATAGACGAATTAATAACAAATGCCTAATGTTTAACTCACCAAGGCTTTTCTATGGGATTGCTTTTGTATTGATTTCGCCACGGTAGTGCTTTTAGCCTTATCGTCAGCATAATTTTCTTTCAAGCGATACGTTTGACAAAGACACCTAACCGCAGTGAGGGTTCTATCATCAAATAACAAAAATCCCGTTTACCTTAAAGGTAAACGGGATTTTATGTACAGGATGTACGGTATGCCGTGGTGCCATGACCGTTCTAATACATCCATGTATTCACGGCATTAGTGCCTCCCTGCACGTCGATGGCAAAGAACGACGATGATAAAGACACTCAAGTATGCTTATACCAATTTAATTAAATACTGATACGTTTATAATCACGATATTCAGGTTGCCAAAAATTTCGCTCAATTTTTGCCATTAAACTTTCATCATCAATACGCAAGGCCAAACCTTGATCAAAAGCAATTTTAGCAACACCAAAAGCAATTTTTTTACTCAAATTAGCAATTTCAGTTAAAGGCGGTAAAAGTTCTCCATTGCCGGTATTAGCTAAAGGAGAAGCTTCAGCCAATGTTTTACTCGCTATCATTAACATCTCATCAGTGATACGACTGACATTTGCGGCAACTACCCCTAAGCCTAAACCAGGAAAAATATAACTGTTATTGCATTGGGCGACTGGGAATACCTTACCCTGATGATGTACTGGCTCAAATGGACTGCCCGTCGCCACAATCACTTGGCCATCTGTCCAAGAGATAATTTGCTCTGGCGTTGCTTCCACTTGTTTAATTGGATTGCTTAATGGAAAAATAATGGGTAAGTCACAATGCGCTTTCATTGCTTTAATGACTTGCTCAGTAAATAAACCTGCGACACCTGAAACTCCAATGAGAATATCAGGTTTCCCACCATTTGCCACTTCCACTAAAGAAGCGAAGTCTCCTTCAATAACCCAGTCTTCGACCGCTGATTTTTTTTGCACCAGTTTTTGTTGGAAGTCACGTAAATCATTCATACCTTCCGTTAGCAAACCAAAACGATCGATCATAAATACTTGGCTGCGTGCCTGTTCAGCAGAAATCCCTTCGCTAGTCATTTGGGTGATAATTTGCTCTGCAATGCCACAACCTGCAGAGCCCGCACCAACAAAAGCAACTCGTTGCTGAGATAGCTTTTCACCTTTAGAGCGACAAGCGGCTAATAAAGTGCCAACGGTTACTGATGCCGTGCCTTGAATGTCATCATTAAAACAACAAATTTGATCACGATAACGATTAAGTAAAGGGGTTGCATTGGGTTGAGCAAAATCTTCAAACTGCAACATAACATGTGGCCAGCGACGCTTAACGGCTTTTACAAATAAGTCGACAAACTCATCATATTTGTCTTGTTCGATACGTTTATGACGCGCGCCCATATACATAGGATCAGCTAAAAGTTTTTCATTATTAGTGCCAACATCTAACATTACCGGTAAACAATAAGCAGGGCTGATACCGCCACAAGCCGTGTATAAAGCCAACTTACCAATTGGTATGCCCATGCCACCAATACCTTGATCACCCAAGCCTAAAATTCGCTCGCCATCGGTAACCACAATGACTTTTACTTTATTTTTGGTAGCATTTCGCAAAATATCATCAAGTTGGTCACGGTCTTCATAAGAAATAAACAAGCCTCTATTACTGCGATAAATATCAGAAAACTGCTCACAAGCATCACCTACTGTAGGTGTATAGATAATGGGCATCATCTCTTCAAGGTGCTCTTGCACTAACTTGCAATACAAGGTTTCATTTTTATCTTGAATCGCACGTAAATAAATATGTTTATTTAAGTTAGTTTGAAAACTGCTGTATTGGCGGTAACAACGATCAACTTGTTCTTCAATCGTTTCATAACTTGGCGGTAACAAACCGGTCAGGTTAAAACTAACCCGCTCTTCTTTACTAAAAGCGCTACCTTTGTTTAACAAAGGCGACTCTAAAAGGCTTGGACCAGCGTATGGAATGTATAGGGGGCGTTTGCTTGATTTTGTCATAATACCCTAGTTTTGTATGCTTGGAGTTAATGTATAAATCTGATGAATATTAAAGATTCACCAAACGAATAAGGTAACTAAGTATAGTCGAATAGCCATAAACAAAAAAGCTGTCAATTGGCTGATTTTACAAAAATAATCTAAAAAAGGATCCGGCCAGCTACCCACTGTCTAAAATCAATCTACTTCAGCAATCCACGCAAGTTGAATAGCTTCTAAAACACGTTCGCCACAATGTTGAGGATCGTCATCAAAATTTTCTAATGCTAAGATCCATTGACGTAACTCGGTGAAGTGCAGTTTAAGAGGATCAACATCAGGGTGTTGCTCCATTAAATCTAACGCTAATTCTTGTGAATCAATCCAACGATAACCCATAACCTAAATCCTATATGATAAATATTTATACCAATTCCATTAAATTATTGCCCACTTGTGCTGGTTAAAATACTCCAAAGCTTCGTTGCTCTCAATCCCAATAGCCAGCTATTGGTCAATCGAACGCCTTGCCCTGATTTATTTTACCTTCGCACAACAAGATCACAAACTTAATGGAACTGGTATTAGACGTTCAATAAAATTCATCAACATAGAATTATTTGAACAGTAAATGAAACCACAAGGCATCAACCGCAAGCATCAAAATAAGCCAAAATAGAATCATCCGAGATTTTCGACAAAATGCACACTCGGTATGCCAGAGTGATAACAATTTGTTTTTCAATAATTTCATCTTTTAATCAAGCCTCTAAAAGCAGTATAGAGTAATATAACGACACTATAAGAAAACTCCCAAGAATAAAAGATGACAAACATTAAATTTACCGCACAAGAAAAAGAACAAATCATTATCAAAATACAAAAATATTTTAGTCAAGAACTTGATCAAGACCTAGGTCAATTTGATGCCGACTTTTTATTAGATTTTTTTAGCAATGAAGTTGGCGCATATTTTTATAACCGTGGACTTGCTGATGCACAACAAATTATTAGCGAGCGTGTTGAGCATTTATCAGAAGCTATCTATGAGCTAGAACAGCCCGTTAATTAGGAACCTAGCTATGCATGCTATATTTTTAGATAAACAAACTTTTTCTGCTCAAATCTCTATAACATCGATACAGAATAAAGTGAGTTCATTGAACTGTTATCAAATCACCCCTTCACAAAAGATCATTGAACGTTGCAAACATGCAGCAATAGTGATCACCAATAAAGTTATCTTAGATGAACAAATATTAGCCCAACTACCTAAACTCAAGCTAATTTGCATCACTGCAACCGGTACAAATAATGTTGATATTATCGCTGCCAAAAAACTTAACATTGCCGTAACTAATGTCAGCGGTTACGCCAAGCAGTCGGTAGCACAATATGTTTTTGCTCAAATGCTCAACTATTTTAGCCAAGTTAATCACCATAATAACAATGTCGATAAAGGCCTGTGGCAGAAAAGTAGTACTTTTTGTTATCACGGCAACGGCAGTGAAGAGCTTGCTGGTAAAACATTAGGATTAATAGGATATGGTGATTTAGCACAAGCTGTTGAAAAAATAGCGATTGCTTTTGATATGACAATATTGATTGCAGAACGACCCAAAGCACAACAAATAAGGAAAGGAAGATTGCCTTTTCTAGAGGTGATAAAACAAGCTGATGTGCTATCGCTGCATTGCCCACAGACTCCTGACACGGAAAATTTAATCAATTGCGATGTACTACAACAAATGAAAGCAACCGCAATGTTAATTAATACTGCACGAGGGGCAATTATCAATGAAGGCGATTTATTAGCGGCCTTAAAAAGTAACACCATTGCCTATGCTGTGCTTGACGTATTGAGCCAAGAACCGCCAACCCAGAATAATCTGTTATTAACCGAGCAACCGAACAACTTAAAAATAACCGCGCATATTGCTTGGGCAAGCATTGAGGCACAACAACGATTAATTAATTTAGTTGCTGACAATATTGAAGATTTTCAGCTGGGCAAATTAACCAATAGAGTTGATTAATGATTGATAACCGTGGACTTTTGATGATGAGACTTTTATGATTTACCCTAATGATATAATAACAAGAATCCTGCAACGGAATCCCCATTTATGAACAAGCTTTTTAACGCTTTTTTTCTTTCCGCTTTGATATTTATTTCTGCCTGTAATGGCAGTTCAGATAAGAGCTCAGAACCAGACAATACCCCTCAAGTTGCGACAAACTTGTCATTAGCTTTACTCAATAGTGAAGGTATTGACCAGCTAAGTTTCGAACAAGATGAAACAATAACGGTACAAGTCACCATTACCGATCAATTTAATGCGCCTATGACGGGCAGCAGAGTTGATTTTTCTGCTGATTTAGGCACGTTATCATTAGCGTCAAAATTAACCGATAGTGATGGCATTGCTTCGATAGATATTACCAATAGTGGTCTTACATTAGGTGCAGGTACCTTATCCGCCAGTTTAGGTAGCTTATCTGCATCAATTAATTATGAATACCTCAATAATACCACCATCGTCTTACCTTCAACCTTGTCGATAGCCATGAATCTCAATGGCAGCAATAGCAATCAATTTAAGGAAAATGAGCAAGTTCAAGTATTGGTGACACTCATCGACGGTGACAACATGCCATTAGCCGATGAAATTGTTAATTTTTCTGCTGATATTGGTCTTTTAAATACCACCACAGCTTTGACCAATGAAAATGGCCAAGCTTCAGTTACGTTAGCGGGTAACAATGTTATTGGTGCAGGAGTAGTGATTGCTGAGCTAAGTGATGATGCCAGTATCTCAAGCAGAATTAATTATCAAATATTAACCGCTGACAGTATTACTTTAGACGATGTTCGCATAGGGTACTTTGACAATAACAATTTTGTTGATGGCGAAATAAAGTTATCCATTGCCAACA
>Ga0209396_1005722_pt1 | contig 11663 bp, 9 predicted proteins | sample GOMGulsemesocosm_6_FD_184638 | JGI IMG/M metagenome (GOLD analysis project Ga0209396, IMG submission 184638) | Methane-oxidizing microbial communities from mesocosms in the Gulf of Mexico - GOM8C Gulf of Mexico (SPAdes) (version 2) | ecosystem: Environmental > Aquatic > Marine > Cold seeps... | reverse complement strand
CTAATGTGGTTGTTGGTGGGTCACGGAAAATGCAGACGTTGGCGTGACAGGTGGGAGTTCACAGGGACAGTATAAGGTAAGTTAAAAGACAGTGTAAACCATCGCCATTATATCGCCATTTTGAATCGCACTGTCTTTAAGTTGTTGATTTTAATCTGTTTTAATTTGTATTTATATTGAAACCGGTAATATAAACAGTGAAGGGCATTACACTTGGATAGATATTGAATTAGCTTAATTTATCGTGTTGTAACTAACTTGTTCTAACTCAGTTATCGGATACAAGTGAGTTACAACTTAAGCTTCAAAGCTGTCGGTTAGAATGACTGAAGTATGGAAAAATTAACACCGCCAGAACGAACAAAAGTAAACTGTTTACAGCATTAAGCCTTTTCATTAAGGAAAAAGCGGTGAGTTAGTCAAAGGTATTACTAAGACGGTACACCTCAGCCAAAACAGTATTATTCTTACTGCCAGTAGATAAATAATGTACCGCGACATCATAATAACTACAAATTATATTAATATCTGCAATGTATTGTGGGATTTCAGGTTTTCCAAAGAGTAGAATCACGCATTTATGATTTGGTTTATGATAGCGGTAGGACAGTACTTGGCCGAGGGCATGTTTCCAAGCATTTAACTTCTTAACTTCAATAATTAAGCTTTTGGATATCAGATCGGCTCTACAACCCGAACCCAAATAAATTTCTGACTCAAATTCAGAATACATTTCTTCAAAAGTGCAATTTATAGAATGTTCGTTCATACCCATGGCTTTCATTTCACGGTTATAGACTTCAGCAGTGTTTTTGTCACACAAGTAGAAGTTTTCTTTTCCATTCTTCTCTATTTTTTTGAGAGTATCCAAAGAAATACCACGCCGAAATTTTTTGCCTTTATACTCTATATTACCGAATCTAATATCAGAATCGTAAGGTAGCGTACGGCCTTTTGCCTGGGCTATTAACCAACTATGTGGGTGGATACAAAAATAACCATTTGAAACGAGCTGCTTAAAGTCCTGTAACACATCTATCAAGTTTAGTTTTCCTCTTTTGAAAGCAACATAAGTGTTGTACTCACTTTAGATCAGAGACTATTCAGGTTGTAAAAAATAACCTTATTGAATTAGTCTACTTCATTGCCTTGTTGAACATCCGTCTAATATATCTCACTTAACGCTGATCGAATTCAGTTAAATCGACTCCTCGTTCAGCAGCAAATGCGCGTATAGCTCGTAGTTTTGTCGCCGTTTCCGACAGGTGTCCGGCCACTGAGTGCAGCAAGCTTGTCGCTACCATCGCATCATTTTCGATCACAGCCCGTAACTCGGTGGCACCGATTCGTAGAAATACACTGTCTTCTATTGCAATTAAGTCTAATAGACGTGGCTCGTTATTGATGAGAGCCAAATCCCCGATTAATCGTCCAGGCAAAATTTCTGATACCAAGTGTTGCTCGCCCTGACTTTCTGGCCAGTATAATCCAGATGAACCCTTAACACACAGATAGGAAGCATCTGCTTCTTGACCTGCTTTAAAAATCACGGTTCCGGCTTCTACTTTCTGCCATTGCGCACTAAATGCGAGCAGGCGTTGTTGTTTTCGATCAAGCCCTGCAAATAATTCAGCCTGCGCAACCACACATAATTTTCGATTCAAATCCTGGCGCGTATCTTCATCTTGAAGATCATCTTGACGTGCAATACCATCAATGCGCCCATCCATAATTTCGACGAACAAGTCATAATTTTCTGGACTATGGAATTGGTTCTCAATGAAAATTTGGGTAGTGTTAGGCATCAATTCACTAATACGTTCGCGTGTCAAATCACGGGTATCACCATCATGGCTAGCTAATGCATTTCGAAGGATCAGAATATCAGGTTTCTTGATACCTGCGCGACTGAACGCTAGACGTTCCCTGAACACTGCTGGTAGGTTTTCTCCTCCCTGAGTCGTTGTAACATCATATAAGGATTGCGCGACCAAGCGTCTTAGACCATGTTCTTTTAGGACTTCAACAACAGTATCTTCAATCAACTTCTCACGGGCACCTGCCAAACTTGAAATACGTCCGAAAATGGCATTCCCAAGTACTGACATCACAGGAAAATATTGTTGTGGGTCAATCGGTTTAAACAAGCCATCTAACTTTGCTACCATATCCGCCGCGTTCTTCATCCTAATTTGCAAAATCCGCGCCTTGAATGAATCTGTGAATGCTGGCCCTATCTGTTCGGCAGAAAACGCAAAGGGTACGGTCAGCATCAATGCAAAATCGTCGTGTGACAACTCACTTTGGCCAACTAAGTGTCTTTTTGCTACGATCACTCTAAGGCGATGATAAAGATCTTCATCCATATTCAAACGACGAAATAAGGGATGGTCTGTACCATCTGTTCCAAACGTTTCTGTCAGTCCTTCGATTAGGTTGGCTGACATTTGAGCAAGATATTCAGCGATCCCTTCGTCCTGTAACATCTGTACGAAATTATCCTCTTGTGACAAGGTCACTTGTGTCAACATCTTTGTTGGAATAGCATAAAGGAGGTTGCTACCTAAGGGAGATACCGGATTGAATTTCTCTGGATGAAAGGCATGCACAATATCATCTAAACCTGCGTTGGCTAATCGCTTCGTTATTTCGGGCCGCAACTGTACAATCGCCTCGATCAGTTCTTGTTGCGTGTCTGGATCAAGGCGTGAACGTAAGCCTCTGCGCACCATGATATCATCGGTACCCATCGCTTCAACTAACTGGAACCACCAGTCTTTGATCTCATCACATGATTGAAATCCTGCCATTTTGGGGGCGACCCATTCTGATTCGAATGGGTCGACACTGTTACCAGCGCGCGCAGATTCTTGTCGCCAATCAGCTATATCAACTGAAATATCTGCACTAAGGACAGGCTCTAGATTAAATGGCATGAATAGGTTTTCACCGAGCGTCCCTTGGAAAATATAAGGTTTTGAACTGGCATATCCTATACGGTTGGCAACAACTGTTTGATGCAAATCATTTATCTCATGCCCAGCAATCTGCACTGAGCCTCTTTGTGGGATAACTTCGCGTGTGAGTACATCTGCAAACGCGAGTGCTGAAGCTTCATTATTAGTCTGGATTGCAACGCGCGCGCCTTGTGGAATGGTCAAGTTAATATCTTCTAGAACCGAATGCCCATCTTTATCGCGTACAGTTACATTCTTGAGTTTGATGTCGCCTCTAAGGCTGGTAAGCGTATCAGGCTCGCCATCAAATAAAGCGTCTTTAACTAGTGTATTTGGCGCAAAGCGTTCGATCACCACTTCCCAACGGAGAGCCATATCTTGGGTCTGGTTGTAATAAGTCAGTAACTCTTTCCAAGGCGACGACAGATCTTTATAGGCTGCGAGTGCTGCAACCAAGGCTCCGACAGTAATTTCTCCTTTGATCGCTAAATACCCACCAACAGAATAGAAAAAAAATGGTGTTAATTGATTGATGAAGTTGTTCAGGAACTTCATGAAGAACTTTTTTTGATAAATTTGGAAACGAATGCCGAACAAATTCCCTAAACGATTAGAAAACAGAGACAGTCTGTGGCGCATTCCGCCATTCATTCGAATATCGCTGACACCTGCCGCTGTTTCGCCAATATCTGCGGCTAATTTGCGAATTTCTTGTATTCTCGCCTTATTTAGTAAATTAATCTGTCGCTGTAATTTGGGGATGATCCATGCCTGCAACGGGATGAGCGCTATGGACGCAACCCCAAACCAAAAGCTCTGGGCAAATAGAAACGTTAGAATTGTCAACATCTGCCCAGCCTGAAACACTGGTTGTGAGAGCATATCACCCATAAATGATCCCATAGGTTCAGCTTCAGATGTCACCATAGAAACAAGTTCACCTTGGCTTGTGGTGCGGAAATACGAGCGCGGAAATCTCAACATGCGGGTGACAAGTTGAAAACGAAATCGACGTAGTAAGCGTTCCGACAACACACCTTTCATTGTATTTAGGCGCATTTTCAATAAGCCATTAGTTAATACAGCAAATAGGAAACCAGCACAAAGCACCATCAAAAACTGGATCTGACTCAATGTGACACCGAGTAAAGAAACGTCTTCTCCTGTCCCCCCAATAGCATCGTTGATAATGCGTTTAGGTAACTCTAGCGAAATGTATAGAATAGGGAAGGTCAGAAGTGTAATAGCAGTTAGAGCCAACTGATTTTTTTTTGAATATTTCCAGATAAACTGAAAAATGCTCTTTTCCATTTGTGGATTCCTTTACTAGCTGAGTGATAAAGCGTCGTCACTTTAATAGTTTACGTATATCAACTCAATCAAAAACTTTTAAACTGTTCAATATCAACGCACACAGTTAATGAGTTTGAGCATAGTAGATCGAATAATCAATTAGCCATTGGCAAGGAGGGTAGGTTAACCCAAGCGTCGTCGGTCTTATTGTTGCATCATAAGTTTAGCACGCAAACGGATCCATATCGTGATTACAAAATGAGTTCAATTTATCCACTGTGATTGTCGCATCAACTTCTTCCAATAACTAAACTGGACAAAAATTCCGCCTCAACTAAGCTTAATTCAGACATAAAGTCTGCTGAGGAAATATACGTTATGAGTCGAGGTACAGTTAAGTGGTTTAATGCTGACAAAGGTTTTGGATTTATCACCCCTGACGAAGGCGGTAATGACCTGTTTGTACATCATTCCGAAATTCAAACATCTGGTTATGCCACATTAGAAGATGGCCAGAAAGTTGAATTCGAAGTGGGCAGCGGGCAAAAAGGACCTTGCGCCACCAATGTAACTGCTATTTAAGTTAACGATTAGCTAAAAGGATTAATACCGATGTGGGATTAATCCTTTTCCCTACACCTTTCAATTCCCTCATTATTTAGAATATAAATAGCTAAAAACAAGCCGATAAGGCATTAATTTGCCATCTATCTGAAATAAATATACATAAGTTTCAAATATCTCTCGATTATCGTAATCTATCAACTAGAAACTAGGGCCTATTATGCGCTATAATGCGGCGCTTTAAATACGCACGTTTGTAATAAATTAACAAAACCGGGATTCAAAGGCATATGGCAGTATTAACTATTCTTACGGCACCAAACAAAAAATTAGAGATACCAGCTGAAAAAGTAACGGATGTAAGTACAGTTCAAACATTAATTGATGACATGCTTGATACTATGTATAAAACAGATGATGGTATTGGCCTTGCTTCGACGCAAGTTGGTCGTAAAGAAGCCGTTGTTGTTATTGATATTTCAGAGGGTCGTAATGAACCTATGGTATTAATCAACCCAGTTGTTGTTGAAGGTGAAAGCATCGAGTCGGGTCAAGAAGGGTGTTTATCTATTCCTGGCTACTATGCTGATGTTGAGCGTTATACAAAAGTGAAAGTAACGGCATTGGATCGTGAAGGTAACGCAATTGAAATCAATGACGATGGTTTCTTAGCGATTGCAATGCAACACGAGATTGATCATCTTAAAGGTACGCTGTTTATTGATTACCTATCGCCATTGAAAAAGAAAATGGCATTAAAGAAAGTGAAAAAAACAATTAAAGAAATGGCCTAGTCGGGTCTAGAGCAATGCTGAAGGAGCTAAGTTAAGTGAAAGGAAAAATTATATCGTACATTTCTGCAAAGAAGTTTGGTTTTATTTGTGGCGATGATGGCGAGAGTTATTTCTTACATGTGTCGAGCTTGCTCGATAAAGCCAATGAATCTAAATTGGTGAAGGATGTTATTGTTGATTTTGAACCAACAGAAACACCAAAAGGCCTTGCCGCAAAACAAGTGCACGTACCAGATGTTAACTTTAAAAAACAGTTAGTTGCTTTTTTCACTGCAAAAAGCAACCAACCAAGATACGGACATGTTGTTGCAAGACATACATTGAGCACACGTTTCTTTAAAGATCAAAACGAAGGTCGTAGCCATATTAAACAGTTGGCGGCAGACATAGGTTGTAATGCTATTTTAAATACAAATGTGGAAAAGAAAACTTTCTCTGAAGGTGGTGAAGATTTCACTATGTATTCATTTAGCGGTGACTTTGCGTTAGTTACAGAAGATGTTCCGTGTAATAACGACACGGAATGTGATGAGTCTGTGGCAATCATTGATACTAATATTACAGCCGTAGTAGGGCAGTTTCAGCGTGTAAATAGTAAAGAAATTAAAGCGAAAGCAAAACAATTACGTAAGTTTAACCCACTGCTATTACTGGGTGCGGTTGTTATTCTAGGTGTTGTTTTCGCAATTTCGATGTAGCTCGTTGATACAGCGCGATGAAATAGTGCGGTGTTATTGAGCTAAGTCGGTCTTTTTAACATTATTTGAATATAAAGCGGTGGTATTGGGTTTACTCGATACCACCGCTTTTTTATGTGTATTTATTACATAAAAGTGTGATGAGATAAGGATGTTTTATACCTAACTCTGAATTTACCACCTCTTTGTTGTAATATAACCACGATATTATTGGTGTAATTTCCTGAGGTTGTATGTATAAATTAGTCGCGTTAGATATGGATGGTACTTTACTTAATTCTCAAGGTGCTATTTCACCGCGTAATAAGCAGGCGATCCTTGCTGCTATAGCGCAGGGTACGCGTGTAGTGCTTGCTTCGGGTCGACCGCTAGAGGGAATGAACTGGGCGCTAGAAGAGTTGGGTATGATAGGCAATGATGATTATGTTGCTTGCTATAATGGCAGCTTGGTATATCAAGTTGCAGATAAGAAATTGTTACGTAGTCAAACAGTGACTGGTGCCGATGCGAAAAGCTTGGCGAGTTTAGCGAATAAGTTGGGTGTTTATGTACATGCATTCTCATTAAAACATGGCTTGATTACGCCTAAGCATAATTATTATACAGACCATGAAGCTAAAATTAATGACCTGACGATCACTGAAGTCGACTTTAGCACCTTGAGTGATGATGAAGAAATACTAAAAGTAATGATGATTGATGAGCCTGAGAAACTGTCTGCGGCTATCGCTCAGTTACCCGCAGAGATTTATCAGCAATATAACATCTTGCAAAGCGCCCCTTTCTTTTTAGAGTTTCTACATACAGATAGTCACAAAGGTATCGGTGTTAAAGCCATCGCTGACCAATTTGGTATTAATGCGGATGAAGTGATCTGTATGGGTGATGCAGGTAACGATAAACAAATGTTGGAATACGCCGGTTTGGGTGTGGCAATGGATAATGCCAGTGATGATATTAAAGCCATCGCTAATCATATTACAGCAAGCCATAATGATGACGGTGTCGCGCTGGTCATTGAATCGTTTATTTTAAATAAATAGAGCTTTTAATATGATAGACATTTAAGCGTATTAGTTCCAATCTAATGATTAATTTATTGTTATCTATCATATACTAGTAGCATTAAATTCTATGATATAAGAGAACAATGGCAAATTTCAACACACATCTTAACGTGGCAGTACTATTAACAGGTGTTTCTTCTGCCAGTTTGGTTGCGGCTGGTCACATTGAACTCGATACCGCGATTTGGCTTTGGTTCTTAGGGACAATCGGTGGATTGTTACCTGATATTGATTCGGATAACTCGACCTCTCTTGATACTATATTTAACATTTTTTCGTTTGCTGTTATTTTGATAATAATGCGTTATATGACCAGAGAGTATTTTGGTGAATTGAGTTTCGTTGAAGTTATCGCTATACCTGCGGTTGTTTATGGGTTTATGAAGTATGTACTTAGGACTATTTTTGAGCGCTTAACCGTGCATAGAGGCTGCTGCCACTCGCTACTGTTCTTAGTGTTATCTGGACTTATTACGACTCAGGTAATTGCGAACGTCGATGGTATCGATACTGATAAGGCGGATAGCCTTGCTTGGTTGTCTGGTGGTTTTGTATTTTTAGGTGGCTTTATACATTTAATGCTTGATGAAATATACAGTGTTGATTTACGGAATATTAAGATAAAGCGTTCATTTGGTACGGCGCTGAAACTAGTCGATTTGGACAGCAAGTTATTGGCATTAGGTATGATGATAGCCGTTGGTGTACTTTGGACTACGACACCTGAAATTGAGACAACATGGAGTATGCTCTGTGATTGGTCGATGTTTTCGTTAGTTTAATGCAGGTAATGTGGGGGGAGGTTAACGGAATAAGTGCTTAACTGGTATCAGATAAGCACTTTCATGTATTGCGATAAATGTTAAGAACTAAAGCGCTTCGATATCCACAACTGATTGTGTGAATTCTGCTAGTTCAAGTTCTGCACACTCGCCTTCCGATACCCAGTTAAGGCCTACAATCACGTTATCTTCGTTTAGATCTTCAATCCAAAATTCAAGTAGGTCAGATACCGAGATAGCCGTTGGTTTAAACGCTTTCCATTCATCACAGCAATGTTCTTGCGCTAATGCTTGAGTAGACCAAAGTGGCATTGCATCTGTGTTTTCAAAGTTTACTGAATCGCAAACAACCCAATCTTCACCTGACTTGTCTTGTAAACCCCAAACTTGTTGGCTAGGTTTTGCATCAGCAAAGAATTTCGTCAATATTGGATTTGTTTCTTTCATGGGGTTCTCATTGTATTAGGATTAATGTCGGTATTATACGTTTTTCCTAAACGAATAGACAGTTAATATAGTGTGTTGTAGGTGTTACAACGCTTGTAAAAAAGCCCAGGCAGATTATGACTGGGCTATGCATATAGATTGACTAACTAACCGCTGGTATTAATACTGGAAATTATTTATTTTATTACTCACATCTACTGTGTATTGTGCAACATTAGCACTTTCTTGTTGGGATGTTTTGGCACCGTCTGCGATACTCACTGCAACGTTGCTGATTGCGACAATATTACGATTTACTTCTTCTGTTACCGCAGCTTGTTCTTCAGCAGCACTGGCTATTTGGTGTGCCATATCTTGTATCCGGCAACTTTGTTCATTGATTTGCTTTAAGGCGTCAACTGCATTTGTGGCATGGCCCAGACAAGAGCTGGTTAAGCTGCCACTGGTATCCATCGCTTCTACTGCTTGACGACTATAGTCACGTAGTGAATCTATGACGACTTGAATTTCATCTGTAGATGTTGCCGTTTGCGTGGCTAGGTTACGTACTTCATCGGCAACAACTGCGAAACCACGGCCTTGCTCACCCGCGCGTGCCGCTTCAATTGCTGCGTTGAGCGCAAGTAAATTAGTTTGCGCTGAAATATTACGTATTACTTCTAAGATCGCAACAATACCTTCACTGCGTGATTCTAGTTCTGCGACAACTTGTGTAGCGTGAGAGACATTCTGCGATAAACTTCTTAAACCATCGGCATTGGCTTCGACAACTAATTGGCCGTTATTCACTGCTTTTTGAGTTTCAGATACTGCTTGTGCTGTGACTTGGGCGCTATCTGATACGCTGTGTGCTGTAGAAGACATTTCATTAGTTGCTGTCGCTACTTGTTCAATCTCTAGCTGTTGTTCGGCAATTTTTAATAAACCTTGGTCGGCTGCATTTGCCGTTATTTTAGCACTGGTATTTAAGTGCTCAGAAGTCACAGCAACGTCTGCTACAACACCTCTAACGTTGGCAATAAAAATATTCAGGTATTCAGCTAATTGGCCTGTTTCATCATGGCGCTGAATATTTAAAGATTGTGTGAGATCGCCACCAGATTGTGTCAATTGGCGAACTTTGTCGACTAAATAACGAATTGGTTTGGAAATAGACTGAGCAGCAATCCACATAAGTATAATGCCGAGGATACTGGTCAGAACTGCAATACCAAGTTGGCTTTTAAGATTTGTAGAGAAACCATTATCCACCGCTTTAATAAATGGTTTGGTGCTCGCTAAGGCCACATGTCGAGGGGTGATAATGATCACTTCCCATTGCTGTGTTACGCCAGTAGCATTAAATTGTTTTGACGTAAGAAAATCGTTTTCGACAGTAACCGTTTCGTCAATAAGGCGCTTACTCAACAGATTTTTAATGGCAATTGAATTGAGTTTTTTACCGATGTTATCAGCCTGTTTACTGTCTGCAGCAATGACACCCGCTGAACTGATAATCAAGACTTGGCTTTGGTTTGAGAATAATCGTTGGGCAGTATCTTGAGCAAGTGATTGTAGGAAATTGAGAGAATAATCAACCCCGAACATACCAATGAATTGACCATCACGGATCACTGGTGCAACAAATGAACTGAGTAATGTTTCAACACCTTGAACATTAAAGCTTGATGGATCGGTTACACAGGCAGTCTTACTTTCCATTGGACATAAATACCACTCTGAAGCTCGAAATCCAGTGGCACTTAGTTTTGTTGCATAAAAGTCCCCAAGTGCTTGTAGTGCAACGGTTCCATTGGCTGAACGATTCCAGTATGGGGCAAATACACCACTTGCTTGGGAGTGAGGCATGTCGGTATTTACAGAATCCTGACCGTCAAATTGGTTTACTTCCCAGCCAGTATAAATACTTAATATGTCTTTGTTTTTCTCTAGCGTATTTTGTAGCATTGCATTGACGGCTTCCCGCGATATGACGGGGGTTTTGTTGCTAAATGACGCGGCTAGACCTGTTGTTATGCTCATTGCTTTATTAAAGGTGGAAGCAATATGTTGAGCTTCAACGTTTGCACTTAATGAGAGTCGTTGTTTAATCGCCGATTCGGTATCTTTAAGTACGAGAGTTTGTATCTCGTCACTTAAGTTATTGCTATTAAAGTAACTAAAACTAAATGTTGCGGTGACTACCGCAATTAAACTTGCACTACCCCAGAAAAGGATTTGCTGCTTAATGGTTGAAAACTGCATGCTACGACCTATTGAAATATATAATATATTATTGATGCATTAGTTTAACCTTACTAATACAAAAGTGTTAGTAAACGTATATTGTTTATTATAATCGTGAAGTTTTAAGTGATTGAATTTTATCTATATGTGATATAAAACTCGGTATTGATACCTATATGTGAGTGTTTTTTGGCGTAACAAACTGCAATGTGCGTCATAACAAGATTAAAAAGTACTAATCTTTTCCTTTAATATCCATATTGTTAGAACTAGATTATTAGTTTGGATTGTTTTTTGAACAGGTTGTGCTGAAGGTGAGCGAGAGTGTGGTTTGACGTAATTTTTGTATTTACAATTAAACTCTATTTCTATATTATTCGATTCATTGCTGCGGAGGGGTGGCAGAGTGGCCGAATGCACTGGTCTTGAAAACCAGCAGGGGTTAATAGCTCCTCGAGAGTTCAAATCTCTCCTCCTCCGCCATCTATTAGAGAAGCCGGAACTTATTCATTTAAGTTCCGGCTTTTTGCTTTCTATATTGACCTAGAAAGTTGGAATTCCATTTCCAGAAAAGCTAATTTTAATATTATTTATTGTACTCAGGTCGATATTTTTCCAGTTATTTAATTTTATGGTCCAAGTTGTAAAAGGAGTTGGCATAAAATAGTTCAACGCATAATCAGATGCGATAGCGCCACTTGTCAGAATATTCACTTCTTGTGTTTGACTATTTACCAAATTGTAAATGATTCTTCTAAACAATGGGGTGGCTGTAAAAGTGTAATTATCTTGATGCCTTCTATCTTGATAAGTACCACTCGATAGCAGGTCAATA